>ERZ773051.449-NODE-449-length-29592-cov-3.934286_pt1 | contig 29592 bp, 19 predicted proteins | sample MGYA00580631_ERZ773051 | MGnify/ENA primary metagenome ERZ773051 (study PRJEB29015, sample SAMEA2738137) | human oral metagenome | biome: human oral; feature: human-associated habitat; material: saliva | place: China | collected 2204 ... | reverse complement strand
GACATAATATAAATATGAGGCTAACATTTGCACGCCTAAAATCGTCAACTATCGCTCACTTCCGTCACAAATACTCCCATCGGGGTTAGTCTTTTGGTAGGGCAGTGTTGATACACAGCGTCAACGCTGTCTCGGAGCATAGTAAAATTGTCAATCTCTTAGGGTTGGTCTTTCAAAACAAGCGAATGTCCGCCGGAAGAAAGTGTAAACGACCAACCCTAAGGGGTTGTTTTGCGGGGGTGAGCTTTGGCAAATTGATTTATTAGCATATATAATCGGCGAAATGCAGTCGTAAATAAAGACCAACCCTAAGGGGTTGCACTTCGCGCTGGACTTAGGCAGGGTTAAACCGCTTCGCATCTTAACCCTGCCCTGCCAAAGGACCAACCCTAAGGGGTTGTTTTTGAGGGTGTAGTTTTGTCGGTTTAATTTTGTGTTACCTTTGACATAATATAAATATGAGGCTAACATTTGCACGCCTAAAATCGTCAACTATCGCGCACTTTCGTTCACAAATAACCCCATCGGGGTTAGTCTTTTGGTAGGGCAGTGTTGACGTGCAACGTCAACGCTGCCTCGGAGCATAGGTTAATTGACAACCCCATAGGGTTGGTCTTTCAAAAACATGCCAATGCCCGCCATTAGAAAGGGTTAACGGCCAAGCCTAAGAGCTTGCGTTGCCAGGGAGAGCCTTGTCAGATGAAGTTAGCAATTGCCTTGCGATCATTGACCTGAATGATAGTAAACTTTTTGGCCTAATAACTTATAAACCTATCGCAAGTTTGGTTGCACATTACTGTTCATATCACGATTTACTACAATTCTTCGATAAAAAGTTTAGGTATTCGTGATGCGAATCTTCTGTTAAAGGAATTTTTAATGTGCGGTGAGGGGTTAAAGTCATTTTAATTTCTTTTTTTTGCAGGTAAAATTTCTTGTTTTACGGAGGGAGCTGTCGGGTTGCCTCTCTTTGTCGGCTTGAACTTATGTAGAAGTATGTGGTAAGTCGGCTGCTAAATATTGAAGAACTTACATGAAACAAAAGAAACGATTCGTGGCTTTCGCTTGGGGCTTATGCGCCTTGACGGCTGCTTATGCACAGAGCAATGAGTTTGACCTAAGTAGTCAGCGCTTGGAGGTGCAGTGGGTCAATCCGGCTCCGGGAGAGAAGATGGACCATCACGGACTTGTGGTCAATCCCACGCCGCGTTATATGAAGCTGACGAATGAGGGAACGATCGATATTCGTGGCGGCGTAAAGTTGGAGTCGCCTCTGCCGACGCTTAAAGAGGCTTGGGACTATCGGGGCGATATTGACTTCCTCGTTCATACGCCCAAGGGCTTCCCGCTGCGGCTGCAATTTGCAAAGATACCGGTGATTATAGAGAAAGGCTATGAGGGTAGTTCGGTTGCAGATGGTGCCTATTCGTTGCGCATTACGAAGAAGGGTATCAGCATTATGGCTGAGAACGATTTAGGACTCTTCTATGGCATCCAGACTTTGCGACAATTGATGGAGAGTCCGGCTGTGGAGGGTGGAAAGAAGCTTCCTTGCCTCGAGATTAGTGACGCGCCGGTTTTTCCTTATCGTGGCGTCGTGGAGGGCTTTTATGGGCCGCCTTGGTCGCACGCTGTGCGTTTGTCGCTGATTGATTGGTATGGTAAGTATAAACTTAACACCTATATCTATGGCCCTAAAGATGATCCTTATCATAGTGCTCCGAATTGGCGACTGCCTTATCCCGTGAAGGAGCAGCAGCAGATTAAGGAACTGGTTGAGGCCTGCCACAAGAATCGGGTAGACTTCGTTTGGGCTGTGCATCCGGGAAAGGATATTAAATGGAACGAAGAAGATTATCAGAACCTCGTGCATAAGTTTGATCTTATGTATGCTGACGGTGTGCGCTCGTTTGCCATCTTCTTTGATGATATTGAAGGCGAGGGCACTAATCCGAACCGACAAGTAGAACTGCTGAATCGTCTGACCAAGGAGTTTGTGAAAGCGAAAGGTGACGTGTCGCCACTTATTGTTTGCCCTACGGACTATTCCAAGTTGTGGGCAAAGGCCGGCGATGATGGACCTTTGAGTATCTATGGCCGAACGCTCGATCCCTCTATCCGCGTGTTTTGGACGGGCGATGTGGTTTGCAGTGACGTGACAAAGGAGACGCTCGATTGGGTCGATAGTCGGATCAAGCGCCCGGCTTTCTTCTGGTGGAACTATGCGGTAACCGACTATGCCCGCCATATTATCTTGCAAGGGCCGGTCTATGGCTTGGACAATTCGCTTACGAATCAAGATATGTGCGGACTGGTAAGCAATCCGATGGAGCACGGCGCGGCTTCAAAGCTGTCGCTTTATAGTGTTGCCGATTATACTTGGAATCCGAAGGACTACAATCCGATTGATAGTTGGGAGCGTGGCTTGGAGGTGATGATGCCGCGTGCTAAGGAGGCTTATCGCACCTTTGCGATTCACTCGGCCGATACGGAGACGGGCTATCGGCGCGATGAGTCGTGGGAGACGGTCATTTTCAGATTATCCAACTACACGCGCGGGAAACGTGACGATCTGTATCAAGAATTTGAGCGTGTGGCGAAAGCGCCGGCTGAGATCGAGGCCGGTTGCACGGACCCACAATTGTTGAAGGAGTTGAGGCCGTGGCTCATAGAGTGTGGCAAACTCGGCGAGCGAGGTAAGAAGGCTATCGAACTTATGGATCTCTATCGCGCAGGCCATACGCAGAATTTCTGGCAAGATTATCTGAAGAATTGTATGCGTTCGGAGGATAAGAAAGCCTACGAGGCGCACAAGTTGGGCACGATGAAGTTGCAACCCTTCTATGACTTTGCGATGGAGGATCTGGCTGATGTCTTCTACGAACAGCTTTCGGGGCAAAAAGCATTCAGGCTGCGCGGCATAGGAACATATAAAAGTATCAAGACGATGCAAAGCCGATTGATGTTTGATGCGGATAGCGTGACGCACTACACTTCAGGCGTGTCTCAGAAAGACGGCGACTGGATGGGCGTAGCGCTTCCTGAACTGACGGCCGTGAGCGATGTACACATTTTGCAAGGCAGAAATTCTAAGGACGATTGCGACTTCTATGACCACGCGACTTTGGAATATTCTGTTGATGGCTATGCTTGGCAGCCGCTACTGGCTGATTTGAAGAATTGCTACGATATTCTGTGGCAGGGTGAGCCGGTTATGGCGCGTTATATACGTTTGCGCCGATTGGATTCTGCGCGCAAGAATTGGGCGGCCATACGCTCTTTCGTTGTGACGCCGGTCGATGGTGCTTCTGTAGTCTTGAGTGATAGTAAAGCTACGGCTGAGCGGGTCGTAAATGCCTTTGATCGCCAATTGAACACAGCCTATAAGAGTACGCACGTCGTTTTGTTTGAAGTGCCGCGCGCTACGAGTGCTTACACCTTCCTGCTTGATTTGCCCAAAGATGGTTCTGTGCGCGTGTGTCAGTATGATAAGCGCAAACGCCTGAAGGCTGAGATGACTACTGATAAGTCGTTTTTCACCGTAGACGTAGCCAAGGGTGTGAATCATATCGAACTGGTCGGTAAGGCTGATGTATATGAGATCATTCCGAGGCGCATGTAAGTGAATGGATAGGTCGTCACTTTGCCGCTGTCCGCGGTAGGGGGCATCGTTTTGCCTTGCAGATTGCCTTCGTTATCGACAACAAGCCAACGAAAAATAGGGCTGACGCCGTTTATTGGTGTCAGCCCTTTAACAGTATCCTTAAAACTTTTATTGCGATTGCTGGAAAAGTTTTAGAAGAGGACTGCTGTCAATCGTTTGGCAGCAGCCTCTTATGATAGGGTTACTTCACGATCTTCTGCGAAGCCTTAGAACCATCAGAATAGATCGTTGTCTGCACATAGATGCCTCTTTCCGGAGAACTTACGCTACGGCCGGATAAGTCGTAGAACTCAACTCGCTCAATGCGCTTCGTTGTCGCGGGCTTGAGGCCGGTTTCTGATACGATATACTCCGTGATGCCTGAGCGGAGGCGCTGGTCGCCGTCGATGTAGACTGCTTCCATACCCACTTTATCCTTCACGTCTTTATAAAAATAAATGGCGCGTGAATTTTCGTCATACTTGTAGAAATGATACTGATCAGAGAAAGCGTAGGGCACATCGGTCATCTCTTCCGTCAAACTCTTGTACGTTTCAGGCTTGAACGTAAATAGTTCGCCGTCGATGTAGAGATTGTAGTAGAGATGTGTGGGGTCAAGATAGTTGAAGTCGGAAGAGTAATAGCTTAGTGTGAACTGCAAACCGCCGGGACCACCCCAAGGGTTTGGATCATAAGGCTGATAAGCCGTGAGTTTCGGCGGCATAGGTGCAGCCGGCTTCTTATCCCATTGATTGATGAGTGCATAGCGATACACGTCGAAGATGTGTGTGCTGCGATCGTCCTCCAGACTCTTGTGAACCATTAAGATGCCCTTCGTGCTGAGCGCGTTTTTCTCTGCGTCGTAAGTGAAGACGAGCGGATCCGGACTGATGCAAGCTTTCGCAAACTCTTCGCCCGATTCGCTCTTGCCCTTGCCCATATAGCCGGAAGAAGCATAGACGTAGCAAGCCGTAGTGGTGTCGATACCAACATAAGAGGTAGAGGGGAAAGTGACGGTCGTGCCTTCCTTCTTTCCCTTGATCCACAAGCCCTTCACGTTTGCCGACAAGTCACCAATATAGACATCTTCGCCATCCATAGCGTATTTCACGGGATACAACTGCGATTTGCCCTCCATATCCATATAGAGAATCAGTCCGTCCCAAGTCTTCGCCGAAGCTGACGGCGCCTCCATGTTGTTGTCCTTGCGCACGCCCTCGTAAGTGCCCTCAGCATAGCTGGTCCAAGCCCCTGTTTCGCGGCACATACCAATCATTTCTTCTCGACCAAGCACCATCACGAGCGAGTCGTTGCGCCATACGTATTTCAATACCTGATTGGCTTCGCCTTCGTTAGGCATATACGTTTGTTTACCATCTTTAGTTGCCGGATGAATACGATAGAGGTAACCATACTTGTAGTCGCCCGTAGAGAAGTCTTTCTCAGCATAGATTGCTTGCGGAAGTTGGAAACTGATCGTGTCTCCCTCAGTGCGTTTGCCTTTAATCCACGTCTTTGTATACAGTGAGTTGAGCGGGTTTTCGAGGTAGACAGCGCCGTCATCGCCAAAGACGATTCGATGCCAGTCGCCCGTGCTTTGATGGGGTACGCCATAGTAGTAGATCGACTCAAAGCCCGTCGTCGTACGGTAAAGGTTAATCGTTTCGCCCGCAGCCGGCTTCGTAATGACCGTCGGAGCGTCCTGTGCTACCGCCATACCTGCAAAGAGGGCGGAGAACAGGAAAGTTGCGAAAAATTTCTTCATAAGTAAATAGCGGTTTTTAGTTATACAAATACAGCTTTTCGCTGCCTGTGGTTACAAAGTTTGCGGGTGAGTGCGTATGGATTATAGATGTGTTTAATTTTTGCACTTTCCCTCTTCAAGGCAAAGATACGAGGTCGAATCGATAATCGCAAAGAATACGTTAGAAAACTTTCGCTGTTTTTCTTTGTTGAGTCGGCGTAGCTTTCGTTAGCGAAGATTTGTGGTTGCTTTTCCAGCGCCGTCTGGAGAAGCTACCGTTTTGTTTCACAAAAGCTCTGCAATCTTGGTGTTGATAACTGTTATGTTTGATAGCTTATGGGGCTGCGCCAAAATTTGTTTTGGTGAAGCCCCACTAAATTCTAACTCTGTTCTAAAGGTGATTATTGGTTTTAGCTTTTTCCTTGCTTTTTTGTTGCTCCTTCGAAGCGTTCTCTGTCTTTTTCTTTCCTTGATCCCCTTTTATAACATCACTTGTCTTACTTGAATCTGAGGAAGAGGCTGGATTTACAGTTTGCTTCTCGTTGGGAGAGGCCTGTTTGAAGTTCTCTACTTTGACGTTCATCTCAAGGCTGCCCTTGCTATCTTGCACCTCTGTTTTGTTATTGTCTTTGTTACGTAGACCATAACAGATGAGTATTACTGCAAATCCCATAGATACAGCCAAGACAATCTTTTCCGAATTGAACTTTTTCTTCGGATTATCTCCCTCAATGGCTTTGAAGTATAAGAAGAAAATCATAGCAGCAATGAAGAAGTAGAGCGTACTTGTTAGAATTAGATAATCTTCCACGTCGGTCTCCCCCTTGAGAATACTGATTCCACCGGAAATGAAAGAGAGCAATGCAACAAATATAGAGAGTGTGCTGATGGATTCTCTTCTTGAATCGGCTTGCACCTTATTGATCGCTGTAGTTGTCTCTTTTTGACGTTCTGAGACAACTTTATTTATCTTTATTAAAGCTCTATCCATTGCTTCATCTTGAGCTTCAGAAATCCATTGCCTATAGAGCCGGTTGTACTTAGGGTAGGCTTCATCTTGCAGCGCTTGTGTATGTATCAGTTTGCACCCATAGGAGGAGATAAAGATTGGTTGTTCCTTTTCATTTTCTTTTACTACGTAGAAAGAATCTTCAAATTCATTTCGTTTTTGTTCAGCTGATACAAAATCTTTGTAGCTTTGAATCCATTCGGAGAAGTATTTGAGGAGATATTCTAAGGCTTGGGCATATTTACTCGTGTTGTAATTTTCCTTTCCTTCCTCTTTCTTTTGATCTTCCTCTTTCATCTTCTTCAGTCTTTTCATTAGCGCAAGGAGTAAGTCTAAAGAACGAAAGTATATTAAGTGTTCTGCATTGATGTTCTTCGGATCATTCAGAAGGCCTTCAAGAATCTCTTTTTGTTTTTTTTCGTTTTGGAGCACTTCTTTCCATTTTTTCTTTCCTTTCTCTTTTTTATTTTTTTCTGTGACATAAGCATCATAGTTCTGTATATCTGTAGGCTTATTGGTAGAGTTATCAGTAGAATTATCAGGAGAGGACTTCTCGAAGGGAATCAAACTCTTATATTCATTGATTTTATCATAGAGTAAATTCTTCTTTTCTTCACCTTTTTTTTCTACATAGTATCTATTTCCTTCGTAGAGAATTTCAAACTTTTTGGCCCTTGTATAGGGATTCTTAATGCTCTCATTTTTGTTAAGTAAGCTCGACTTATCAGATCCTACCACAGGTTTGTAGAAGGACTGGAAGAGAAGTAGTGAAGTTTTGGCGCAGATGGCCTTGAATATTGCTTTAATATCTGTGTCTGTCGGGAAATCTCGATGTGTTTTTTTATCATCTTTCAGGCGCTCACATTGTTTATATAGAAGCAATAGGGGTGGGATAGCTTGATCATCAATTATGCCGGATATATCTATTCGTGTCATCTCAATGAGCTTTTTCCCAAGATCATGAAAGAGCCTTGCCTTGAGCATTTCCCCTGAGTTTACACCCCCAGCATAAAGCTTACGGGCCAAATCAGAAACTGGAGCGTGGAAGACCTTGCGTTTGCAGGAGGCTTCCTCTTGGGGAACCTCTATCTGAACCCCAATTCGCAGACACATGTATGAGAGTTCTTGACATAGTTCGTGGATAAAGGGAAGAATGGGGTGCAGATAGATAGTATCTTTTTGGAGACTTGTGTCGTAAATATCTTTAATGTTTGTGATAATCTTTTCAAGCTTTTTAGAATACTCTGCGTCCTTTATAAACTCCCCTTCCAAAAGAGATTTAGAGAAAGAAGTCCATAGTTCTCCTATGATATCATCGAGTTTAGTGTATATATGATCATTTTGGACAGAAGAGGTGGAGGAGTTTTGTTGTATTTGTGCTGGATCTTGTTTGCTCTTGATTGTGTCTTCTTGTGATATTACAGGCTCCCTTCTGATTCGGGCTTGTATATTATTTCTTATTTCTTCCTTATTAGCAGAAAGAGAATCTTGCAGATTTTTCTTTAAAACAATAATAAAACCTTGAAGTTCTTTATAGGAAGAATTAGAGGAATAAAAGTTAAATTCGACCTCCAAAATTGGTCCTAGTGCTGATAGTAAAGTATAGTTTGAGTTCTTAAAATTATCATCAATAACGGCAACTATCCTTTTCTTAAGTGAAATCTGCTCTGGGTTGTCTTTCGGTTTAACCAAAGTGTTTGTGATGATGTTCTTTAACTCTGTCTGGAGTTTATTTAGTAAATCCTTTTTACCATCTAGTAGCTCCAGATATTTAGGGTGTTCATACAGGTTGAAGAGAAGCTCAACCTGCTCTTTGAATTTGTCAATATATAAGGTCTTATCGCTTTGATTTTGATCCATAGTTTTAGGTAATAGGGTATGTTTAGTTACAAACAATATAGGAGGATACCCGCTTTGTTCTCGGCATCCTCCTTATTTGAGTGATAAAGCTTAACCAGCTTTTTTCTGTATCGGTTTTAATGATTTTTCGAACGCACTTATCTCATTTGCAAGAATAGCTCCACCGCCTGCACTTTGGAAAAGTACGCTGATTTCTCCATTTTGTTTGTTGTAGTAGAAGCAATCATGCCAAACATTCGGGTCAAGTTTGTGTGAGAGTTCTACTACGGCTGTCGTACTCTGTTCCAAGATGCTTTTGCTTGGGATAATCTTTGAACTTTTGTTTTTAAGTGCTTTAAGGGACTTATTAATAGCGTTTTGTGTAGTCTTGCCCGTTTCATTCAAAACGCTATTCGCTTTAGAGTCGAGGTCCTTCTCTCGTAGTTTTAGCATGCCATTGCTCTCAAAAGTAAATAGGGAGAACATTCCCTCATTGCGACGGTTTTCGTAGATATCAATCTCTACAGGCCCGTTTTCATATGCAACAAAATTGTTAAACACATTTAGAAGCGTAGCGGTTGTTTTTAGATTGTCCCAATTGGTAAATTTTTTTTTTGAATCTTGTTTGTCTTTCTCTCTTTGCGTGTCTTTCAGGCATAGAAAGTAGAGGAGCTTCATATAACGCGTCATAGGGTACTCTGAAAGCTTCTCGTTAAGTTCTTTTCTCCTTGTAGGGTCCATAGCCGCCAGATTCTCTTTTTTCAGGTCTAAGCCTATCAGCTTTGTTACGATATATTCGAAAGCGGCCGTCTTCTTTATTCTACACATCTTTTTAGTTCGACTTCAAGCATGCGGTAGAGCTCAAAGTAGCTGTATTCTACTTTGAGATAGCCGGTCTTGGTTGTACTTATTGTTGCCATGCTTCCTATAGTTTTTTAATAACCAGGGAGCTTTATCTACTCATTTTTAATAAGATGAATCCTTTCGGTTGGCCTAAGCCCTTAAAAGTGAGTGCAAAGGTATAGATAAATAAATAAACGCGCAAGTATTTGGGTATATTTCGTTTAATTTGTCGGTAAAAGCCTATGTTATAAAGGCACAATGGTCGCATCAAAATGTGGTATATTTTATTTTTGAATGCATCGGATTATTATGTATAAATAATCGTTTCTTAAGTTTGTTGATCGCGTTATAGCTCACATCAAAAGATGTAGTTGGGGTTTGCCGGGGCTGCTATGGTCTTTTCGCAGTTTGCTAATTTCTGCTTATCTTTGCACTATCGTAGTCGTTGTCTCTACGTGTTGAGACAGAGGTCTCTGCAAGTTGAGATCATGGTCTCTACGTGTTGAGACGATAATATCTGCACGTAGAGACTGAAAAATGGATAGGGCGGCACTTCAATCGGATAAGCGGAAGTGCGGCGAGGCCTTATTGGCGCGGCGTTTGCTACGCTACGCGTAAGACGATGTATAACCATGAATGACAAGTTTACTTTTACCATAACGAAAAACAACAAAAGCTTATGACAGTTTCTTACAAACTATTGAAATCAAAGGGTAGCGTTGCTCAAGATGCTAAGATGCGCGTGGTCGTTGATGCGTATGACACGGCTGAAATGGATAGGATGGGGCAGCACATTGAAAAGGCTTCGTCGCTGACTTCTGCTGACCTCACTGCGGCACTTGAGGCACTGCGGTCGGAAATGGTCGATCAGTTGGGGAGCGGCTATCGGGTTCATCTGCCCGGGTTGGGCTATTTTTCGCTTGCCGTTAAAGGAGAGGTTTGCGAAGATCCGAAGACGGGGCACTTTCGCCTGCGTAATCCGCACGTGCGCACCGTTAAATTTCGTCCCGAAAAGGACTTGCTGAAAGCCTTACACGGCATTGATTTTGAAAATGCTACTTATCGGCGAACACCTTATGCCGCGCCTCAACCGGCAGAAGTGGCTGCTGCGCTCGACCAGTTGTTTGCCGCTTCTGCTTTCATCCTTGTGCGTGACCTTCGCGCGGCGCTCCATCTGTCGCGGCCCGTGGCTTATCGACTGGTGCAAGCACTTGAGGCCGCGGGTAAGGTGCGCAATGTGGGTACAAGCCGTCAGAAAATCTTGGTTAAGGGAGAAGGGTAGTGGTTGCCGGTACTTGGTCGCGGCGGAGGTTTGAAGGGGTTCAAACCGTGCGCTGTGTGAGACGGACTATAATTTGAATAATTGGCCACTGCATGCCGCACGATGCAATTTTAGATTGCACACAATAAAAAGCGCCGGCAATGAGATTATGATTACTCATTGCCGGCGCCTTATGTTAAACAGGCCTTGGGCCTCGTCGGTTTATTTTACCAATACCTTGAAGGTTGTGCCATCTGAGAGTTTCACGATGTTTACGCCCTTTTGCGGCTGACTGATGCGGCGGCCATCGATCGTGTAGCGAGCTACTTCTGTGAGCTTCTGCGAACCTTCGATATCTTGGATGCCTGCGATTGGGGTTACTTGCGACTTCGCTGCGTTCTCAATGCGGCCATCGGGGGCGATGACCATTGCCACCACGTAGAGTTTGTTCGTCTGAACAGCAGAGAGCAGTTCCGCATCCGTCGGCATATCGATCGTGAAGGAGTGCTTCAAGGTTTTGCCGGCTTCGAGTGCGCCAATCTGCACTTGGTTCTTGCCGTTGTTGTCGTAAGAACTGCTGATCGCTACGTCATCGTAGTGCCACTCAAAGAGTTTCGTGCCCTGCGCACCGCCCATGCAGAATTGTGCCATCTCTTCAGGCTGCGTCTCTCTGCGGCGTGCAGAATAGTAGTTCATTTGGCGCCAGTTGTCTTTCGGGCAGAAAACCTCATCAGCTACCAAAACATAAGCCAACTTGAAGTTGCCGCTAACGAGCGGATTGATGTTAGCCGTAGCATAGACGTGCGTTTTTGCATCATCTATGGCGCCGGATACGCTCACTTCGATAGCCGAAGTGCGCTCCATTTCCTCCTGGAAGTCTTTCACAATGCCTTCGCCGGAGCCATTGAAGGGGTCGATCTGATTGCCGCGATTCAAAATACACTTGGGCGCGCCGCTCCAGGCCATGCGCTCATATTTCGAGATGAACATAGGGTCGCTGTCGTTATAGCGGTGGATGCCGATACCGATAAAGCGGTCGCCGAAAGTATCGCGCAGCTTCATCATTCCGGCAATGCCGCGCGGGCAGTAGCCACAGCCTGTGCCTGTGTATTCTTCTACGACAACGTTGCGTACAATCTCTTTCTCCAGTACGACAAAAGCACCCTTAGACGTAGCGTGAGGAGAGCCGTTAGCTTCGCCGTTAACCTTCGTGATGGTTACTTCTACGGGATATTCGCCGCTCTGCGTAGGCGCATTGACGGGAATATTTAATTGCAATTCCTGACCAAACAATGTGAGCGGCTGCGGCAGGTCTACCGTTTGCTCTTTCGATGGTTCGTGGTTACCCACTTTCATCGTAAAGGCCAGGCTGTTTACCTGCTTTGTGCCGGCCATCATTGCTGTTACGGGGACGATCGTGCGCTTGCCCGGTTTCATATATACCGGATCGAAGTCTTTTGTATCGAGCGCGTATTCAGGAATAGCACCTTCACTCAAGACCTGTATTGCTGCACGGCCGAAGCCTTTATTGGCTGCGTCGGTCCAGTTTGGTATGCGAGCACCCGTGCGTACCCAGAGCGAATTGTCAACGTCTGTGCCACTGCCGGTCGTTACGATGGGCGAGGCATTGATCGGATCATTGATCGCTTCGATCTCGAAAGTAACGCCGACGAATACGCCTTCAACCGGAACCTCAAAGGGCTGCGTCAGAGCAATGTCGTTTGCAATACCCAGATGTTTTTGATCTTGATCGCCGGCTTGCAATTTCGTAAGGTCGCAAGTGACAGACACGTCAGCCTGTTTTGTGTTGGCGGGCGGCAGTCCTGAAGCGTTGGGCTTAGCGAGCCATACGCGAACTTCAGAAACGTCCTTGAGTGAGCGGATGAAGAAGCGGATAGCCTGAATCTTCTTGCCGGCCATAAAGGGGTCGTTGCCTTTGATGAAGATGGCTTGCTCTACCGTTTCGGCGACCTGCGTTCCGATAGCATCACGCAGCATCCCGTCGGTATAATAGCCCCACCAAACTTGGTTGGTGCCGGGTTTGATTGTGCCTTTTGTTGTCGGTGTAAGAACCTTTACAAAAGGAGCGTCCACAGTTGGCTGTAACAATTGTGCTTGAATGCTACAAAAGCAACTCAGCACAAGAGCCAGTGCGAGTAAAATCCTTTTCATTTTTAGACAATTTAGATTAGAATCAGTTGGAATAACATATTTGCCTCGCAAAAATAGGGCGTAATTTTGATTCCACAATACTTTTTTGACTTTAAAAAAGCATTGCGACGGGTTTTTAACGTTTTAGGTTCCTCGCCGCCTCGGTTTCCTATGGGCTATAAATGATGCTTCCGCGCTGCATTTTGCGGCGCGGAAGCGATGTGCACAAAATATGGCGGCAACTCTGAGAAGCGTGCTGAGCGCGCTTACGAAATTGCCGCCATTCTTTCAGCAAACGGGTAGTATGCTTTTTGTATTTTATTTGTTGTTCTCTGTCTCCGGCGCTTTGTCAATCAAGTCCATAAACTGATCCAGCTTTGGCGTAATGATGATCTGCGTGCGGCGGTTGCGCTGTTTGCCCACTTCCGTTTCGTTCGTCGTTACGGGGTTGTATTCTCCACGTCCGGCGGCCGTCAAGCGTGCGGGGTTTACGCCATAATCGTTTTGCAAGGCCTGCACAACGCTCGAAGCGCGCAGACACGACAAGTCCCAGTTGTTGCGAATGTTTGTACGCGTAATGGGCACCGGATCAGTGTTACCTTCGACCAAGACATCGTAGTCGCGATAGTCTTTTATGATCTTCGCAATCTTGCTTAGCGTCTCTTTGGCGCGACTATTGATCTCGTAGCTGCCCGATTTGTAGAGCATATTATCGGCCAGCGAAATGTAGACTACGCCTTTGAGCACCTTAACATCGACTTCTCTCAACTCGTCATTGCTCAATGAGCGTGTGAGATTGTTGGTGAGCACCATATTCAAAGAGTCTGACTTCGATTTCGCCTCTACCAGTTGCTTAATGAATCTATTGGACGCGTTGATTTCATCTACCAGTTTGGAGATGTTGACGCTACCCTGCGAGTTCTGCTGCAGCGATTTGTCGAGTGAGCCTTGTAGGCGTTGATAATCTTTCCTGAGATCGTCTATTCGGCGTTGCTCATCTGAGAGTCGGTTGCGTAGATTATTTGAATTTGCGTTGCATTCGGCCAATTGGATACGGCCCTCCTCGTTAGCTTGGCGCAGCGCCGTATTCTCATTTCGTAGTGTTTCCAGTTGTTTTTTGCTTGCACAACCCGTCGTTAGGAGCGCTCCGCAAAGGAGCAGTGCAAAAAGAGATCCTTTGTTCATATCGTTATCGTTGGTTTTTATTGGTTCTTATGAGGTATAACGTTTAAAGCAGGGTGAAAGTTACGCAAAATGGTCGGTTTTTCTGTGTTTTTTGGAATGTTTAAGGCTTCCAGGCGTCGATATTCCTTTTCAGTCCTTCATATTTGGCTCTTTTAACGGCCGATCCTTTGAAGAGGCGACGGTAAGTTTCTACGTCCAGCGTCCGCCAATCCTCGGTCTTCATTCGGAGCAATTCCGCTGAAGGCGCAAAGGCAGCTTCCTGTGTCGGGCGGGCAAAACGGTTCCACGGGCAAACTTCCGCACAACGATCGCAGCCGTAAAAGCAAGCGCCCATCTGCTCACCCGCCTCTTCGGGTAGCGGTCCGCGATGTTCTATGGTCAGATAAGAAAGACACTTGCGCGCGTCCATACTACCGTCTCCACAGAGTGCGCCGGCGGGACAAGCGTCGACGCAGGCCCGACAATTGCCGCAAAGGTTGCGCTTCGGACTATCATAAGCGTCAGCCGGATGCACCAAGATCAGTTCGCCGAGAAAAAAGTACGACCCCGCACGCGGTATGATCAGTTGGCCGTTGCGTCCGGTCCATCCCAAGCCCGCTTTGACCGCCCAATAACGCTCATCGACGGGCGCCGTATCGACAAAGGCGCGGCCATCTTCAAACGGCTTCAGGTTTAAGCTTTGCATCAAGGCAAGTAGGCGTTCGCGCACCACGTCATGATAGTCCTTTCCATAAGCATAGCGCGCCAAAGGCGGCTTTTCGGGTAGATGAGCCGGCAGATAATTCATCGCCACTGCGACAATCGTCTGCGCACCTTCTACCAATAAGCGCGGATCCATGCGTTTTTCGATGTTGCGCGCCAAGTAATCCATCTCTCCGTGCTTACCCTCGGCTATCCACTTCCTAAAGCGCGCTTCCTGCGTCTGATCCACTCGCTCCGCACGCGCCAGTCCACACGCCGAAAAGCCGAGGCGGGCAGCCTCGGCTTTAATAGTTTGCGCTTGAAGTACTTTTTTGTCCAATGGTTACTTTAACTTTCGTCCAGCATACTATACCATTCGTCCTTTTCCTGCAAGCGTCGTCTGCGCGTGTATGCTGTAGGTCGAGCGAGCGTATAGATCTCCTGCTCGAATTCCTCGCGCTCCGCCGTCTCTCTTAGGCGAAAATCGTCTGAAAAGTCCTGTCTCATAACTCGTGCGCTTTAAATGGTAAGTATTGTTTGGAAGCAAAGTTATGAAATTTCTTGTTTAATGGCAAGTTTATCGTTGTTATTTTATTGTATTTTGGATAAAAAGAGCGATTTTAATATACTAACAGCTATTTTTGGCTTGGTAGCGCAGGCGAAAAGTGCGTGCGGCGGTGATGAAGTAGGGCATAGCGCTTGCTTTCGACGCCATAAGCTGCGGCTTTCGCGCCCTTGGTTTTCGTTTGGTGGCAGCAAACGATAGTTTGGTGGGAGCATACTATCGTTTGGTGGGAGCAAACTATGGTTTGGCGGCAGCAAACGAAACGATGGCCTGCATCTGAAGGTGGGTAAGGCGAATGATCGGGCTGATTATTCAGCTTCAATTCGCTCATAATCAAAAGAAAATAAAAGGCTCTTCAATCGGCCTCGTTCGCTATCGGCCGCTCCGCCTTTTAAGTTGCCGCTTGGTGCAGCCGGTTTGCTGCTTTGGTATCAAAACTATGCGCCGTCAGGAAGAAAAATCAAGTCGAAGTCTGCCGGAAAATCTCATTTTTTACGCTCCAATGGGCGAACTCGTATTATATAATGTGTAGCCCTCATTTTTTTTTTCTATCTTCGCGGCCGAAAAGTGAGCATCGGCAGAATCCGCTTGCGCCGTTGTCGCTGCCGAATAGTTTCTTTCGGCCTATCTTGTCGGTGTAGCGGAAATAAGAAGAGGAATACGTAACATGACGGAAAGACAAAAAAACTTGGTCATTGTGGAGTCGCCCGCAAAAGCCAAAACCATTGAGAAATTTTTAGGACAGGACTACAAAGTAATGTCCTCCTATGGTCATATACGCGACCTGAAGAAGAAAGATTTCGGGATCGACTTAAAAACGTTTGAGCCTCAGTATGAAATACCCGACGACAAGAAGAAAGTTGTAGCCGACTTGCGGGCTGCAGCCAAGAAGGCCGAGACCGTATGGTTGGCTTCCGATGAAGACCGCGAGGGAGAAGCCATCAGTTGGCACCTTGCGAAAGTCTTAAAGTTGGACCCCGAGGCTACAAATCGCATCGTCTTCCACGAAATTACGAAGCCGGCGATCCTGTCGGCTATCCAAGCACCGCGCCATATTGACCTGCGACTCGTAGATGCGCAGCAAGCGCGCCGCGTATTAGACCGCTTGGTCGGTTTCAAACTTTCGCCGATTCTGTGGCGCAAGGTGAGACCCAGCCTTTCAGCCGGTCGCGTGCAGAGCGTGGCCGTTCGCCTCGTCGTAGAGCGAGAGCGCGAAATCGCAGCCTTTCAGTCGGAGGCATCTTTCCACGTTGTCGCACTTTTTACCTTGCCCGAGGCGCAAGGCGAATCTGTCCTGCTGAAAGCAGAATTGCGTAAAAACTTCAAAACAAAAGCCGAAGCCCAAGCCTATCTTGAAGCTTGCAAGCAGGCCGTTTTTACGGTGGAGACCGTAACCAAGACGCCGGCAAAACGGAAGCCGGCGCCGCCATTCACCACCTCGACCTTGCAGCAGGAAGCCGCACGCAAGTTGGGCTATCCCGTGGCGCTGACGATGCGACTTGCGCAGACCTTGTACGAAGCCGGACTCATTACTTACATGCGTACCGACTCTATGAACTTGTCGGGTCTTTGCTTGTCGGCTTGCAAGGAAGTTATCAGCGCGTCGATGGGGCAAGGATACCATAAAAGCCGACAGTATCATACGAATGCGCTCGGTGCGCAGGAGGCACACGAAGCTATTCGGCCGACGGATATGACGGCGCGGGAAATAGGCGGCACAAAACAAGCACAACGCTTGTATGAATTGATCTGGAAGCGGACTATCGCCTGCCAAATGGCTGACGCGGAACTCGAACGGACGACGATCGAAATCGCCGGTACGGGCTTGGCGGAACCATTTATTGCCACGGGCGAAGTCATTAAGTTTGACGGTTTCTTAAAAGTATATCGCGAAAGCAGCAATGAGGATGAAGAGCGCGCAGAGAGCGGCCTGCTGCCCCCAATAGAGAAAGGGGCTACGCTGCAACGCACAGAAATAACGGCCACAGAGCGCTTTACGCAGCATCCGGCCCGCTATAATGAGGCGTCGCTGGTGCATAAGCTTGAAGAATTGGGCATCGGACGCCCGTCGACCTATGCGCCTACGATCTCAACCATACAGCAGCGCGAATATGTGGTAAAGGAGGATCGGCCGGGAAGTAAGCGTAAATATAATGTGCTCGCTTTGCGCGGCGAAAAATTGTCGGATACGACTAAAACGGAGACTTACGGCGCGGAGAAGAATAAATTGTTCCCGACGGATGTGGGCCTCGTCGTCAACGACTTTCTCTTGCACGCGTTTCCGGAGATTATGGATTATAACTTCACGGCGAAAGTGGAGAAGGACTTTGACCAAGTGGCCGAAGGCAACGAAGATTGGCAGGAATTGCTGCGACGCTTCTATAGCCATTTCGATCCGCAGGTGGAAAAAATCTTGCAGGAAAAAACGTCGCATAAGGCCGGCGAACGAGAACTTGGCACCGATCCGGCTACGGGACAGCCCATCTGCGTCAAAATAGGGCGCTTCGGGCCGATGGCTCAACTCGGCGCAGCGGGAGAAGCGGAAAAACCGCGCTTCGCACGCCTTAAACCGGGGCAAAGTATTGAGACAATTACGCTCGAAGAGGCTTTGGACTTATTCAAACTGCCGCGCACGTTGGGCGATTTTGAAGGGTCGGCGGTCGTAATCAACGTGGGGCGCTTCGGACCTTATGTGATGCACGAGAAAAAGTATGTTTCCATTCCTAAAGATCAAGACCCGATGACGATCACGCTGGAGGAAGCGGAAACATTGATTGTCGAAAAGCGCAAAGAAGAGGCCGAACGACACATAAAGTCGTTTGAAGAAGAACCGGACTTGGAGGTACTTAAAGGACGCTTTGGCCCATATATCGCCTTCCAAAAGAAAAATTATCGCTTGCCGAAAGCCGTGGCTGAGCGCGCCGCTGAATTGACGCTGGAAGAGTGTCGTAAGATTATCGCAGAAGAAAATAAGAAACCGGCGCGAGCAACGCGTCGGCGAACCACCAAAAAGACTTGATCAGAAAGACGTCTGTATGAGTAAGAGTATTGCTCTCATCGGCTATATGTGCGCCGGAAAGACCATCATAGGTCGCGATTTGGCGAAGGCCATAGGACGTCGCTTCTATGATCTCGATTGGTATATCGAAGAACGTTACCATAAGAAGATCACAGCGATGTTCGAGGATGAGGGAGAAGCATACTTTCGCGACATAGAATCGCGTATGCTGCGCGAAGTTGCAGCCTTTGAAGACATTGTTCTCAGTTGTGGGGGCGGCACGCCTTGCTTTATGGAGAACATGGACTTTATGAACGAGGTAGCAGAAACGATCTACTTGAAGGCCTCTCCGCGCACGTTGTGCGATCACGTGAAGATGAGTCGCGGACGCCGACCTTTGCTGGAGGGGAAGTCGCCCGAAGAACTCGAATCGTACATCGCCGCGCAATTAGAACAGCGTTCGCCCTTTTACGAACAGGCGCGACACATTATTAATATAGACGTCTTAGACAGTTTTAGCAAGATTAATTACGTCGTAAACGAGATCCGGCAACGCCTGGCCGCGACAGAAAGTGTCGCCGGCTTGAATGGCTGATAGAAAATTGCAGCCGCGCCGCACGAATACGTGCCGGCACAGCCGCCAAACGCATAAACAACAAGCTAAAAGCAAATATCTACACCGATTGTAGGCAATGAAGAAATGGAAAATTGATGATTCCGAGGAACTCTACGGAATAAAGGGTTGGGGTGTCAGTTACTTTGGTATAAACGAGCAAGGTCACGTCTACGTATCTCCGCGTAAGGATGGCGTAAAGGTTGACTTGCAGGACGTCGTAGAGGAGCTTGCGAAGCAGGATATCACGACGCCGATGCTCTTGCGCTTTCCGGATATCTTGGATAATCGCATTGAGAAGACTGCACAGTGCTTTAACAACGCCGCAAAAGAGTATAATTTTCAAGCAGAGCACTTTATAATTTACCCGATTAAGGTAAATCAGATGCGTCCGGTTGTTGAGGAAATCATTAGTCACGGAAAGCGTTACAATTTGGGCCTCGAAGCCGGCTCTAAGCCTGAACTTCACGCCGTGATTGCCACGAATATGGATAGCGACAGCCCGATTATTTGCAACGGCCACAAGGATCAAAACTTCATTGAGTTGGCGCTGTTGGCGCAAAAGATGGGTAAGCGCGTCTTTCTTGTGATCGAAAAGTTGCCGGAGTTGGCTATTATTGCCCGCACTGCCGAGAAGCTTGGCGTTCGTCCTAATTTAGGTATTCGCATCAAGCTTGCTTCCAGCGGCGCAGGCAAGTGGGAGGAAAGCGGCGGCGATGCTTCAAAGTTTGGCCTCAATTCCAGTGAACTTTTGAAGGCTTTGCAGATGCTCGACGAAATGAATATGCGCGACTGCCTCAAACTTATCCATTTCCACATCGGCAGTCAGATTACTAAAATTCGCAGAATCTCCACCGCTTTGCGCGAGGCGGCGCAATTTTACGTACAGTTGCGCTCGCTAGGCTTCGATATACAATTTGTCGATTGCGGCGGCGGTTTAGGTGTAGACTATGACGGCACGCGCTCATCCAACTCTGAGAGTAGTGTCAATTACTCTATACAAGAATATGTCAACGACTGCGTCTACACCTTCGTAGATGCGGCCAACAAGAACAACATTCCCCATCCGAACCTCATAACCGAAGGCGGCCGATCGCTGACCGCACATCATTCCGTCTTGATTCTCGACGTCTTGGAAAGCGTGCGCCCCGCTCGGATGCCTGAAGATTTTGAGCCATCGCCCGACGATCATCAACTCGTCAAAGATTTGAGTGAGATTTGGGACAAAACATCGCCGCGCTCCATGCTTGAAGACTGGCACGACGCCGAAGATATCCGCGAAGAAGCCCTCGATTTATTCCGTATGGGTATGCTTGACCTCAAGACGCGTGCACAAATTGAAGCTCTCTATTGGAGCGTTACGCACGAAGTCAGTGCAATGGTTCACCACCAAAAACACGTGCCCGACGAGCTACGCGACATCGACAAGCGTATGGCAGATAAATATTTCTGCAACTTCTCGCTCTTCCAGTCGCTCCCCGATTCTTGGGCCATCGATCAGATTTTCCCTATTATGCCTATTGCCCATCTCGACGAGCGGCCTACGCAATCAGCCACGATTCAAGACATTACCTGCGATAGCGACGGAAAAATCATTGGCTATGTCAACAACGGCCACCAGACGAGCTACATCCCGTTCCACGATGTGCGGCAAGGCGAACACTATTATATCGGTGTATTCCTCGTTGGCGCATATCAGGAAATCTTGGGCAATATGCACAACCTCTTTGGCGATACTAACGCCATCCACATCTCGGTAAATGCCGAAGGATATACGATTGATAAGACCATCGATGGCGAAACCGTGGCCGACGTTTTGGAGTACGTCCAATACGATCCCAAGAGCCTAGTGCGCCGTCTCGAATCCTGGGTCCATAAGGCCGTGGGCGAAGGCCGCATCACCATCGAAGAGGGCAAAGAGTTTATCAGCAATTACCGCGCAGGTCTTTATGGTTACACCTATTTAGAATAAACTGCCCAATGGGAGTACAGATAGAGTCCGGATGGAAAGCCTGCTTAGCCGACGAGTTTGTTAGCCCATATTTTGCGCAACTTACCGATTTCGTGCGAGCCGAGTATCAATCCGGCCCTTGCTATCCGCCGGGGTCGCAGATCTTTAATGCTTTCGACTTGTGCCCTTTCGATCGCGTTCGCGTCGTACTTCTGGGCCAAGACCCCTACCACGAACCCGGCCAAGCTGAAGGCCTCTGTTTTAGCGTGCGCGATGGCGTCCCCTTTCCCCCTTCCTTACGCAATATATTTAAGGAAATACAAGCCGATGTTGGCCATGCCATTCCCGAGAGTGGGAGCTTGCGCCGCTGGGCTGCCCAAGGCGTCCTCTTGCTCAACGCTACACTGACCGTGCGCGCCCACGCCGCCGGCAGTCATCAAGGTCATGGATGGGAAACCTTTACTGACGCCGTCATACGTCGGCTTAGCGCTAGTCGAGAGCACCTTGTTTTTCTCTTATGGGGTAGTTATGCGGGGCAAAAAGCCGCCCTCATCGATGCTTCGCGCCACCTTATTTTGCGCTCGGCTCACCCATCGCCACTTTCCGCCTACCGCGGCTTCTTTGGCAACCATCATTTTACCCTTTGCAATGATTATTTGCGCGCTCACGGCTTGGAGCCTATCAATTGGTAAAGAGATGCTGCTTTTCCACACGACATATTAGTATAAGATGCACACTTCTCGTCGAGAAATACCCATTTTGCAAGTAGGCAAAGTCTTATTGTCTACTGAAATCGTCACGGAATATTTCTGTTGCGATCTTTCTGCCTGCCACGGCCAATGCTGTGTCGATGGCGAGAGTGGGGCGCCGCTTACGCTCGATGAGGCAGCACAATTGGAGCGCATTTTGCCGATTGTTGAGGGCGACTTATCGGCTGAGGCGCGCAAAGTCATAGCCCAACAAGGTGTAGCTTATGTTGACATCGAGGGCGATTTGGTGACGAGCATCGTGAATGGGCAAGACTGCGTCTTCACCTGCTACGAAGCCGGTTGCTGCCTCTGCGCTGCCGAGCGTGCTTATCGCGAACAGCATACGGATTGGTGCAAACCCATCTCTTGTGCCTTGTACCCCATTCGCGAAAAGCGATTGAGTAATGGTTACGTAGGACTCAATTATCACCGTTGGAGCATCTGCGATCCTGCTCGCCGCAAAGGCCAAGAACTGCGTCTGCCCCTCTATCGCTTTCTGCAAGCTCCTCTGACTCGCCGTTTTGGCGAAGCCTGGTATAAAGAGTTGGAGGTTGCTGTCGACGCACTCCAAGCGATGAAGCAATAAAGTCGCACCTAAGGATCAGTAGGAGTCTGATCCCATCATTTTATTTTTGTTTTCACGAATGCAAATCTATGTGCATAAGGTTTGTTGGTGAAAAATAGTTTTTGTTCCTACAACTTCCCGAAGATTTTTCTTTGTAGAGCTTGCGCTAAAAAAAAGATAAGATTCCTTGTAAGTTTCCAAAAAGTCTGTACATTTGCGGCGGACCAACTCCAAAAATTAAACATTAAAAAGTTACTTAAACCCATTAAAACATGAGTAAACGGCTAGTCATTCTGATGGCATTACTTGCCACGACTGCGTTTGCGTTACCCGCATCCGCACAAATGAATCAGCCTGGCGGCACGCCGCCCAGACCGACAAGAACACTGCCCGGGCAGAAAGCGCCTGCGCAGAAGGTTAACCCTTTAAAGGCTTTTCCTGCACTAAAGATGAAGACGCTTCCAAGAGGTGTTAAGTCTCCATTCAGTCAGCCTACGATTCCAATTCGTCCGCAGTCCCCGATAAACCTGCTGAAGGTCAATCCGGATTTAACGATGTGGGGAAATCTCCTTACCAACGACTTACTAGGTATCTATTCTTTCCACCCTACAGCCAATGTCAACTTTGATGCGTTAGCAGACTATTATAAGGGTTATTTCAATGCTGGTAGCGGTATTGTTGGCGATGATCTTCACGGATTGTTTCTCGATACAAGTTACTCAAGCTACGGTATTGTTAAGCTTATTCACTATTCCTTCAACACGAAGACTTGGGAGTTGGTAGGTCAGCCTGAAGAAGTTAGTGACTTGAGCTTGACGGCAACAGAAACGGCTACCGATCCCGCAACAGGAGAAATTTTTGGGCAGTTTTTTACGCCTGATCTGAGTGCCTATGAATGGGGTGTTATCGACTATGCTACGCTTAAGCGAACCACAATAGCCCCTGCACTTCACAAGTATGTAGCACTGGGTGTTGCTAACGATGGCTTCGCTTATGGTGTAACCAGCGAAGGCGACTTTTATCAGATTGACCGCACGACAGGAGCAGAAACCCTAAAAGGCTCAACGGGCGTACAAGTTTCTGATCGAAACGGACAATATTATACGCAAAGCGGTGAGTTTGATCCAAGAACGAATGAGTTCTATTGGGCATCTACCGATAAAGATGGAAAGTTTCAGCTTTATACGATTGATCTATCAAACGGACACGTAACCCCCATTGGCTCATATACGGAAACGGCATCAATCATGGCGCTTACCATACCAACAACGCCGATTGCGAATGGTGCTCCGGCAGCAGCGACCAACCTTTCTTCTAATTTTGTGAATGCGGCGACCAATGGCACATTCACCTTTACTGCGCCGAATAAGAAGTTTGATGGTAGCAATCTGTCAGGAACCCTTAGTTATACTGTTTTTGCCAATGGCATAGAGGTAGCTACTGGCAACGCAGAGGCAGGCAATCAGACTACGATCAATGCCAACGTAGCAGAGGGCGTTGTCAATTTCATTGTAGTGTTTAGCAATGATGCCGGTAAGGGGCCAAGAGCCAAACTAACTACATATGCCGGCTATGATACGCCAAACATTGTAAGCAACTTGAAGCTCACGGTCGACGAATCCGGCAATGCCGTCGTGACGTGGGACGCGCCCACAGCTGGTACGCATCAAGGTTACCTCGGAAATATTACCTATGATGTTTATCGTAATGTAGATTCGGCAACAGAAAATGTGGCTTCTGATATATCTACTACTACGTTCAGCGAGGTTATTCCTATGGGGAAATTGTCTTGCTACACCTATTCTGTGCGTGCTAATAATACGACACGAAGTAGTGCGTTGGCTACAACTGATGGCCAAGTGTTTGGTGAGGCCTTAGACGTGCCTTTCTTCGATGATTTGCTGACAGAGGCCGACTCAAAACTCTACACTATTCTTGATAAGAACCACGATGGTAGCTCTTGGGAATGGAGCAATGCCAAAGGTGGGTTATTCCAATACAAATTCAACAAAGATAACGCAGGAGACGATTGGCTTATATCACCACCTATCCGAATGAAGCAGGGTCGGACTTACAACGTCTCCTTCAAGGCCGCTGCAGGTTTAAAAGACTTTGCAGAGCGTATGGAGGTAAAGTGGGGTGCAGACAAAACGGCAGAAGCTATGACGGGCGTGATACTTCAGGCCACGGAGATTGCAGGTGTCAACAACAAGACGTTCACCGGGAAGATAACACCCACGGCTGATGGTAACTATTATTTGGGTTTCCACGCGATCTCAGAACCTGACAGATATGCTATTTTAATAGACTCTATTTCGGTTGAGGGGGCTGCTGACGCAAAGGCTCCTGCAGCAGTGGACAATCTTATAGCTACTGCAGATCAAACAGGGGCTCTTAAAGTAACACTGAAGTTTAATGCACCAACCACTACTGTAGACGGCACCGTACTCAGTAGTATTACCAAGATAGACGTAAAGAGTGGTGATCGTCTTGTGAAGAGTATTGTCAATCCCACTCCGGGATCAGAACAACTGCTTGTAGATAATGCCGCAGTAAACGGAGAGAATTTCTATACGATTATTGCTTATAATGCTTACGACTATGGTAAGAAAGCCACGGCTAAGGTTTATGTTGGGCAAGATACACCGGTAATGGGCAAGGTTAAGGCCTTCGACCAAACTACAGCTGTAAAACTCAAATGGGAAGTTCCCGCCGGTGCACACAATGGTATTATTTTGCCATCAGAAATTTCTTACAAGATTCATAACATCGGCGATGATGGTAAGCTTGGCGAAGAGATCGGTAAGGTCAAGGGGATTACCGAATACGTCGTTTCCGGCCTGAATAATAATGAAGGTGAACAGAAGTATCAGCGATGGGCAATCAATGCCGAGAATGTGGCCGGCCCAAGCAATTGGGTGGCTGGTTCGCTTGTCGTGGGTGCTCCCTACACATTGCCTTTCCACAATAGTTTCAAGGGTGGAACTATAGAAAATCAGTTTATAGGTCTTGAGTCATCGGGAAAGAATACGATGTGGGCCGTTACTAACGATGTCTCTTCTGATAACGATAATGGTTCTATTATTTTCCGTCCATCTGAGACAGGCGTTTCTACGATTCTTACTGGTAAAATTGCACTTCAAGGTTCGATGAACCCCAAACTTGTGTTTGATTATCGCGGCGATGGCTCTCCAAAAGCAAAAGTTGAATTGCGCTTTGGAAAGAAGGACGGATCAATGACAGAGCCAGTCTGGACAAACACTGAGGCATCCACAAATGGAAAGTGGAAAACGTATCGTGTAGATATTCCTACAGAATTAATAGGTGAAGACTACGTGAGTCTGCGCATAATTGGTATTGCTGATGATATTGCTGATGATGCTGTACATCTTGACAATATTAATATTGCAGACCCATTCCAGAAAGATGCCGCGATCGCATTAGTTACACCTGAAAGCGTCAAGAAAGGGCAGACCATAAAATTGAATGTAAAGGTAACCAATTTGGGACTTGACAATATTGAGAATGCCAAAGTCGCAGTTAGCGTTGATGGTAAGGTTGTCAAGGAAGAAGCGATTGAAAAGAGCCTGTCACTCTTGCAGTATGCTGAGCTTCCGATCACATGTACGACTACAAGTCTTAACAAGGCAGCTAAGCTTAAGGTAAAAGTTACTTTAATAGTAGACAATGACCTTGATCCCGAAAACAATGAGGCTGAAGCTGTTGTTAAACTGGAAACGCCCAATGTTCTTGCACCGCAGAACCTCAAGTCTACAGGCTCTACAAGTTCGATGGTAAAACTGACGTGGGATTCTCCTGCTTCAACCACGACAGAGACGACGGATAGATTTGAAGATTATGACCCTTGGTCTACTCAATTTGGAGCTTGGGCAACAGTTGACAATGATCACGGATATGCCGGCGAACTCGTGTCAGGCATTCAGTACCCGCATCAAGGTGAGCAGTTTGCATTTATCAACTGGCAGCCTGCCGATATCTTTAATGATCCCCAAGAGGTCGCACCACATTCCGGAGAAAAGGCAGCTGTTGCTGTATATCAGATAGATGATATGGGTAACGATTATTTAGATGCAGACAACTGGCTTATTAGTCCTCAACTTTCCGGTAAAGCACAAACCATTCGCTTCTGGGTGAATAACCTCAAGCCGCAGGACAATAGCTATGGTACGGAAAGATTCGATGTCCTTGCCTCTACGACCAATAGCGAGACTTCTAGCTTTGTGAAGATCGGTGATACTCACGTACAGGGTTCGGGTACGTGGACAGAGATTAGCGTAGAAGTGCCCGAAGGCACGAAATTCTTTGCGATCCATCATATTACGAGTAAAGACAATGTGTTTGCCTTTATGGTAGATGATGCTGTCTTTGAAGCAGGTGATGGCCCGATCTCATATAATGTCTATCGCGATGGTGAGTTGGTTAGTAATACCTATAAGACCAACTGCGATGACCAACCGACAACAAACGGCAATCACAAATATAGCGTAACGGCCGTTTATGCTGATGGCGCTGAATCAGAGCCGGTAGAAGTAGAAGTTGCAACAGCCGTTCAGCAGATTAACGCTAATGGCGAGATTGTCTATGATGTATATGCCGTCGATGGCAAGTTGATTATCAAGGGTGCTAAGAACCTCAACTTCTTAAGCAAAGGCGTCTACATTGTCAATGGCAAGAAGGTTGTGGTTAAGTAACAAAGTCTCTGTTCGTCAATCTGGCGAAAGTTAGTTTATGGAGCCGCAACCCTTGTTGAGGATTGCGGCTCTATCTCTTAAGGGATAAGGAGCTTGAAGGAGAGGCTTGATGTTTTTTTTGTTCGTATGCATCGCTTCATCCAAGCGCCTCTCTATCGGTGAGCAGAAATATAAACTCACGCAAATGCAATGTTAAAAGTAAAATACACTATAACTCTTCAATATTATGAACTTTAGCAAACGAATATCCATAAGTCTGTTATTTGCGCTAAGCATCGCTTTGTTTTCATCAGCAGCACCGAGGACAAAGGCCGCTATTAAGGCAGCTGCCGCGCGCGTGTTCAGTACATCATCCCTACTGAAGCATGCACCCACACAGCGAGGCAGCCTTAAAATGCTACAATCCAATAATGCCTATACGATTATGGGCTATGATGGTGGGGGATTTGTTATTGTCAGCAATGATGACCTTCTTCCTGCCGTCATTGCCTACTCCAATACTCCCTTCGATAACCATTCGAAGAACGATAATTTTAAATGGTATCTTTCTGTAGCAGAGGCGTCTATTAATGAACTTGTAAAGGCTGGAAAACCTAAAAAAATGATCGCACCTGATCAGAGCAAATATGCAGCACAGATACCTGCATTCGTTACCTCACATTGGGGACAGGAGAAACCTTTTAACGATTTATGTCCGGAGGGAACAGCTTCCGGTACCGGTGGCTGGCAAGGCTATGGCGGTACAGGTAAATGTGTCACCGGTTGCGTTGCTACGGCAATGGCTCAGATTATGTATTATAATGGGTATCCGAAGCGAGGTATAGGGAAACATTCTGTGACTGTAAAGCAGGCGGATGGTTCCAAGAAGAAGGTAACGGTTAACTATGAAGAAAGCGAATACGACTGGGCTAATATGATTGATAATTATGATGGGCAGTATACAGCTGAACAAGGCAATGCTGTAGCACGACTAATGCTCGATTGTGGTGTAGCTGCTGATATGTCATATGCAACCGATGCTTCAGGATCCTATACCTATAATGCTTGCGAAGGTCTCAAGCGAAACTTTGGTTATCCGGAAACGACCCAAATGCTTGAACGAAAATATTACAGCGAGGAGGCTTGGATGGATATTATTTATAATGAACTGAATGCGCGCCGTGCCATCTTTTATTCCGGTCAAGATTTGGGACACGGCGGCCATGCCTTTGTGCTTTCCGGATATGATACAGACGGAAAGGTCTGGATCAATTGGGGATGGGAAGGCAACTTTGATGGCTTCTATGATATTGCTCTCCTAAATCCGCAAACTTACAAGTTTTCTGCTGATCAAGATATGATCATTGGGTTTGAAGGTACTCATGGTGAACAGCTTAAGGATACGATCACCGTCCGTGAGCCGGGTAAGCTGGCTACGCTAATTCGTGATTCTACCTATCATAGAATCACGAAGTTGAAAGTAAAGGGTAAGATAAATTCTACCGATTTGCAGGTCATTCGCAGGATTGCCGGTAGAGGTCAAGATGGAAAGAGTCAGCGTAGTATGTTGCAAGAGCTTGATCTTACAGAAGCTGAGATTGTTGAAGGTGGCGAGCCTTATCTTATTGATGGTGTGCGACGATTGACCACGACAAAGCATGAAGTGCCAGAACGAGCCTTCTATGGCTGCTCCGGCTTGCACAAATTGTATTTGCCGGAAACAACGACAGCTATCGCTGATGGGGCTCTAGGCGGATTAGTTCGTCTTGATTCTGTTTCTATTCCTGCCGGTCAAGATAAGAACTATGTTTTTGATGGTCAGCTGTTGATGACAAAGGATTCTTCAGAGATCATTTCAGTGCTTCCCTATGCCTCTGGTGATCTTTCTGTAAAGAAGGGCATAAAGAAGATTCATCAATATGGACTTTCCGGGTGTGTCGGCTTGACAAAGGTTACGTTGCCTGCTAGTCTTGTCGAAATAGGCCATGAGGCGTTTGCCGGTTGCAATGCCATATCAATTATTCGTAGTTATGCTAAGACTGTACCCGAATTGGGGCGCAACGTGTTTGATGATCTCAACAAATCTGCCATTAAGCTTCAAGTGCCAACAGGTACGAAGTCACGCTATCAAGGTAGCGAACAATGGCGCGACTTCAATGTCGTAGAGTTTGGTACAACAATAAAAGTGCGTGGCGCTATCAGAAAATATGGCGAGGAGAATCCTAAGTTTGGCTGGCAGGTTAAGGGCGATTATGTCAGTGGCACACCGGAAGTTACTTGTGAGGCTACATCGACTTCACCCGTTGGCAAATACACGATCCATATTAATCGTGGATCAATTGTGGAAGAGCAGGTCGAATTTATAGATGGCATTCTTTATGTGCAAAAAGCTACAGCAAATCTCCACGCAAAGGATTTGACCATTAAGGCTGGTGAAACGCCAACTTTTGCCTACACGATAGATGGGCTGCAGAACAATGAGACAACGCTAGAATTGACGGAAGCACCAACGTTCACCGTCAATAAGGATGATGGCTCTGTTGTTACGGTCTTTGATACTCCGGGAGTATATACCATTAATATTAGTGGAGGCCTTTCAGAAAACTATCTCTTCAACTATATGCCTGCTCATCTTACCATACAGTCGGCAACTGATGGTATTGCAGGTGTTAAGATTGACAGCGATACTTTCGATATCTACACGTCAGCGGGAAGACTTATCGTAAAGGCAGCAACCAACTTTAATGGACTTGCCAAAGGAATATACATTGTTAACGGAAAAAAAGTTGCTGTCAAATAAGAAAGCGATAATCCATTTATAGATAGGTATCCGACCCGGCGTAAACGCGAACGAGTCGGATACTTATGTTGGTATGCAATACATCGTTCTCAGTTGGATTGTTGCGAGTGATAGTTTTCTTTTTTCTGCGGGTTTTCTATTTCGTTTACACTACATGAGACCTTTGAAAAATGGTTCGGACAATAATTCTCTTCCTTTTCAGGATCATTTTTGCTTGAAGAAGGGTAACTATTGAGGATGATAAGGTTCCCCTTTCCCCCGGTTGGGCCTCAAACTCAGGCCCGACCGGGGAAATCTTTGCTTA
>ERZ773051.448-NODE-448-length-29722-cov-3.193110_pt1 | contig 29722 bp, 24 predicted proteins | sample MGYA00580631_ERZ773051 | MGnify/ENA primary metagenome ERZ773051 (study PRJEB29015, sample SAMEA2738137) | human oral metagenome | biome: human oral; feature: human-associated habitat; material: saliva | place: China | collected 2204 ... | reverse complement strand
AGGTCGAGGCTTTTTCTCGAAGAAGACGTACAGCTATCATATAATGAGCGGCGGCAGCCCCCATCGGGGACTGCCGCCGCTTGCTTATGGAGTGGGATTACAGCGTTGTCTGTATCTGATACGAATGGGAGAGAGTGCTAGAAGTAGCCCTTATTGCTCCCTTCATCGCCCGTAGAAGAGTAGTAGCGATAGAAGTCCATGGCTACACGCTCCCAGTCCGTCGTACCGAGGAGCTTCATCATGCGCTTAGCGAAGGTACGCATCTCTTCGTCCGTGAAGTAGCCATTAGGTGAGGTGAGCTGATCGAGTGGAACAGCTTGATACTGCACCTTGTCCTTATCCTCAGCTTCGCGTACACGACGGCTGTAATCGTTCAGGATGCCCTCGATGACCTCATCCATGAAGCGCTTCTGTGCCGCGATATTGACGGGGAGAGTGAGGTGGAGGAGTCGCTTGCCTGACTTCACTGTAGCGTTGGGGGCGAAGAAGGGCGAAGCCTTACCACCCTCAAGCTTCCCCTTGGGGCTATGCCAGAGGTCGATGTTCAGGAGGAAGTGGCCTGTCTCGGGGAACTGATAGTAGCCCTTGATGCCGATAGGCTCCGTCTCGGGGAGGAAATAGTAGAGCTTCTTCCCAGCATTATCTGTGGGGCTCTTAGAGGCAGACTGATTCCAGACATTGGTGTCGCAGTAGACATAGCGTAGGATGCTGGTGGGGTCAGCAGCATTGACTGCTATGGGCTTGCCATCAAAGTCTGTAGCTTCTGTGGGGTAGGAGAAGAACTGATATTGTGAGCGAAGCTCCTCAGAGGTGTATTGGTCATTGAGCAGCTTGCCCTCGGCATCGTAGAGCTCAATGATAGCTCCATAGTCGGGAGCGATAGAGGAGTAGACCTTAGGATCCCAGGCAAAGAGCTGGAAAGCGATGAGGTCAGAGTAAGGTGCCCCTGGTGCTAAGCTCCAGGTATCGCCATTCTTGACGAAGGTGAACTCCTGGATATCATAGATATTTCGAAGGTCATACTTGCCTGACGAGGGCACGAAGTGGAAGTCCTGTTTCCCATGTAGGTGCCCCATGCTCAGCTTGATCGTGACGCGAGCGATTTCTCCAGATGTAGAGGGAGAAGGGGTGGGTGGGACATTGGGGGTATCATCTCCCTTACAAGCAGAGAGGCCCAGCGTCACTACTGCGAGGAGGCTGAGGGCGAGGGTCTTGATGAATGTTGCTTTCATAATGGATGAAGTCGAGAGGTTAGTTGGTGGCGACGTCGAAGTGGATCGTCATATTGATATCCGAGTCTGCACCTGGCAGGACGGTAGAGTAGAAAGGACGGATGCTCTTGGAGCCAGCGGAGGTGAACTTCGTATTGAAGAAGTGCCCCAGCGTGATGAGCATAGTTACTTCCTTAGGTTCTGCTCCATTGGCGGGCTTGACGAACATAAGGAAGCCCGAGAGCCCGACGGGATTGGCGTCGAGATATTCCGAGCCATTGCTTTGCTTCCGAGGGATGCGGTCACAGTAAGCGTAGTCGTAGCTCAGCGCTTCCTTGTAGCGGGCGAAGATGGGGGCATTGCTCCCGTCGGTGCTGTAGCCGAGGATCTGCTTGAAGAAGTGCTGATGGCGGTTGATCTGCTCATCAGATACGAGCTGAGCATCCATAGATTCGCCCGTAGCAGTCTTATAGTTGATGGTCAGGAGGTAGACGCGGTTAGGCACCTTCGTCGTGCTCTCTACCGAGAAGCGTCGTACGAAGCCCGCACGTTCGGTGTACTTGATCTGACCGCTACTCTGGTCAAGCTCGATGGTTTGATGTACACGGTCCAGCTCGACATCGTCTGGGCTCATCTGAGCGGAGAAGGTCTTGCCAGCCTTGAGTGTCCCTTGGGTGAGGGTAAGCTGGGCGATAGTGGGCTGGTCATGCCCCTTGTTCTGTCGTTCATCGGTGGGGACCTTAGGGGTAGTCTTACCACAGCTGCTGAGGACAGCTACGAGGAGGACGGCGAGTGCTCCGAAGCGGAGACGTAGAGGGAATCGGTTCATTGTCTTAAGTGGAGATTAAGTGTGGAAGTCTTGTTGTTGATCAGTTAGAAGTGCCAGTGCAGTGCCAGGCGGACATCGCGACCAGCATCGTGAGCGTAGTAGCGTGCACGGTTCGTGTACTCCTTGTACTCTGTATTGAAGAGGTTGTCTACGCCGAGGGTGAGGCGAAGAGCCTGACGGCCACGGAGGGGCTTTGAGAGGCTTGCTTCAAGGCCGAAGAGGTGGTAGGGGCTGGGGCTATCCGTAAGATCCGTGCTCCTATCGAAGCGGTGCTGTCGGTCGACGAAGAGATGACTGACCGACAGCTCGCTCTGCCAGCTCTTGGGTAGGTCTATGCGTACTCCCACTTCCTCTGATAGACGGAGGGCAGGTATGTAGGGGAAGTAGCGACCAGTCTTACGCTCTTCGGCCCAGACCATAGAGCCCTTGACACGAGCATAGAGTCGCTCGGGTAGTATGTAGTAGCGGGTGTCGATATCGAATCCGCGGAAGAAAGCATCTCGCTGGCGGTAGCGGAAGATGGGATATTCCCCAGCAAGTGTCTGGGCAAACTCATTCGAAGGCTCCTCATATATATATCCGTCCATCCACTGGAGATAGCCATCGATGTTCAAGTCCCATCTATCGGAGTGGTGCGTGAGTGATGTCACCCACTTGTATCCGCGCTCCGAGCGGAGTGTGCTGTCTCCGTAGACGAAGATTGCAGAGCCGTGCTGGCTACCCAGGCTGTAGAGCTCCTGTACATGTGGTGCACGGAAGGCGAGTCCTACGTTGCTCGTCAGCTTGCCGCCCTTCCACAGGTGTAGGTGTCCACCGAGGGTGTAAGTGAGATTGGTGAAGTTGTGATCCCCAGAGAAATACTCCCCTGCGATGTTGTAGCCTGCGACGCGCATCTTCGTCTGCTCGAGGCGAAGCCCTGCTTCAAGGCCAAAGTGGTCAGCTTGGTAGCGCTGTAGGGCATAGCCTCCCCAAGAGGTCTGGGTGTAGTTCGGGATCGGTGGCGTGAAGCCAGTGCCAGCGTTACTGTAGTTGTCAAGGTACTCACCGTGTAATCCGACTTCGCTATCCCAGTGGTGGTAGTGCTTGCGCCATGAGGCATCGGTCTGAAGAGAGGTTAGAGAGAGTGAGAGGGTCGGTACTGCGGAGTAGGCACTGTTTCTGCGGATGGCGTACTCCTCTCGGCGGTCTCGCTGGAGGGAGCCTTGGAGCGTGAAGAGCCCGAGATACTCATTGCTCCAAGTCCCCTTGAGTCGAGCTAGATAGTGGACGACGCTATGGTAGGGGCTACTGATCTCACGGGAGAAGGGGCGGAAGAGGTCAGGCTTCCCTCGCTCAAGGAGCTCCGCCATGCCTTCTCGGCTACGCAGATGACCCGAGGGCAGAAGGCCCGTCTTATTCTGATATCGGCTGAAGAGACCTTCGATCGTCAGCTGATCTTTTCTCCATCCCAGCGTGAGGGCATTGTTGAGCTCACGCACCCCGGTATTCATCAGCAAGTAGTGGGCTGAGGATCGGTCCCCTGCATTGGTGTAAGATGTCTGCAGGCGGTAGGCTAAAGGTGTGTAGCCTGGGAAGGTCCCTTCGAGGCGTACGGACGAGCTCAGGCGGTGCCCGTTCGTGGCGTACACTCCTGCTATGCTTCCTCTCAGACCAGCTTCATCGTAAGGCAAAGAGCTTTGATTCATGACTATCGCACCAGCGATCGCCTCTGCTCCATAGCGTACCGCTTCGGCGCCCTTGACGACGTGGACCTGGTCGTTGGCATCGACGCTGACCTCGGGGGCGTGGTCGTCGCCCCACTGCTGGCCCGACTGACGGACGCCATTATTGACGATGAGCACGCGCGTGCCGTACATACCGTGGATGACGGGCTTCGCTGTCGTCGTGCCCGTCTGCAGGCTCGTGACACCGCTGACCTCGGTGAGGAGGGAGGCGAGGTTGCGCCCGAGGTTACGCTCGATGCGCTCGGTAGAGACCTTTGAGGAAACGACGTTGGCGGAGACAGGACGGCGGGCACCGACGACCTTCACCGAAGAGAGGTCACGCTCCTCAGGGCGCAGACGCAGGGTGAAGGGACTGGGGGTGCTGCGGAGCTTGTCCAGAGGGATGAAGCCTTCGTGATAGCCGATGAGATGGACGTGCAGGCCGTCCTCCTCGCTCCCCGTGAGGGCGAGGGTCAGCTGGCCCTTGAGGTCGGTCTGCATGGAGCGACGGCCGATGTGGCCGACGGCGCCTGGGAGGGGCTCTCCAGTTCGATCGTCGAGGACCTGGATGATGAGGCTACGGCTCTGGGCATGCACAGGGCATGCACCCAGGGCAAGGGCGAGGAGCATCCCCAGAGATAGGAGGACGCCGCGCCATCTTGCCAGTGATAGATAGCACATAGGTGGGAAAAGGATGATATGGATGAAGGGTCGGGAAGAGGCTATGGCATAGCGGTCCTCTTCGCGTATATAGCCAGCTGTAGCCACGAGCTACACGGCCATGCGTAGCACTCCCATATAGACAGGGAGCACGCTATAAGTGATACATAGGGGGTAGAGGCAGGGCAAAGATTACCCTACAAGTGGCCTCTGGTAAGCGATTTAGGCGAAGGTGGGAGGTGCCCGTAGCTGTACCGCATCCCTGCGGATCGAGTGGGCGAAGCGCACCAGGCGCACCCCGAGGAGGCACACGCCGAGAGCCACTGCTGCGAGCAGCGTGCCGATGGCGAGAGCTAAGAACGGGGTATGGACGAAGTGACAGATCGAGCAGTCGGTCTTCGTCACGTGGGAGGTGTAGCCCTCTGTAGACACGACGTCCTGCACGGCGTCAGCGCGGTGGCTGAAGTCGTGGAGGCTGACCATTGCCAGGAGACTCAGGAAGAGCCCGAGGAAGAGGGTCGCCAGCCGACGGGTATATCGCTCGTTGGTCTGCATAATCTTGTGCGAGGTGCTACTGCCTGCAAATATAACGAATTCAGACCGAAGGCTTATATCATAGGCTGGGATGAGGGAGGGGAGGAAAGGCGTTGTACCCACCTCGCATTTATATTTGAATGGAGGACCAAAGCCGTGGGCTATTTGATCGACTTCTTTCTCTTGGTCGTTGGCTTTAGCTTCTTCTCTCTCGCTTTCTCTGAGCACCGAAGCAATAGAAACCATTTCGTTGACGTCAACGAAATGGTTTTCCTCTTTGTGACGCAAGACTCTTGTGCTTTCTTTATGACTGATACGGGCTGATAGCCTTTGCTAACTTACGCGCCCTCCAGTACGCTACTCCTTAGTGCCATATCCATTCCTTTGTGGGCTTGTATAGCTCCCTCTATATCAAGAGAAGAGGATCCCCCTGAGGAAAAGTGGTATTTCCGTGGAGAAAAAGGCAGCTTCCCGTAGTGATCTTCCTCTGTCTACGCACGTGGTCTTAACGACTACGTACGTAAATCCTAACGACTACGCACGTAGATATTAGAGCCACGTACGTAGATGAAGCTTATCTACTATGGGTTCGCAGCTTTTCTTCGCACGGGTAGGAGGTCCTTCCCTTGGTCTTCACTCCTTTATACCCCTTCCTTCATCCGCTTGATATATATAATGTCGTACACGCTGACAGCGGGAGGTGGGGGCGGTGTGTCATATTGGCAGGAGGTGCGCAGAATGGGGCTTCGCTGGGCTTTGGCACGCTCCTTGCTCGGTAGAGGATGTGGGCGGGGGGGCCTTATACCCCAGCCCCAAGCGAAACGAAGAATATAAAACAACACATATAACTACTTAGATCATGAGCATTAAGCCCCTGGCAGACCGCGTACTCATTCGCCCCGCTGCCCAAGAAGAGAAGACCGTGAGCGGTATCATCATCCCCGATTCAGCTAAGGAAAAGCCCCTGCGTGGCGAAGTCATCGCCGTAGGTGGTGGCACGAAGGACGAAGAGATGGTCCTCAAGGCTGGCGACGTCGTCCTCTATGGCAAGTACGCTGGCACTGAGATCGAGCACGAAGGTGAGAAGTACCTCATCATGCGTCAGTCCGACGTCCTCGCTACGATCTAATCCTCTCGCTAAGTAAGAAATACAGATATCAGATACAATCATGGCAAAAGAAATCAAGTTCGATATAGAGGCACGTGAGAGCCTCAAGCGCGGCGTCGACGCTCTGGCTAACGCTGTCAAGGTAACCCTCGGCCCTAAGGGTCGCAACGTCATCCTCGGTAAGACCTACGGCGCACCCCACATCACCAAGGACGGTGTCTCCGTAGCTAAGGAGATCGAGCTCGAAGATCCATTCGAGAATATGGGTGCTCAGCTCGTCAAGGAGGTCGCTTCGAAGACCAACGACGATGCTGGTGACGGTACGACCACGGCTACGATCCTTGCCCAGAGCATCATCGGTGTCGGGCTGAAGAACGTCACCGCAGGTGCCAACCCTATGGACCTCAAGCGCGGTATCGACAAGGCTGTCGCTAAGATCGTCGCTGAGATCCGCTCTATGGCGCAGGAGATCGGTGACAACTTCGAGAAGATCGAGCACGTAGCTAAGATCTCCGCCAACGGAGACGAACAGATCGGTCAGCTCATCGCCGAAGCTATGCGCAAGGTGAACAAGGAAGGTGTCATCACCGTCGAAGAAGCCAAGGGTATCGAGACGACTGTCGAGGTCGTCGAAGGGATGCAGTTCGACCGCGGCTATATCTCTCCCTACTTCGTCACCAACTCTGAGAAGATGGAGGCGCAGCTGGAGAACCCCTATATCCTCATCTACGACAAGAAGATCTCTACGCTGAAGGAGATCCTTCCTATCCTCGAGCAGACCGTACAGACGGGTCGTCCCCTCCTCATCATCGCCGAGGATATCGACAGCGAAGCCCTCGCTACCCTCGTCGTCAACCGCCTGCGTGGTGGTCTGAAGGTCTGTGCCGTCAAGGCTCCTGGCTTCGGTGACCGCCGCAAGGCTATGCTGCAGGACATCGCTATCCTCACCGATGGCGTCGTCATCAGCGAAGAGACCGGCCTCAGCATCGACGCTGTCAGCCTCGATATGCTCGGTAAGGCTGAGAAGATCAGCGTGACGAAGGACAACACCACCATCGTCAATGGTGCTGGTGACAAGGAAGCCATCCGCGAGCGTGCCGCTCAGATCAAGGCGCAGATCGCTAACACGACCTCCGACTACGACCGCGAAAAGCTCCAGGAACGTCTGGCTAAGCTCTCCGGTGGTGTCGCCGTCCTCTACGTCGGTGCTCCCAGCGAAGTCGAGATGAAGGAGAAGAAGGACCGCGTCGACGATGCCCTCAGCGCTACGCGTGCTGCCGTCGAAGAAGGTACCGTCCCTGGTGGTGGTACGGCACTCCTGCGTGCTGTCCGTGCTCTTGACGGCCTTGTCGGGGAGAACGAAGACGAGACGACGGGTATCGAGATCATCCGCCGTGCTGTCGAAGAGCCCCTGCGTCAGATCGTCGCCAACGCTGGTAAGGAAGGTGCTGTCATCGTACAGCGCGTCAAGGATGGCGAAGGTGACTTCGGCTACAACGCTCGCCTGGATCAGTTCGAGAACCTCTACGCTTCGGGCGTCATCGACCCTGCAAAGGTCACGCGTGTAGCGCTGGAGAACGCTGCTTCGATCGCAGGTATGTTCCTCACGACCGAGTGCGTCATCGCCGACAAGAAGGAGGATGCTCCCGCTATGCCCGCCATGAGCCCCGGTATGGGCGGCATGGGCGGCATGATGTAAGCCGTCCCCGCGACACTCCGAGTACATATAGCTACGCCCCGCTTTCGTCCTATCGAAGGCGGGGCGTAGTGCGTTTATTTCCCTGACCTAATACCCTGAATGCGTGCGTCCTCCCAAACCCAGCGCTAATTCTTTACCTTTGCAATACAGCATCCCCGCTTGATGCTACAACCTCAATACCAACTCACTTATCTCAGCGTATGAGTAAAACGACTACTTCTTCTTCGTCCGACCTTTGGTTTTGGGTCAGGCACATTTTTGCAGTGTTTCTTGTAGGGGTACTCTATATCCTTGTTCAACCCCGACTTTTCCCTATCCTGGAGAAAGTGCATAAGTATCTACAAGAGAATGACCTGATATCTTTGTCTGGGTGGCTGGTCTTCCTTATTATGCTCTATCTGATCTGTTGGATCGTATTGCATAGGAAGGTCTATTTGCCTCGCTCCGTCGCCTTGTGGTTTATACTCTTGCTTGCAATTTATCTATATTACAGGCTAAACCCTTGCTATGACTTTTGGAAGATTTCATTCTTTGGGTGGGAGATGTCTCACGTTGCTTGGGCGGATCTCCTCCTCTTACCTATTGGCGTTTGCCTGCTGCTATCTTACCATAAGAATAGTATCAGTGTGCCAATAGAAGAAGTTGCCTCTGAGCGAATGGGAGCTCAGGTCATTCAAAATGATGTAGCTATTGAAAGAGAGTGCGATGATTGGCTGAGCTTTAGTGATATGGTTAAGGTTCTCTTTGAGGATCTGTGCTTGCTTGATTTGAGGCGTGAATCATTAACTATGGGGATTATTGCTCAGTGGGGGAAAGGGAAAAGCTCCTTTATTAATCTTTTGATTAACAAAGTTGAGGACCATGGAGATATTATTATTTGCTTCAATCCCCGTGGTTCAAAGAATGTAGCCTATATACAAGAAGACTTCTTTGATACTTTTGCCGAGGAGCTATCAAAGTACTATGCGGGCTTCGGCTTCTTACTTGGACGATATACTAAGCACTTAGGATTGCTTGGACAATATGAGTTGACACGACCTTTAGAGAGCTTGCTGATGCTTCTACTCCCCGAGAAGGATGTGGAGGCTATCAATGAAGCTATCTCTACCCTTGGTAAGCGGGTATACGTGGTTATTGATGACTTTGACCGTCTCACGGGAGAGGAGATCCTTGAAGTCTTGAAGCTTGTGGATCGTAATGCCTCTTTCAATAATGTGGTTTTTGTCATGGCATACGATAAGGAATACATCAACAATGTGCTGAGTAAGCACTTGGATCATGGCTTAGATCATAGCTTTATTGATAAGTATGTGACTTGGGAGGTGACTCTACCTGAGATTGATATTCGGGTCTTGGTAGACAAGATGAAGTCATATTTAGTTGGGCTTCCCGATGAGGAAAAGGAGGGGATATTAGAGAATTGGGATTGTGTTGGTGGCATTGTTGTAGGAGAGTTACCTTCCGTACGTCATCTTAAGCGATATGTGAATCTGACTCTTCCAAGATATAGAAAGGTCTATAGCAAGGTGGATCCTACGGACTTCTTCTTACTCTCCTTACTTCAGTATAGGCATCTCACGATATACAATAAACTTGCACGACATATAGATACTATACGAATAGTAAGTGCGAAACTCCTTGATTCCAAGGATTCCGAGAAGGATGAGAAGGATGAGATGGTGCAGGGTATTCTGGGGGAACTCCCTCCCGATGCGTTATTCTTGATAAGAATGATGTTCCTTCGTAAGCTTGACAGCAGCGAGGTAAGTGAGAAGAAGTTAATCCGTAGCAAGGAAACTGTCCCTTACTACTTCCGAAAATGGGAGGCTAAGGCAGAGGAGGAATAAGCCTTAGGCTTAGCACAAAAGCAAGGGGCAGTTCACGATGAGTGAACTGCCCCTTAGCTTTATGAGGAGGGATAGGCTTGCCAGTTTTACATCTTCACCATGCCGCTGAAGCCCATGAAGGCCATAGCGAGGATACCGGCGGAGATGAGGGCGATGGGAATGCCCTTCATCGAGGCGGGTAGCTCGGTGCGGGAGAGTTGCTCACGGATGCCAGCGAAGACCACGAGGGCGAGCGTGAAGCCGATAGCGATGGAGATCGCGTAGACGACGCTCTCCAGCAGCGTGTATTCCTTTTGGATGACGAGGATGGCGACCCCGAGGACGCAGCAGTTCGTCGTGATGAGCGGGAGGAAGACGCCGAGAGCTTGGTAGAGTGCAGGGGACACCTTCTTTAGGATGATCTCGACCATCTGCACGAGTGCGGCGATGACGAGGATGAAGGAGATGGTCTGCATATAGACCATGTCGAAGGGCTCGAGGACGAACTTCTGCAGGAGGAAGGTGCACATCGTCGAGAGCGCCAGGACGAAGGTCACGGCAGCGCCCATGCCGATAGCCGTGTCTACCTTCTTCGAGACGCCGAGGAAGGGACAGATACCGAGGAACTGCGAGAGGACGACATTGTTGACGAATACCGCCGCAACGAAGAGGAGGAGATAGTGAGTCATGAGATTTACTTCTTTGCGCTCAGCTTATTCTTCAGAGCAATGAGATAACCCAAGACGAGGAACGCCCCAGGAGCGAGGACGAAGAGCAGGGCGCCGTACTGCTTGGGGAGGACTTGGAGGGTGAAGATAGAGCCGCTACCGAGGAACTCACGGACGAAGCCCAGCAGCGTCAGCGAGAGGGTGAAGCCGAGGCCAATACCCACGCCGTCGAGTGCGCTGTGGAGCACGCCCTGCTTAGCCGCTACGGCTTCGGCACGCCCGAGGACGATACAGTTCACCACGATCAGCGGGATGAAGAGGCCGAGGGAAGCGTAGAGCGAGGGGACGAAGGCCTGCATGAGCATCTGCACGATGGTCACGAAGCCAGCGATGACGACGATGAAGCTCGGGATACGCACGGCGTCGGGGACGAGGTGCTTGATGAGCGAGATAGCGGTATTGGAGCAGATGAGCACGAACATCGTGGCCAGACCCATCGCCAGCCCGTTGAGCGCGGAGGTCGTGGTCGCCAGCGTGGGGCACATCCCCAGGAGGAGTACGAAGGTCGGGTTCTCCGTCGCGATCCCGTTGCGAATGATATCGAGTGGTTTCATAGGAGGGACTATTCTTGAGAGTTCGTAGCGGGTGCTGTGGCGGTGCCTTCGAGGGAGGAGAAGGTGCGCCAAGCGCGGTTCACAGCGTCAAGGAAGGCGCGGCTACTGATGGTGGCAGCGGTGATGGCGTCTACCTTCCCGCCGTCCTTTGAGACGGTGAGCGGAGCCGAGGCCTTCATGTCGAGGCCACGCATGTCTCGTATGCCGCCCGTCTCGCTCTTCTCGTGGTACCACTCGGGGATACGCGAGCCAAGGCCTGGGCTCTCGGAGTGCTGGAGGACGGAGAAGTCTACGAGGCGCCCCTCGGCATCGAAGCCGACCATCACGCGGATGAGGCCGCTGAAGCCCTTTTGCGTGTAGCTCTCGATAGCGAAGCCGACGAGTGCGCTACCCTTCTTCGCGGGGTAGACGGTGAGGCTGTCGGTCTCGCCTTCGGGCAGGACCATGAGCTTCTCAGCGAAGGGATTGTTGTCGAAGGCTGGTGCTACGGCACGTATTGCCTCGACCTTCGCCCGCATCTCTGCCTCGGCGATAGGCGCGGTCGTGACCTTGTTGACTACGGCGAGGATCCCAGAGACCAGGACGCAGATGCCCCCGAGCGAGAGGAGCATGTTGGGGAGTGTCGAACTGAGCTTCTTCATAGCATTAGCGCCCGCCGAAGTGCTTCGGACGGATATACATATTGATCAGAGGAGTGAAGCTATTCATGATGAGGATGGCGAAAGACATCCCCTCGGGATAGCTGCCGAAGAGTCGGATGAGGATCGTCAGGAGCCCGATGAGTGCGCCATAGAGGAGCTGACCGCGGGCGCTCATGGGGCTGGTCACGTAGTCCGTAGCCATGAAGATCGCCCCGAGCATCATACCACCTGTGAGGAGCTGGAAGAGCGGTGCGGGGTAGAGAGCGGGGTTGACGAGGTGCATAATACCGCCGAAGACGAAGGCCGTAGCGAGGATCGACACGGGGATGTGCCAAGTGATGACGCGGCGATAGAGCAGGAAGCCGAGGCCGAGGAGCAGTGCCAGCGCACTGACTTCGCCGAGGCTACCTCCGTGGATGCCGAAGAGCAGGTCGGAGGTCGCAGGTATCTGATCCCAGCTTATGCCAGGCGTGCCAGCCTGTATGCCCTTGGCGATGCCCAGAGGCGTGGCGCTCGTGACGGCGTCGGTATAGCTGAAGTACTGCCCAGCCTTGGGCCACAGCGTCATCTGTGCGGGATAGGCGATGAGGAGGAAGACACGGCCTACGAGTGCGGGGTTGAAGATGTTCCCGCCGAGCCCACCGAAGCTCATCTTACCCACGCCGATAGCGACGATGGCACCGATGACGATGATCCACCAGGGGAGACTCGAGGGGAGGTTCATCCCGAGGAGAAGCCCCGTGAGGATGGCCGAGCCGTCACCGATGGTGGAGGGCTGCTTGTAGAGGTACTTCGTGATGACCCATTCGGTGAGGACGCAGGCCAGCACGCTCACGGCGAGCACGATGAAGGCGCCGAGGCCGAAGGTCACCAGTGAGACGAGGCACGCTGGAGCGAGTGCGATGAGCACAGCGTACATGTTGCGCTCGACGCTGTCACCGCTGTGGATGTGGGGAGAAGGAGATATAATGAGGCGATCCATAGGGCAGGGTTAGCTTTTGCGTGCACGGATGAGGGCGGATACCTTCTGCTTGCCGGTGCGGATGTAGTCGAGCAGGGGGCGGTTGGCAGGGCAGGTGTAGCTGCACGAGCCGCACTCGATACAGTCGACGATGTAGCCCTTCTCGGTAGCATCCCAGTCGGCATACTGGACGTCGCGCATGAGGAAGGCGGGGTTCAGCCCCATGGGGCAGACGGTGACGCACTTAGCGCAGCGGATGCAGTTGCGCATGGGGCGGCGGGTCGACTCCTCACGTGGGAGGATGAGGATGCCCGACGTACCCTTGGTCACGGGGATGTCCGTGGAGAGAAGTGCCTTACCCATCATAGGGCCACCACCGATGATCTTACCCGTGTCCTCAGGCAGGCCACCTGAGGCGGTGATGAGATGGCCGATGGGCGTACCGATACGGGCGCGGTAGTTCGAGGGGTTCTCGAGGTGCTTACCGGTGACGGTCGTGATACGCTCGACGAGGGGCTTATTCTTCTGTACGGCTTCGTAGACAGCGAAGACGGTACCTACATTCTGTACGACAGCGCCAGCGGAGATCGGCAGGGCACCGCTCTTGACCTGCTTGCGCAGGACAGCATCGATGAGCTGCTTCTCGCCGCCCTGAGGGTACTGCACCTTGAGGGGCATGACCTCGGTGCCAGGGTAGTCCATGGCGATCTGCGAGAGGCGGAGGATGGCGTCCTTCTTATTGTTCTCCACGCCGATGACGGCGCGGCTCACGCCGAGGGCGCGCTTGAGGATCTCGACACCGACGAGGATCTCGTCGGACTTGCTCATCATCAGGGCGTGGTCGCTGGTGAGGTAAGGCTCACACTCGACGGCATTGATGATGAGGACCTCAGCCTTCGCCCCTGGGGGAGGGGAGAGCTTGACGTGCGTGGGGAAGGTCGCACCGCCGAGGCCTACGATACCTGCGGCACTGATGCGGTCGATGATCTCCTTGGGCTCGAGGGTGCACTCCTTGACGAGGGTCGTGGAGCGGTCGATGCCCTCTTCCCACTGCTCCTCTTCGCCCTGTGTGACGGCGATGACGATGGCGGGGCGCTTGTAGCCGCCCGCATCGAAGAAGCTATCGATCTTCGTGACCTTGCCTGTGACGGAGGAGTGGATGTTGGCCGATACGAAGCCAGACGTCTTGGCGATGACCGTACCTACCTTGACGAGGTCGCCCTTCTGTACGGTTGGGGTGGCAGGTGCGCCGATGTGCTGGCCGATGGGTATGATGACCTCACGAGGCAGTGGGAGCTCCTCGATGGGGCGCTTAGCTGAGAGCTTGTTTTCGGGTGGGTGGATCCCCCCGAGGCGGAATGTGCGAAGCATAAACGTGTATGGCTGAGGTCTACGATTGGGCGGGAGTGGGGGTCTCTGTAGGCGTAGGTGCTGCAGGCGCCGGAGTAGGTGTGGGGGCTTCGGCCTCCTTCTTTGGAGCCTCTTCCTTAGGCTTGGGAGGGGGGAAGCCGATCTCATGGATAGCGTTCGTCGGGCAGACGGAGACGCACTTACGGCAGAGGCGGCACTTGGTGTGGTCGATGTAGGAGAGGTTGTCGGCTATGGTGATGGCCTCGAACTTACACTCCTTGAAGCAGAGCGAGCAGCCGATACAGGCATTGCCGCAGGCCTTCTTAGCGACCCCACCCTTATCCTTATTGACGCAGCTGACGAAGATGCGGCGGCTCTTGGGCCCCTTCTTACGCAGCTCGATGATGTACTTCGGGCAGGCCTTGACGCAGGCACCGCAGGCTACGCACTTGTCCTCGAGGATGACCGGCAGGCGCGTCTCGGGGTCCATGTACATAGCGTCGAAGTTACACGAGTGGACGCAGTCCGCTAGGCCCAGACAGCCCCAGCTACAGTCGGTGTCGCCCTTGTAGAGCGCGGCGGCGATGGTACAGCTGCTGGCACCGTCATAGATATTCGTACGTGGGCGCGCGTCGCAGGTACCATTACAGCGCACGACAGCGACCAGCGGATCCTGCTTCTGGGCGGCGACACCGAGGATGCCGCCGACCTTCTCCATGACGGGGGTACCGCCGACGGGGCAGAAGAGCCCTTCGAGGGTCTCACTCTTACAGCAGGCGCCAGCGAAGGCGGCGCATCCAGGGAAGCCACAGCCCCCGCAGTTGGCCTGGGGGAGGACTTCAGCGACCTCCGCGATGCGGGGGTCTTCCTTGACCTCGAACTTGCGTGATACGACGTACAGCAAGCCGGCGCCGATCACACCGATGAGGGTCAGGACGATGATAGTGATATACATAGGGGTAGGGTGCTATTCGTGGTGCGGGGTGACGGGCTCTACCATGAGGACGAGGCGCCCCTCGAGGCGATGGCGCTGGGTGTAGAGCACGAGATAGTAGAGGCTGAGTAGGCCGATAGCGACAAGCACAGCCGTAGCCTCGCTGAGGGCGAGGAGCGTCTGTGCGATACTCAGCGTAAGGACGAGGAGGAGGAGGGGCAGGACGAAGGCCAGGAGGACTGCCAGGCGTCCTACGCTCCGGCGGGCCACGACGAGGACCTGCTCTCCGATAGAGAAGTGCTGTCCGTAGGTCTTCAGCTGGAGCAGATGCTCACGGCGCTCCGAGCTCACGCACAGGTCGCGTGCGTGGCAGCCGCTGCAGGCGCTCTGCTGCTGGATCTGGACGGTCACGATGTCGGGGGATATAGCTGTGACGATCCCCGGGCGCTGCTCCGTCCCATTAATAGTTCCGTTCATGTGGTGAAGTCTTGATGGGTGAGGGGTCGTAGTTATCGACCCAAATTCCTCGGCAGCTTCTCCTGTCGCGTGCATCTGCATAAGGCGCAGGGAGTGTGGCTTCCGAGCCATTCTATTCACTGAAACAAATGTATGTAATCACGGACAAAAGTGCAAACGAGACTATACCCGTGCGCGCGCATACTATGTGCTTAATATGCACGCTGTGAGCGGGGTAGGGGGTGTGTGCATCGCGGGGTAAAGGTAAAAAGCATCGCTCCACGGCAGGGTATCCTACCGTGGAGCGATGCTTAAATATTTTAGGAAGCTCGGAGCTGTGCGCTACGACTACTCTTCGATGAGGGCTACATCCGAGGCGACGAGCTGGTCCTTCTCGCTGCGGCCGAGGCGTGCCTCGACGATATCCCCGACGAGGAGGTCGTTGAAGTTGATGCCGTTGAGGCTCTTGTAGTGGAAGAAGGCGTTCTCCTTCGCGCCGACGTCGATGAAGCCAAAGCCAGCCTTGAGGGCGTTGATCTGCCCACGGACGAGTCCGTCGTGAAGCTCTTCGCCGAGGACGAGGGCGGGCTTGTGCTCGGGCAGATCGATATGACCGATGACCTTCACCTCGGGCGTCTCCAGGGAGTCTTGTACGCTCAGTGTGATCTCGGGCTCGGGGCCTGTGGCGAGTCGCACGGTCTCGGTGGCCTCGGCAGCGGGGGCATCAGTCTCTGCCTTCACGAGGGCTGTGGGCTCCTCGGCGCTCTTTACCGTGGCGGGGTCAATGGGGCGTGTGCGAGCCTGTGGGGCTTGGTAGGGGCGCCCCTTGACCTCACGACTGCGCTCCTCGCTCTGGCCCTTGTTGACAAAGAGGCCATTGACGATGGGGTCGCTACGGAAGGCGCGGCTATCGATCAGCTCATTCATCATCACGGGGTAGGTAGCTTCCTCGAGGAGCTCGTATGACGTGTAGGTCGTCGTGTTGTCTCGGCGGCCGTCACCTTCGTGCTCGAGATCCCAGCCGAGGACCATCACACGGGTGCCGAGGGCATGGAGCTTGCGTACCAAGGGGATATAGTCTCCATCGGCAGCGATGAGCACGACGACGTCAAACTGATTCTGCAATGCACGTTCGTAAGCCTCCAGAGCAAAGAGCACATCGACGCCCTTCTCCTTCTTCTTATTGCCCTTGCCCGTGCGAGAGAGGGGCAGGTGGTGCATCATCACACCCTCCGAATTCAGGACATCGTCAAAGAGGCGCTCATAGAAGAGTACATCGCCCGAAGCCTTCGCGGCCTCGGCTGCTGACAGGCGTCCACGGAAGTAATGCGCGTCTACGATCTTGCACAGCTCGGGAGAAGTCCCCTCGAGTTGGGCGATCTGATACTTCAGGAAGCGATGTAGGCCCCCGACGCTCAGGCGGCTTTTTCGTTCGTGGAACTGATAATAGAAGGTACTGACGTGCCAAAAATAGTTGCCGTCATAGAATATCCCGATGCGGGTGAGATGTGGATTTTTTTCTTTTGGTGCCATGATAATTTATATAATTTAAAAAATGAAGCGAATTAATGTGCGAAGTTACCATTTTCCCTCGAATTAATAACATAGCTCTCAGCAATATGTTCGCTTTTTAAGCGACTTTATTCCGCTGATTTTGCGAATGTATTTCCTATAATTCTCATAGCGATCCTCCCGTCGACCCATAGAGTGGGGATTTTTGCCTCAGGAGGAGGGGGGTGTGTAACAGCACTATAAACTCTTGAATGATCGCTCTATATGAGTTAGTGTGCTTTATTTGAATAAGGTTTAATCTTATGGCTCTCTCTGGGGTCATTCTATAGAGGAAGTATTTTTGTCTCGCGCGAGAAAACTTGCGTTTATCTAAAGAAATGACTGGTGAAGGAGTATGGATTTTAATAAGTCTACGTGCGTGGCCCTAAAATCCACGTGCGAGGATTTTAAAATCTTCGTACCTGGATCCAAAGACTACGTACGTGGACGAAGGTTTTGTGCTACGGGATCGGATTTTTTCTCGTGCAGCTCTGGAATTATTCTCGTATTGCTTTCGTGGATAAGCAGTGGTGGCGTGGGGCTTCTTCCCGTAGTGTGAGGAGTCGTATAGCTCGGGGAGGACGCGGTCCCTTATTGTAGTGGTGTCTCTCGGTGCATCGTAGCGGGTGTAGTTTCTCTGGTGGGTGCGAAGGTGGGGGAGTGGTGCGTTTTAGGGACGCTCATAGCGCTCGGTTTTTGGAGAAAGTACTGCCGATATGACGAAGGTATGCGCTTATTTGTGAAATAATCTTACCTTTGCTTGGACGCTATGTTCATATTTGTTCACAATTCGGACTTGCTATGATGGTCGATTTAAGCACTTCGTTTGCTGGGCTCACACTGCAGAGCCCTCTCATTCTCGGGAGCTCTGGGCTTACCCGCAACGTGGATCGTACGTGCGCCTTGGTAGAGGCTGGTGTGGGTGCTGTCATCCTCAAGTCGCTCTTCGAAGAGCAGATCTTGATGCAGACAGGGCACCTCGTCGCTAAGAACGACTACCCCGAGGCTAACGACTATATCTCCTCCTATGTGCGGAGCGAAGCTATCGAGGACTATATACGTATCGTGCGCGAGGCGAAGGCTAAGCTCACTGTGCCGGTCATCGCCAGTATCAACTGCACCGAGGCGGGTAGCTGGGTCGAATTTGCAGAGCGTCTGCGTGATGCAGGGGCAGATGCCCTGGAGGTCAATGTGATGCGCCTCGAGACGGAGCTCTTCGCAGATCCAGCTGAGATCGAGGCTTACTACGTCTCCATCGTCACGGCCCTGGCTGGCAAGGGGCTCCCTATCATTGTGAAGCTCTCGCGCTACCACACGAATCTGCCGATGCTCGTCGATAAGCTTCGTGCTGCAGGTGCTGCCGCTGTGACGCTCTTCAATCGCTCCTATCAGGTCGATATCGATCTGAATCGCGAACAGCTCATCGGTGGTGAGGTCTTCTCTCACGAGGGCGACTTCACCGAGACGCTCCGCTTCACGGGCGTGATCCGTGGCTGCGTCCCCAATGTAGGTATCTCTGCTTCGACGGGGATCTACACTTGGGAGGAGCTGACGAAGGTGCTGCTGGCAGGTGCTGATACGGCACAGATGTGTACAGCGGTCTATAAGCAGGGTGCCACTGCTATCGCAGAGGCGCTGAAGGGTCTTCGCCACTGGATGATCGAGCACGGCTATCAGAGCCTCTCGGAGCTGCGTGGTCGTCTGAGCTACGGAGCTGTAGCTGACCCAAGTCTTTTTGAGCGAATTCAGTTTATGAAGTATTTCAATGCCCGCGCCGCTCAGGACTAAGAGCTTAGGTGTCGGTCAGCGAAACAGAATTAAATTAATAAGTAGTATATAAATTATGAAGAAGCAATCTCTCGCGGCAGCCTTCCTGGCTGGCGCACTCGTCCTCTCAAGCTGTGGTGCAAGCAACGCTGTCAAGGGTGCTGGTATCGGTGCCGCTGGTGGTGCTGCTATCGGTGCTGGTATCGGTCGCGTACTCGGTAATACCGCTGTCGGTGCTGTCATCGGTGGTGTCGTAGGTGGTACGGCTGGTACGCTCATCGGTAAGAAGATGGACAAGCAGAAGAAGGAGCTGGAGCGCGACGTCAAGGACGCTAAGATCGAGTCCGTCAACGACGGTCAGGCTATCCGCGTCACCTTCGATAGCGGTATCCTTTTCGCTACGGGTTCGGCTTCGCTGAGCTCTACGTCACAGGCTACCCTGCGTAAGTTCGCTGCTAACCTCTCTGAGCACAGCGATACGGACCTGATGATCATCGGTCACACCGACAACACGGGTACGGACCGCGTGAACAACCCCCTCTCTTACAACCGCGCTGCAAGCGTCCGCTCTTTCCTCGCTGGTCAGGGTGTCTCTTCTTCGCGTATGAAGGTCGAGGGTAAGGGTAGCTACGAGCCTGTCGCTGACAACTCTACCGCTGCTGGCCGTCGCGAAAACCGCCGTGTCGAAGTCTACATCCTCCCCAGCAAGGCGATGGTGAAGGCTGCTCAGGACGGTACGCTAAAGTAGTCCTGACTGTCAGTCCGCTGTGCTGAGGGAACTTAGTACAGCGCACGCCGCCCCTCAGGAGAAAATCAGGAGGCTACCTCAGAGAAATCGCTCTGAGGTAGCCTCCTGCCTTGTATTACTCTTATCTGTGGTGTGTTTCGTTGACTCGATGAGAATATGTATCATAGCAGTGCATTAGCGAGGTGAAGTCGTTGACTTTTTCCTTGTGCAATAGGCTCCTTTTATTTAATTTTGCGAGCATACCTGACGGGAAAATGCCCTGTCTTAGGTGTGTATGCTGAAGGTTCTACCCTCGCTCTGCATTATGTTGCGAGGGCAGATTAAAAGGGAAGCTGGTGTAAAACCAGCGCTATCCCCGTAGCCGTAAGGTCATCATGGTGCTACTATGAGCCACTGCCCTATACAGGGGTGGGAAGGCGTAGCGCTTTGGACTGAGCCGGAAGACCTGCCTCCAGCCTTTAAGCTTAATAAAGCGTGGGCGGCCAGCGATTGTCTGTGTCTTCGCCTACTCTACGGACTCTCGGGTAGAAGAGCTGGAGCTTGGTACATGATAATACCATTAGGGTAATGGGGCTTCTCGCGAAGTGACCTGATACAGCTTACCCTTCCTCTATGCCTATACTCGCAGATCAATGTAATTTGTCTTGCGGCAGCATTTGGCATAGTATGAAACTCAGTACATCCATTTTTATCGGGATACTTTCCCTATTCGTTAGCTTTACCTCCTGTGGACGAGGTCAGCAGCACACGCAGCAGGGTGATACGATCTTGGAGCGTGATTCCATAGATTTCAATTTCCCTGTCACTGTGGAGTATGCGCACGGATTCACCGTAGCCAATCACCCCGACTATAAGGAGCTCGTCATGTATAAGCCTGGTACGCGTGATACCGTCGCCGACTACATCCTTTATCTTCGCAGCCGTGAGCAGCCCAGAGTGGCGCATCCCCAAGCGGTATATATTCCTGTCCCAGCGCGTAATCTGGCGACGAGCTCTTCCCCCCATGTGGGGGCAGTCGCTGTCTTGGGCTTGCAGGAGGTACTTGTCGCCGTGTCTGATCCTGAGAAGGTCAATGACAGCCTGACGCGTCGCCGTATCCAAGAAGGTAAGGTGCAGCGTATAGGACGTGGAATGAGCAAGGATATAGAGCGTATCATCGGTTTGCATCCAGACGTTTTTCTACAAGACTTGTATAGTGGTACGGAGAAGGATACGGATCTGGTGGCATCAGGGATCAATATCGTCTACTTCAATAACTGGAAGGAACAGGATCTGCTCGGACGAGCAGAATGGCTTAAGGTCATAGGCTTGCTCTACGGACGCAACGCTGTGGCTGACTCCGCCTTCCGTCAAATGGCATCCAACTATCAGATAGCAGCCAAGCAGGCTAAGGGGACTTCTCGAATCGTACCTGTCATGTATGGGTTGGACTATAAGGGCGTCTGGTATGTACCAGGCGAATACTCATACATTGTCAAAGCCTTCTCTGATGCTGCCATTAGCTGTGACTTCATACCGGGACAAATAGATAGTCGTCCCAGCAGCTTCGAATATGTCTTTCGGCGCAATCAGCATAAGAAGATATGGCTTTGCTTGATGACGGGTAAGCTGGATAAGCTCTCGGACTTCCTTGCGCTCAATGAGCGCTATATTCATTTCGATGCTGTACGTGAGGGGGAAGTATGGGTAGACCGCAAGACGCTCAATTCAGAGGGTGGGAATGATTTCTGGGAGAGTGGACCCTACCATCCTGATTTAGTCCTCAAGGACTTCATCAAGATAGCTCACCCCGAGCTTCTCCCGGGCTATGAGACTCGCTACTGGATGCGCCTTAGGTAGCCACGTACAATGCACTTCATCGTTCTGGCCTTTAATCCGTCTCCATCCACGATACTTCGCAAATAATGTCCTCTCAGCCCTATCGTATCCTTTATATTCTGGATGCACATACAGCTGTCGCCCCCTCGGAAGATGATCCCCGACTCCAGGTAGACCGCATCGCTATCTCTCGCCTCAATGCGGGAGATGACCGCGCTTGGGCCCTTACGGAGCAGGCGCACTTCATCCTCGTACTGACTCATGGATCGGTCTCTTGCTTCAGAGGCCTGCAGCGACTCATCTCAGGCATGCGGATGGAGCAGACACTCTTCGTCCATAATAATATGGAGGATGAGTGTACGGCCCTGATGCCGCAGCTGCGCCTGAGTGCTGCTGACTACCTCACGATACAGCGCTATGTCAAGTGCTATGATAGGGCTAATGCCACACAACTACATCGCTTCCTGGCGGCGCGCTTTGGGGGATTCGATTGGGATTATGCGCCAGCGCAATATCCTCGCTGGCATGGGCTCTATGGTTATAGCGAAGAGGAAGAGCCTCAGCGCTTAGCTGAGGTCGTAGAGGCTCGGAGAGCAGGGCGGAGCATCATCGGGGTGATTATCCCCTTCTTCCTCTATCGATCAGATAATCTCCGTCATGTGGATGCTTTGCTCGCGGCGCTACAGCATTTGGGAGTCGAGCCACATGCTTTGTTTTCCACGGGAGCGGAAGACGCTGTGACGGGTGAGCAAGGGATTAGCTATGCGCTGGATAGTTACTTCCGTAGTGAAGGAGAGGTCTTACCTCACTGCATCATCAATCTGATGCCTTATGCTTTGGGCATCTTTGAGCGTAGTGGTGCGATTTATACTCAGCCAGAAGATAGCTCTACTGGGATCCTGCGTCAGCTTGCACTTCCCGTCCTGCAGACCTATGCGACGAACTACAGTGCAGAGGAGTACCGTGGTCGTGTGGATGGGCTAGATACTATTGGATTGATTTCCAGTGTTTGCTACCCTGAGTTGGATGGGCAGGTCGATGCCTATCCGATCGCTACACGCGAGCTGAACGAGGAGGGATTGCCTTACTTTGCTCCGCTTGAGGAAGAGCTCCAATGGGTCGCTAAGCTGTCGGTACGCTGGGCGCAGCTGCAGAGTAAGCCTCAGGAGGAGAAGCGCATTGCTATTATCTTCCATAATATGCCTCCGCGCAACGATAGTATAGGCTGTGCTGCGGGCTTGGATAGTCCAGCCTCGGTCTACCACCTGATCAATAGGCTACGAGAAGAGGGCATAGACCTACCGCATCACTATGTAGATGGGGACGACATTATTAGGCAAATCATTCGAGCTGTGACGAATGATCACTCTTGGCTGGATCCTCGAGAGGTGATGCGACGTGCCGTGGATCGTATTCCCTCGAAGCTCTATCAAGGATGGTTTGATGCGCTCACGTCAGAGGTGCAGCAGCGTCTTGTCTCCTCTTGGGGAGAGGCTCCAGGAACATTTAATGTCGTGGAAGGGGAAATGCCCGTGCCTGGGATGATCAACGGGAACGTCTTCATAGGCCTGCAGCCACCACGAGGCTATGAGGAGCATGCTGAAGCCATCTATCACAGTACGGATATAGTCTGTCCCCATTACTACATCGCTTTTTATCGCTGGATACGCTATGTCTTCCAGGCTGATCTCTTCATCCATGTCGGCACGCACGGGTCGCTTGAATGGCTCCCTGGTAAGGAAAAGGCGCTCTCTTGCTCTTGCTTCCCCCAGCTCAATACGCTGGACATGCCCCACCTATATATCTACCATACGGCAGTCATAGGCGAAGCTATTCAGGCGAAGCGCCGCTCGGCAGCCGTCTTGCTCCATCATATGGAGCCTGCGATGCGTGAGGGGGGGACTTATGGCTCCTTGGCGGAATTTGATGCACGACTCAATAGCTACATTAGTGGAGCCGTCGCCGAGAACCAGCGCCCCATACTGCGTGCAGCCCTACTTGAGGAAGCACGTGGCTTAGAGCTGCATCAAGATTTAGGCTATCCAGGAGAAGGCGACATCAATGAGTGCTTCTTCATCGAGCTACATAACTGGCTTGCGGACCTCAAAGCCTCTATGGTGCGTGATGGTCTGCATATCTTTGGTCAGCCGCCTATGGAGGAGCGGATGGAGGCGAGCATACGTATGCTGCTCCGCTTGCCACACGGATCGGTGACGACGTTGTTGGATGGTCTGGCGTGCTACTATGGCTATACTGAGGAGTCCTTATTAGCAGAGCTTGATGCGAAGATAAGCCCGACTCATACGGCGTCGATGATGATCGATGAACTGACGGAGCGAGGGCAACAGCTTATTGAGGCTATGCTTGCGGATGGCTTTATCGCACAGCCTACAGACGGGCAGTTACAGACGATACTAGGTGATTGTCTCGGAGAGAAGCAGCCGTTGCGAGCCGTTCTCCAGCTCGCGATAGATGAAGTGTATCCACGTCTCTGTCGAATCACCGAAGAATTGGATCACTGTGCCCTCGGCGTGCGTGGGGGCTTTGTCCCTCCTTCTAAGGGAGGTAGCCCAAGTCGAGGTCAGCTCGAGATTCTCCCCACAGGGCGCAATATGTATGCGATTGATCCCAGTGAGATTCCCTCACATACGGCCTATCGAATCGGGGCGCATCTCGGGCAACAGCTCCTGGAGAAGCATCTTGAGGTCTCAGGTAGCCTTCCCGAGAGCACTGCTTTTGTCCTCTATTCGGGCGACCAAATGCGTACCCAGGGCGAAGATATTGGTGAGATACTTTGGCTGATGGGGCTACGTCCTCAGTGGCTCAGCGAACACTCCGATAAGGTCATCGGTCTGGAGGTCATCCCCTTGTCTGAGCTCGGACGTCCTCGTCTGGATGTCGTGTCGCGTATCTCAGGACTCCTTCGTGATACCTTCCCGACACTGATCACACTACTTGACGAGGCGGTTCAACTTGTCCTCTCCCTTGATGAGCCCATAGAAGCAAACTGGGTGAAAAAGCACTATGTGGAAGAAGTGGCTGAGCTTCGAGCTGCAGGGATAGATCCAGAGACAGCACGCCAAGAAGCGAAGCTCCGCGTCTTCGGCTGTCCTCCTGGTACCTATGGTGGAGGTGTGGCCGTTTTGATTGAGACGAAGCAGTGGCAGAGTAGTGATGATCTTGGTGAGACCGCCATTACATGGGGGTGCCATGCTTATAGCCAAGAACTACACGGCCGTGTGTCGCGAGGGGCTTTTGAGCGTAAGCTTGCCCGAGTCGAGGCGACGGTCAAGAATCAGAATGTCATTGGTTTTGATCTCTATGATATTGATGACGAATACATCTATCACGGAGGAATCATCGCTGCCGTAAAGAAGCTACGGGGTCAGGCTCCTATGTCCTATTATGGTAATACCTCTGATCCGCGGCATAGTGTCGTGCGTACGCTTTCTGAAGAGTCGGCACGGGTGCTGCGCTCCCGCCTTCTTAACCCGCTGTGGATCGAGGGACTTAAGCGCCATGGATATCGTGGGGCCTATGATGTGGCATACAATATGGATAATGTCTTTGGGTGGGATGCGACTGCGGACAGTGTCTTAGATTGGAACTACGAAGCCCTTGCCTCACATTTTCTGGGAGATCCCTCCAATAGGGAGTGGCTCAAGTCTGCCAATCCTTGGGCACTCTATGAGATAGCTCAGCGTCTCTTGGAAGCTGCTCAGCGAGGTATGTGGCAAGCCAAGCCTGAGACGATAGAGATGATTACTGAGATATACCTCTCCTGTGAGGGGGTGCTGGAGGAGGGTAGTTCGGGATAATTCATCGGATGCCTTCTCCTTGAGCTGTTCCATTCGACTGCACTCCAGCCCGTGACTCATTAGCTTTTACTCGTCCTCACAATACCTCTCTCATTATGTCTTCTTGCACAGCTTCTGTGGACTCGATCACTCATCCTTATTATTTCCCCTTCTCTGCTATCGTAGGGCAGGAGAAGATGAAGCGAGCCTTACTGCTCAATCTCATAGATCCTACCCTCGGAGGTGTACTCATCCTCGGGGAAAAAGGCACAGCAAAGTCGACCATTGTACGAGCTTTGAGCCAACTCCTCGAGGGACTCTCCGTCGTGGAGCTCCCTATTGCTACGACGGAGGATAAGCTCGTTGGTTCGATCGATGTGGAGCATGCTTTGTCTACGGGAGAGCTACGCTTCTCTCCTGGTATCTTGGCGCGTGCTCATAAGCAGATTCTCTATGTCGATGAGGTGAATCTCCTCGAGGACTACTTGGTCGATATCCTCTTGGATGTCGCAGCTATGGGCGTCAATCATATAGAGCGTGAGGGGATCTCCCATAGTCATCCCGCACGCTTCACGCTCGTCGGGACGATGAATCCAGAAGAGGGTAGCCTGCGCCCTCAGCTTCTCGACCGCTTTGCTTTGTCCGTAGAAGTGCACGGAGAGCGAAGTGTCTCGGACCGCTGTGAGGTGCTGCAGCGACGACTCGACTACGAACGAGATCCACAGGCCTTTTGTGCCCGATATCGAGAGGAAGAAGCTGTCCTTGCCGAACGAGTGCGCCAGGCTCGCCTGCTCTTGCCTCAACTGCGCTATACTGAGCCTCTCTTGGAGCTTATTGCTCGTCTGGGTATTGAGCTGGAGGTCGATGGACATCGCTCGGATATTATGCTCCTCAAAGCGGCTTTGGCTACCGCAGCTCTCGAAGGAGCTACGGAGCTCAGTGCCGAGCATGTCTATACGGCGGCCGAATTGGTGCTGCCCCACCGACTGAGACGCTTACCATTTGAAGAGCGTTACTTTGCAGCTGAAGATATTCGTCAGCTGTGTGAGCGCTTGTTCCAAGAGAGTGTAACTAAGCTGCAATAGGAGAGAAAGAGATGGGGGCGCATACCTTCTCTCAGTGGATAGGTGCGGAGGTAGCACGTCAGGCACTTATCATCACTCTGATCCGTAGGCAGGGAGCAAGTCTTCTCCTGAGCGGAGGCAGTGGTACGGGTAAGTCTATGCTGCTCTCTTGCATCGCCTCGATGTATCCTGAGGACGTGATCTATTTACCTCTTCATCTGAGTCCAGAGATGCTCTATGCCCGATATATGCTGGATACTGATGGAGGATTGCGCTTATCTCCAGGCTTTCTTGCTCGGCTTGAAGGACGTGTCTTATTGGTGGAGCAGCTCCCACTTCATAGTCGTGAGCTGCTCGGTCAGCTGATGGTCTACCAAGAACAATTGCCTGAGGAGAGACGCTGTACGCTCATCGCTACCACTAACCCCGAAGAAGGCGCAGTGCCATCGGCGCTCCTGGATAAATTCGATCTCTTTGTTGAGCTCCATCCTACGCTGGATGTGGCTCTGCGTAAACGTATCCTTAGCGAAGCTCTCCGCATCCCTAAATCAGGTGAGGACATGACCTTCCTTAGCCTGGTGGAGGCAGCGCGCCAGCGATTGGGAGGACTGAGGATCGGGAAGGAGCTGCAGAAGTATGTCGTTCAGGTCTGTGCTGATCCTCTGACTTTAGGGCATAGAGGAGAGCTGGCTTTGGCTCATAGCGCTCTGGCATGGGCTGCTTGGCAGGGAAAGCGACAGGCAGAGCGGGGCGATGTCGATGCAGTCCGTCAGTTAGCTTTGGCTCATCGCTGGCTGGAGACGCACCCTGAGCCCCCTGCAGAGCTGCCCGATGACGAGGAGCAAGCGCAGGATTTCTCTTCTGATCATCACGAGGAAGGGGAATCAGAGGGGGGGGGAGACACTGAGATGATGAGAGGAGGGGATAACCCTGTTTCTTATGCTGAAGAGACAAACAACTCTCTGGATGCCTCGCACGCAGAGGACGAGCAGCAAGATGTTCCGATGATCCCTCCGCTCCAGTCGACGCCGAAGGAAGACCCCCATACATCGAGCAGAGCGAGCTTACAGCAGGCTAAGGAGGCATACCTACTACACCAACCCTTGGAGACGAGGGAACTTCATCTGAAGTAATCTCTGGGCTCGGGGCGTCTTCTGTATAGTGATCAGCCGAGTCAGCGAGGGCGCTTAGGTCGCGTGCGTCCATATAGTACTCAGTGTCCCCAGCTCTCCCTGCCCGCTACGATACGAGCGGCCATCCCCTACCAATATCTACGTCAGCGCCATCTCAAGGATCCGACTATGAAGCTCTGTATTCATCCAGAAGACTACCGCAGTAGGCAGCTACATCATCGAGGCGGGTATCATATCCTATTCGTCCTGGATGTGTCTGGATCTATGGGGGTGCGCGAGCGCATGAGCCTTGTCAAGGGGACCATCATCGAGCTGCTCAAAGAGGCGTATGCTAAGCGTGATAAGGTCGGACTTATCACATTTGCACAAGATGAAGCGGAGCTGCGCCTGCCGTTCACGCATAGTGCTGAGCGGGCAGCACACTTGATGCAAGATATTCGTACGGGAGGTCGCACCCCACTGTGGCTTGCCATAGAGCGTGCTGGCGAATATCTTGATGCAGAGCGACGCCGTGTGGCGGAATGTCTGCCTGTGGTACTTCTCCTGACGGATGGTCGTGCGACTTCGGCGCAGCGCAGTGAGAATCATGCGATGCGCGTAGCGGAGGCCGCTAAGATGCTGCAGCGCCGCTGTTATCGCTGTCTGATCATAGATACCGAGAGTGGCTTTATTCGTCTCAAGCAAGCGCGTCATCTTGCAGAGTCGCTCCAAGCCGAATACTATCATCTGGATGAATTGGCCCAGTTGCGTAGCCTCCTTCATCCCCGATAAATCCTACTATAGATGTCCCGTTCTACTTCTCATACCCCGAGCTTAGAGCAAGGTGAGATGCTCTTCCGTACCCCTATGGACGATGCGGTGTACTTTGCACAAGAGGCGATGATTATTTCTTTTTCAGGGCAACGTGGTGTCGTGAGTAGCTCCAATCTTAATGGTGGCTACCGCAATGACCTCCACTATGTGTTCAATCACAGTGTCGGGCGCGACCCAGATATCCTTCAGAAGCGATGCCCAGAGCTCAAGGGTGGGAATATCATAGAGCACTATACTGTCATCGCCTCAGAGCTGGGCTTGGATCCAGAGCGTACGACGGGAATGGGTACAGCTGCACTTATCGAGAATCATGCTCGAGCAGAGCGCACCTATCATGGGGTAACTGTGCAGGCCATAGCTACTGCGGGTATCGATGTCAATGGAGGCCGTGCCGGAGACAAGGCCAGTTATGATGAGTTCGAGCAGCGAAGCCTATTGCCTCCTCCTGGTACGATCAATGTGTTCCTATTTATTGATGCATATCTTGATCCTGGGGCGCTTACTCGTGCGCTCATCACGGCTACCGAAGCTAAGGCTGCTGCTTTGCAGGAATTGATGGCTCCGAGTCGCTATTCGGAAGGGCTGGCGACGGGGTCGGGAACAGATAGCCTCATCGCAGTCTGCAATGAAGAATCTCCCGTTGTCCTCTACGGGGCGGGGAAACACGTCCTTCTTGGTGAGATGATCGGTCAGTCTGTGAAGGAGGCCGTGACGAAAGCTCTGGAGCGACAGTCCGGGATGAATGCTCAGCGGCAAAGCTCGTTCCTCCAGCAGGGAATACGCTACGGGCTAGGGATTGAGGATCTTCTTGCTCTTTATCAAGCACGTTATTCGGCGAGTGCTCAGGACGAAGCGACTCTTCGGGAGGCCCTCCAGCGGCTTGCCTCCGATAGCCACCTCTGCGCTGCCGTTGCTTCGATTCTCCACCTTGTGGATCAGTGGCGATGGGGGCTTATCAGTTGGGCGAGTCTTATGGACTTATCACAACTTACCTTCTCCTATGTCTCCCAGCGCTACCGACTGGATCCCTGTGGACTCTTGATAGAGCAAGGCAAAACTCCTTGCTATGAACTCATCTTAGACGAGCTGCGCAGCCTCCTGATTCTACTCCTCTATAGAGAAGTAGGCTCTTAACTATCACCTCTTAACTAAAAGCAATTATGAAGAAGACATTGCTTCTTCTTGCGGCGATAGCTCCAGCGACAGCTGTGGCTCAGATCGCAAGTACGGACAGTATCGCCACGCACGAGCTGGACAAGGTACTTGTCTACTCTACGCGAACGGCTGTGCCACTCAAGCAAGTGCCTGGGAAGATCGAAGTTATCCGCCCCGAAGCTATTGCGACGTCTGGTCTGCTTCTGCACACTATGATGTCACAAAGCAGCTACATGTAGGAGCGAACTTCCGCAATATCTTCTCCGAATACTATACGGAGAAGGATGGCTACCATATGCCAGGGCGTTCGATTCAGTTCTCTGCGTCTTACCGCTTCTAAGCTAAATAACTACCTCCTTTATCACAAGGGGCGCTGAAGGCATTTAGCCTTTGGTGCCCCTTGTGGCTTTGGCTATTTGGTCGATGTGCTTCCTGCAGTCCGTCATCCTTGTCCGTAGTCGCTTCATCTCTTTTTCTTAGACTTTTCTCCCTCGGTAGCTCCGAGTGGGGTGCATCGCGTCCAGGGCGTGTGCTCCACCGCTGGGGAGCAAACTTTCCAGCGGTGGAAAGTTTTCTTACCTCCCTTGAGAGCATTGTGCAAGGCCATCGCTTCACAGCTTGCACTTTCCTCCTTCGAACTTCTCAGCCTAAAGCCTCCGATTTGCGAGGGAAGAAGGTACGA
>ERZ773051.446-NODE-446-length-29771-cov-32.166678_pt1 | contig 29771 bp, 30 predicted proteins | sample MGYA00580631_ERZ773051 | MGnify/ENA primary metagenome ERZ773051 (study PRJEB29015, sample SAMEA2738137) | human oral metagenome | biome: human oral; feature: human-associated habitat; material: saliva | place: China | collected 2204 ... | reverse complement strand
ACAAGAGGATTGCCATTATTAGAGATAGTGTCGGTTTGTACGGTCCTTCCTTCTAGATCTTTAAGGGTCACTTTGGGCAGTCGCTCTTGTGCACCAACAGCCACACTCGCCCCTAAAAGACAAAGGGATAGAAATAATTTATTCATCGTTTTTAGTTATAATTAGGCTGCAAATATACGAAAAAAAAGCGATATGACAAAGGCTTGTATTCGCTAACTCCTGTAAAATAGAGGGTTGTCAAGATGGTTTGAAATACCATCTTCGATTCTTTCCAGCCCCGATGTAGCCTCGTTCTTAGCTCCCGATAGCCCCTTCAGAAGGATAAATATTTAATTTAAACCTATCTCTTTTGCACCTTCTTAGCCCTTTGTAGCGTTGCAAACTACTTTGAATAATGTAATAAAATACTGCTAATTTCAGGGCTTCTATTTGCGTTTTTCAGAAGAACAAAGGACTTTGTCCACAAATACGGGAATTAGAGAGCAATTTTACAAGGTGTTTATAACCTCCTGATTAATAGCTATTTGCATAATAGTAAGCCTCATTTCAGGAAGAAAGAACTAACCCTAAGCACAAAAAATAGGCTATTTTTAGCTAAAACGATAGTACTTTTTACGCATAACGGAGGTGCTTTCTACCCGAAACGGAGGTATCTTTTACATAAAACGAAGGTACTTCTTGCCCAAAACGGAGGTATGTTTTCATAAAAACGGAGGTACGTTTTCATAAAAAGCCACATATTGGTTCGTTTTCTAATAAGTATGACTTTGAATGAAAGCTAGAATGAGAAAACAAATTGTAAAGTACTTTCTATATCAGTCCTCACCACTTACGACCATTCAAAAAGGAGGATGCGCCACTTTGAGCGTACCCTCCTTACTGATCTTACTTTCCATCCAGTCGATAGAAGACTGTGCACATCGAAATGATATAAATGCGCTCATCTCCCTTCGTATTCATTAAGAGAAAAGGATGCTATTGATAGGAGTTTTATTGCTTTGCAATGCGTTTCTTCTTAGCACCCTTCAGCCACATATACACCAACAAAAGGATGAATGCACCCAAGATACACAACAACAAGAACCCATACTCTTGTGGGTGAACCCAGAACTCTTTGAAGAAGTTGATGCGTCCGAGTATCTCTACTGGCGTCCAAAAGACGATTACTGTCGCCACAGCCATTCGAATGTTAGCACCCCAAGCGGCGATATGGAGCTGTCGACGGAACATAAAGAGTGAACCAATGAAACAGCCTATTCCGATGAGATAAGTTACTGGATGGTGGTCGCCAAGGAAGTTTTTATCATAACAGAACATCAACAACAGATAGAAAGCCCATAGTATCATGTTCAGTTCCATGAACGTGATTATAGACGTGTGGTGGGTCATTGGCTGCACAACTATCTTATTCTTATGCTTTCCGAAGAGCTTCTCTTGTATCCATGTAATGAAGTCGCAACCATTACGGGTACTAAAGATATACATCGTCATGACCATCATCCACAATCCAAAGGAGGCTGGCATAATAAGATATTCAGGCTTGGTAACGACTTTACCATGCTCTATCTCGGGTGGAACTCCATAACGGCGTGCATAATAGAGGAATAGGAACTCGACCCATCCCGTCCAAAACAATAAACCGCCAATAAGCCCCCATAAGGTTTGACGAGTATCTCCTTTGACAAAGACCCCAACGATAACCATAATCAAGCCAACGAACCCCATGGTGAAACCAGCATAATGTACAGCCACGGGATCCATAAACTTCTCCATCAGTATCATTAGTGCATGACCTAACGGCATAGTGAATAGTACGAGGACAAAGGAGGCTATTGTGCGCCACCAATAAGTTTTCTTTTTCTCCATTATTATATATTAGAACTTAAATAGTTTATCCACATCAACAGACAAGCCAACCTGCAGGTTCATGCCATCTGTCAATGGGCAATTCAAATAGTAATACTCTGGTTTATAATTGAAGAGGTTATCCAAGGCAACACTCAACTTCACACTCTTACTGAATCGTTGTACAACAGCGAGCTTAAAGAGCGCATATGCAGGGTAATGAATGGTGCGGATTCCCTTCGAGATGTCGTAATAATCGACGAACTCTTGGTTGTCTACTGATGATAAGAAGCGACCATCTAATCCTATATTCAGCCCATAGTTCTTCACAAACTGATGGTCCCAATCAATATGCCCAGTCATTGCGTGCTTGCGAGCAGGGATGTATTGGTTATTCACCGAGTTATTGTTCTTATCCTTTGGCAGGTGCTCGTCGGTATAAGCGTAAGACAGACGTGCGGTGATACCATTCGACCATCTCGCCTGTGCCGAAGCCTCTCCTCCACAGACAGAATAGCCTCCTAAGTTAAGATAGGGTAGATGAGGAATAAGGTCAGAAGCACGCTTGTAATAAGGAGCACCAGTAGCGAGTTTATCCTTAATCCTATTGTAGTAAGCCGTAAGAGTGTAGTTGTAATGCCCGTGTGTATAGTCAGTAGACAGGGAGAAGTTATGACTTACCTCTGGTTTCAAGGCTGGGTTCCCTTCTACAATCCATATTCCTGCCATGTCAAAGTTATAGTATTTCTCCTTTAACGTTGGTGATCTGAAGCCCATACCATAGCTAAGACGGAGATTAAGATTGTGTATTGGCTGGTAACGAAGGCTTATCTTTGGTGTCACGCGAGAGATATGTCCATCCGAGAAGTAGTCGTAACGCAATGCACCAACAGCCTCCCATTGCTCGTTAATGTTCCAGTCATATTGCGTAAAAGCATCAAAGGAATCTTGCTTGCGGGTGCGTCCTTCAAGGTTCACATTCAATAAGTAGTCGTGCATATAATCGGCACCCACGGATAGAACATCGCCTCCTTTGAGGTTGTGATTATAGAGTAATCGGAAGCTATTCTGCACGTTTGAATAGTCGCGCACATCGATCTTTGCGATTCGTTGATAGTCCGACTTGTCATATTGATCGAATGCGTATGTAAGCTCAAAGTTATCCGCTTCGGTCGGAGTCCATACTCCTCTAAGTCCGCCCGTGAAGTCTCTATATCGTTCAGGAGTCGCAGTTGTGCGAACAAGCTGGCGATAGAAGTAACCCGCCCTACCGCTCAATGAGAGTTTATCACTCGGTGTATAAGATAGTTGTTCCTTAATGTTCCAAGTTGCATCTCCATATATCGTTGACACGACACGAGTAATAGGATGGTCGCCATTCTGCACGTTGTAGTTATCAGCCTTGCCCCTGTTAATGGTCAGGAGGTTGCTCCATTTCCCTTGTTTCAACTGCGCATTCAAGCCGTAACGTTGCTCGTTATGCTTGCCAAAGCGCATATTCAGATTGAGAGAACACGGCTGTATCTTCTTCTTAGTGATAATATTGATGACCCCACCAGCCGCATTCGAGCCATAGAGCGCAGACGCTGCTCCAACGATTTCAATGTGATCTACATTGTCCATCAGTAGTCTTGTGAAGTCGACATCATCCATCGTCTCACCTGCTAGACGCTCCCCATCAACAAGTATCAACACGCTTTGTCCACCAAAACCAGAGAAGTTCATGTGCACTTGTTGGTTCATTGCATAGGAGAACTCAACGCCTGGCATCACCTGTTGCAATAGGTCTCGAAGATTGGTGGCATCGCTCTTTGCGATGTCATCTGATGTAATGATTTTCGTCAAGACAGGTGTGTTGGCAAGTAGCTTTGGTGTACGCGTACCCGTGACAACAACCTGGTCTAACTCGTAAGACTTATAGATGGAGTCGTTCACCTCATCTGCCCATGACACCGAAGGAAGTGTAAGGAGCAAAGCTGATAATAGAATGATATTTCGTTTCATAAGCTCTATATAAAACCTTATTCGCCTTTCCGTTCCCTAGACGAGGGAACAAGGTAAGACGGAGGTCACGCCTAATAAGGGTATTTATAATTGATGGTCAACCAACATTTAGTGCCTCCCGCATTCATATAATTCACCAACTGTAAGGCTGCATATTTCCCATTCTTCAAGCGGAGAATGTACACATTATTCTTCATAGTAAAGGCTGGGGGCATTGGGGGAATGTCTACTCGAAGCCATGATGATAACACCTTATTAATAGTTATCCCTTGGCATCCTATCAAACTCTGAAGCATTTGCGTCTGATCCGTCCAGACCTCATTTTCGCTCCACTCATCCGTTTGGAAGTTTGCACCGAGGAAGTCTATGCTACTCTTCGGAAGCTCAGTCATCGACTTATAATTAGTTTCCAACACTGCACCTCCATTCGTTCTCACATTGTTGCGATGGAAGGCAATGCTCCACGAAGGTGGCTCTTGTTGTGCATCAGTAGCCGTGAACGAACGCTTCTCATTGACGGCTATTCCCTTTCCGAACACATCGAACCAATAAGTATAGCTACCTGTTCGCCCATCAGTGGTACTAGCTGTGAGACTTGTGGGAATCGTCATGCGGGTTAAATGGCTCTGCGCCTTCAAGAGTCCAGCAGTATCTTTATGCTCAATGAAGGTCTCTAACGAATCGAAGTCAACGTAACACCAATCTTTCCAACTCGTAGCATCGACTAACAACTGCCCTTCCGTAATCGTTGGAGAAGCTGGCGTATCATCGTATATACCATCAAAAAGCCCATTGCAAGACGTCGTTATCAAAAGGATAGCGGCGCCTGCAAGGGCATTGTATATATACCTACTGAGAGTCATATTATCCCTACCTTATTTATTGCCTAGCCCCAACAAAGGTGCCATAGATAACCATTGGCATTGAACCCATCTGATAGGTATTGTTGATAGTCAGCTTTCCATCATCGCTCAAAGCGATTACTACCTTACAAACATCCTTGTCGAAGGTGTACTCCTGATCCTTTGTTGTATTGCCAGAATCATCCTTTGTGATGAAACGGAACTTGATGTTGTCTTTCTTATAAGCCTTTATAAAAGCTTTCTTCTCCGCATCGTAAGGGATATTAGAGATGGTGTAAGTACCTAGAATAAGCGTTCCCATCAACGTTTTAGCGTATGTCACCTCTGGAACTATCAAGTTGATGGTGCCATCTTCATTGTCTGTTATCTCATAAGTAACCTCATCTGCTGATGTATATGAGAACATACCGCCTATCTTCACTTTGTCAGCTCCCTTGTAACGACCTATAAATGGATCTGCTATTGACGCTGGAACGAACTTGACATCTTGCACATCCTTTGCAAGTACAACTACCTTTGAGCCGTCTTTCTTATTGATGACTACCTTCTGTGCCTGTACTGCCATAGCACTTAAAAGTGATACGATTACTAAAGTAAAGAACTTCTTCATTGATTGATAAATTTAAATGTCTTGGTTAATGATTTTACTATAAACACGCCCTTCTGACCATCGAATGGAATCTCTACGGCGCCATTCTGGTTGACAACAGCACTACCAACAAGCTGCCCATTGATGGTATAGACGCTCACACGAGTGCCCGCTTTCAACCCCTCTCCTCGTACCGAGAAGTTGGTAAAAGAGAACACTGCATTAGACTGTTCAGCCCCAACTGTATTGATACCAGTAGGCTGATCAGTGAAAGTAAAGCTAAGGAAATCCGTTAAAGGATACTCCACTGTTTTGCTACCAGCCGTCAAGACAAGATGATCTGACGTGAAGGTAACCGTTGGTTTGTCTGTGAGAGCAAAGGTCGTAGCCTTTCCCTCTTTGTCAGTTACTTTCACATAATCAGCCGCGGAAGCAGAGACTGCACCCCACATAGCCAACAATGCGATAGCAAATGACCTGCATAAAGTTCTAATTCTCATGTTATTGACACTATTAATATATATGATTCTAACTCATTGCAAAGTTATGTAATGTCTGTCAACAACACAATACTAAAATATGATGATTTTGTTAGCTATAATTAAGTCAAAACCTGTCTTTGCTTCATCTCCAAGTACTTATTTATGATGTCTACGCTTAAATTCTCAGGTGTTGTCAGTAAGCTATAAATGCCATGTTGCCTGAGTGTAGACACGATAAGGCGTTTCTCATAGACAAACTTCTCTGCAATGACATGCTGATAATACTCTTCTATGGAGTGCTTAGTCGATTGTATGTACTCATTCAACTCGCTATCTTCAAAGAATACGACGAGCACACGATGCCAACGGCTTAGCAGTTTCAGGTAAGGCAACTGCCGATTAAGGGCTGTCATACCCGAGAAGTTCGTATAGACAACGAGTAGACTTCGCTTGCTAACTTGCTCTCTCACGTTGATACAAAGGTTACTGAAGTCGGTCTCCCCGAAGTCGGTTTCCTGCATATAAAGCGCATCTAACAAGCGTTGCATTTGTCCCGTGCGGCGCGAGGGAGCTACGAATGTGTCCATCTTATCGGTGAATGTAATCAAACCAGCCTTATCGTCACGGTGCATAGCGACGTAAGAAAGCACCAAAGCAGCGTTTATGCTGTAATCTAATAAGGTCATCCCGTGGAACGACTGTTGCATAACTCGTCCCTTATCAATGACTGAAAAGATTTGTTGCGAGCGTTCGTCACGATAGACATTGACCTTGAGTTGGTGCGTGCGTGCACTTGCTTTCCAGTTCATCATACGATAGTCGTCGCCCAGTACATAGTCTTTTATCTGTTCAAACTCCGTATTATTGCCCACACGTCGGAGTTTCTTGATACCCATCTCAGTAAGATGATTGCTCATCGCAAGCAATTCGTAACGATTCAGCATTAGATAAGATGGATAGACGGCGACGTCTCTTTCCTTGCTCAAGTTATACCTTCGCTCCACAAGTCCTATGCGGGTACGAACGAAACAGCGAATCCGCCCGAAGGAATAAACGCCACGCTTCACTGGAGTTAGCGTGTAACGGATTTCGTTCTCGCCCTTTGCTGCAAGTTGCGTGGTATAAGATATGTCTCTACGTTGGAACACCTTTGGTGCCTCGTCGATGATGGTTAGCCATACGGGGAAGGTATATTCGCTTGCAAAACGAAGTTTTATGACATTCTCATCGCCGTTAGAAAATCTATCCGCACAGCTTCGTTCCGCTGTTAAGGCACGTCGAGAATAGAGCATGAAGGCGTCTATAAGCGTTATAACAACGAAGGGACACAACAGAATCTTAGCCGCAGTGAAGAGGATGGGATAGACATATCCCAACCCACAAAGCAGTGTCAAGCACGCAAAGATGATATAAAATCGCTTGGTAAGAAACATTTACTCTATCTATAAGAGGGTTATTGTGTAAGGGTGCGAGGCGTTCGCTCCAATGGTGCGAGTTTGTGTAACCATTTGTGCGAGGCGTTCGCACACATACGAGTCAACAGTTTTACACGTATGTATCAGCGTTGTGAATCGTATGTATCAGCGTCGTGTATCGTATGTGTCAGCACTGCGAATCGTATGTGTCATAATCCTTACTCATAAAACAAGGCTTTTTCTGTGCCGAAATCACTTAGGGACTTCCACCTTATCTATCAACTTTTGCGCTACTTTCAACGCTGTGTAGCCCTCCATTTCAGCCTCAGCTGTAAGGAGAAGGCGGTGTTGAAGGATGCTAGGAGTCACGAATTTGATATCTTCTGGGGTCACAAAGTCACGTCCGCAGAGCATGGCATAGCCCTTAGAGGCATTGAGGATGGCGACAGACGCACGTGGGCTGGCTCCGAGATAGACTACCTTTGACATACGTGTCTGCTGTACGATGGATGCAATATAGCGTAGGAGGCTGTCTTCAACATACACTTCTTGCAATTTCTGACGCATAGCTAGCAGCTCACTAACGCTTAGCAGGGGTTGTATGTCGGCTAGTTTCACGAGCTGCCTATCCTCTTGATGGCGCTGCAAGACGCTTACCTCTTCCTCAAGAGTAGGATAACTCATGCTTATCTTGAATAGGAAGCGGTCTAACTGAGCCTCTGGTAGTCGGTAAGTTCCCTCTTGCTCCACCGGGTTCTGCGTTGCTATGATTGTATAAAGGTCCTTCATGCGATGCGAAATGCCGTCGATTGTGACCTGCCGCTCCTCCATTACTTCGAAAAGAGCAGCCTGTGTCTTAGCTGGGGCACGGTTAATTTCGTCAACAAGTACCATCTCTGCGAACACAGGTCCTTGATGGAAGTCGAATTCGGAGGTCTTCATATTAAATACCGTCGTGCCTAACACATCGCTAGGCATTAGGTCTGGCGTAAACTGAATACGGCTGAAACGTGCGTCAATGAGGCGTGAGACTAATCGAGCTAACAGGGTTTTAGCTACTCCGGGGACGCCTTCAATCAGCACATGACCGTCTGCAAGGATGGCTGTTAACAGCAAGTCGACAGCCTCCTGCTGCCCAACAATCACATTGCCGATAGCCTTCTTTAATTGTGTAATCTTCTCACTGAAGTCCTGAAGATCAGTTCTCTCTGCTTTATTCTCTTCCATCTTGTTGGTGTATTGTTCGTTAGTTTTATTGTTTATTAGTTCGTCCATTAGGATTAAAGATTACTGATGATGCGGTCTAACCCATCTATCGACGCTTGCAGCTGCTTATCAGTTAGACTTGATGAGAGCTGTAAGTATCTACTAACTCTATCCAGTATCATGCGCACATCAGCCTCAGCCATTCCCGTGCGGAAGGCTAACTGCTGGATATTCTCACGCTTCATGTCCTCGTCGTCTATATCTATTAGCAACTGCCTACGCACTAGCTCTGCAAAATAACCATACTTCTTTTGCAACAAATCATGGTTTTCATGCTTCTGATAATAGAGTGTTCCGATGAGTTTCACAAACTCCAACGACTTGTTTTCGGGCTGTTTTACCACTGGTATCACCCTTTGGCGACGTCGAGCATAGAACACGCTGAACAATAGCAAGCCCAACAATGTGAGATAGATACACCATCTGAGTGGCGCATTTTGCAGCCAGTAACGGAGCGGACTCTCCTTGTTTATCTCGTTCTTAGGCGCATACGCCTCTGTACGTGTTACTGGTAAGCCACGGAATTGGGACATCGCACGGAATAAGAGTCCGTTTATCTCGGGGTCAAGTACGCCATAGTTGGTCCATAGGAGTGGGTCACATGAGAGGAACAACTCGCCCTTCCCCCACTTAATTCGTATGAGTCGTGCCTGCCAATAACCGCCTATCTTGTCAGCATACTCATCATCATCTACGTCGCAAGAAACGTCTGTTGTATCTACATCCCCATCAATAGAACGTTGGAAAGCACATAACAATGTATCACATTGGACACCCTCATTTTCCTCAATCCCATAGCCTGACATTGATGTATAGACCTGATAAGTATGAGGCGTATAAGGCTTCACAGCATTCCAATAGAGTGTGTCCATCGGGATTTGATAGGACTCTATCGACTTCTTCACCCACTGGGGAAGGAAGGTGTCTCTACCTGATACCGTCACACCAAAGTCTATTTTCGAGGAGTCGCAAGCGAAGTCTGAGGTGACAATGAGTACTTTATTACCTGCTTTTAACAACCTACTCAACGCTCTCCTATCAGTTTCTGTTGGGTTAAATGCCAATGTTTGCACAAGAATAGCCTGCGGTTTCTTACCATATCCATCACGTTCTAACTGCGCAAAAGTCTTATTCGTCACATGATAACCAGCAGGGATTGACTTCTCCATAAGCGTGTCGAAGACCGCACAACCAAAGGGTTGACCATCGTAATGACCGAAGGTTGGTTTCCAAATGAACTTTGCTGGCACATTAAACTCCATCGCTAAGACAAAGAGGAGGAAGGCTACTACGCCAAATAAGAACTTCTTATTCATCGTGAGTACCCCCTTTCTCAATCGTATCTTCTATATGGAGTAGCTCGTTGACAAGTGCTTCCGAAGCCTCATAATTACCATATCTCACACGCATGAAAGCATTGGTCATACGCTGGAAGTCGGTCGACAAGAATTCACGTGTGTATTGCGTTGGTGTCTTATAAAGCTGCCAATTAATCTTATGATGGTCTGCCAGCCAACGAAGTGTGCGCAGATACACCATTCGTATAGCCTTATAATAATCCTTTTGAGCCATCGCCTTGGTGTATTCCGCATCGAAGTTGACACCGTAGATATTGTCTTCTTCAGCATCAATAATACTCACCTTACCTGTACGATGGAATAGCTTTGCACGATACCGATACATTAGAAAGGCGATGAAAGCCGCCACTGCAATGGCTAAACCTATATAGATATAGAATCGGACATCGCCTTTCCCATTCGGAGAGAACAGCTCCGATATCCACTTCATCAGCTTATTCATCAGCCAATCCCATAGATCTAGCTCTGGAGCTTGTAGCTCTTTCGCATAGTTATACGCCTCATCAACGCGGTATTGATGTAGTAAAGCTGTATCGCAAGAGAGCGTGTCGGACAAGGCTTGTAACATATCAGAAGGATTTAACTAACCGTATTATAGCTTATCAAAGTCGTCTATATCGGAATCTTTCTCTGCCAGTTGATCAAAGTTCTGGATGCCTTCTTCAACCGAGACACCATCTACTTCCTCTGCAACACTACCATAGTGGAAGGCAAGCGCAACGACAGTTAATGACATTGCTAAATATGTTCCAAAGTTCATGATAACCGAGAAGATGTATTCGATGAAGTTGTAGATTGGAGAATTAACAACCGATGTTGCTCCTTCATTCGTTGCAGAGATAAAGACCTTCGCAAGGTACATGAAGTACCAAGGTAACGTCGTTACCATCTGGAGGAAATTCTCCACAATACCCATAAGAAGCAGCAATCCAATCAAAGACCAGAAGGAATGAACACCTAATCTCCACCCACGACGAATAGAGCTAAAGACGTTCTCATCATCTTCGAATATATATACTGGCCATGAGAGATAGGCTGGGACAAAGGCAACTAACAGTCCGATAATGACCAAAAAGAATAGTCCAATACCAATAAGGACATTAGGGAATTGGTCATTCGAGGTCACTTCAAAGAAGATAAAAGCAAAGAGTCCAAGGATAATGGTGATGACCACCCATGCAACCGCAAACACTAAGGCTAAGAGGAAGGAGCGTTTCATACTCTGAATGATGAGTGGCTTGAGGTCACGCAAGGTCACCCCTTGCAAGCGAGTGGGGCTTCCATTATAATACCTTATCAATGAGAAGCAGATTGAAGAGAGTAAGATAGAACCGAGAACAAGGCAGACTATCAATATAAGATAGGACAGACCCGTATTCACTAATAGGCTTCCTAAAGCTCCATCTGAATCTGCATTATCAACAGCAACAGCCACATTGTTATCTACAACGATTGAGATAAACCACTCTAAAGCGAATGCCTGGAACAGACAAAGGGGTAAGACAAGATAAAAACAAGCCTTTAACCATAGCTTATAGTTCTCTTTTAAGAAATCGAAAGTTGCTGTGAACTTCTGTCCAAAGGTACGTACTCTATACAAGTCAACCTTGGGTCTCTCTACTTGAATGCGCATGTTTATTACGTTTATAAGGTAAGTATATAAAATAAAAGATTACGAATACTAATGAAAGGAGGATAATGCTCAACCGCACATAGTTGTTGATTTCGGTGTGCCGAGTGACAAAACTCTCTATAAAACCAGCCACAATGAAGAGCGGAACAGTACCTACAATGATCTTCATACCACGCTTTGCACCTCGTTGGAAGCTCACTAAGCGTGAGTAAGTGCCAGGGAATAGCCATCCATTACCCATTGCCAAGCCTGCAGCACCAGCCACCACGATGGACGAGAGTTCTAAGGTTCCATGCAACATAGTGGTTAGTAAGCATTCAGATAACAATCCGTGCTGATAGAAGAAGGTATCGAAACAACCCACCATAACACCATTTTGGAACAAGGAATAGCCTGGCATAAAGCTCGTCAGTACGCCCAGGACAAAGGTATAGAACGATACCATGACGTTATTAAGCGTTATTCCGATGAACATAACCCCCTCTTCTTCACTTCCATAAATACCCATCGGCTTTCCTTGTGCTATGTTCTCGAGCGTCTGATCCATGTATCCATCACCGAGAATGAGCCTTGGGAAAGATTCATCTCCTAGTGTTGAGACGACTCCAATGAGCACACTTATCATGAAGATAGCGAATGACAGGAATAATAATCGGCGTTCTTTCCACATCACATCAGGTACCTCTTGCGTCCAAAAGGTGATCATTCGTTTCCATTTCTCACGCTTATTGCGATAGATCTCATTATGAAGTGCAGAGGAAAGGTTGTTTAGATAGATTGTAATTCGTGATGTTGGATAATGTGTTTGAGCAAAGGCAAGATCTGTTGTAAGGTCTGTGTAAGCATCAGCCAAGCGGTCAGGCATTACCGAGTTGATGTTATCCACCAACGCTTCTATTGCTTTCCACTTCTCGATGTTATTACGTATGAAAAGGATTTCCTTCATTATCTCTTTTATAGGTAATGGTGATTAATTCTACCAACTGCCCACAAAAGTAGAGTTTTTTTCCTATATTTGCAACTGAAATAACCAATTTGTTACGAAGAGAATGTCAGAATCCAACATCGTTACAGGGCAATATGTGCAAATCAACCAATCGCCAGCAAGCATTGGCGAACGTATGCTTGCACAGATGATTGACGCTTTTATCCTATTCGTTTACGCCTTTGGTATGGGGCTACTAATATATAATACAGACGACTATCTGAATGATAAACTACAAGTATACTCGGCGTCCTTTGTTTTCTTGTCAGTGCTCTTCTATTCCTTTTATATGGAACTCTTCAACCATGGACAGAGCCTTGGAAAGATGATTATGCGCATCCGTGTGGTGAAGAAAGACGGTACTACACCTGGTATAGGCGACTTCTTCATGCGTTGGTTATTCCTGATTATTGACATAGGGTTCTCCTTCGTAGGTGTAGCAATTATCCTTTTGACCAAGAACTCACAGCGTCTAGGCGACTTAGCAGCCCACACTATGGTGATAAAAATCAATGATTACCATAAGATTCAAGTCTCTCTTGACGAGTTCTCGTACCTTGATCGCAACTATAAACCCGTCTATCCACAGGCAGAAGACCTTTCGCTCAATCAGATAGAGGTCATTCAACGCACGCTCAATGCCGACTATGGATCTGATAGAGAGCGTCGAATAGCCACATTAGCACCTAAAGTTCGGGAACACTTAGGCATCTCTGACACCAGAACGGGGAATGAGAAATTCCTTTATACCATTATCCGTGACTATCAACACTATAGTCTTGAGATGGTTTAAACACCTATTATAATAAGGTAAGAAATCGAATGATTCTTATACAGAATAGCGTTGGTTCTTAGAGACGAATAGAGAAGAATGTACCCATGAGAGCATCTATCAGAAGCAAGTTAATGGCTATCAGCACTGCAATAGCTTATCCGCCCATCCATTTAAAACGCCAAGTAGTGGCAAAGGAAATGCGTGGGAAGTGGGCAATCGTTACGGGTGCATCCCACGGGATAGGGCGTGCTCTGACAGAGGAATTAATCTCTTTGGGAGCAAACATCTTTCTTCTTGCACGCAGTGAAGCGGAGTTACAAATGCTCTGTGCGAAAGCTAAGGAGCAAGGGTGCCATGCCGATTATTGTGCGATAGACCTCCGTAATAGGGAGCAACTCAACCGTCTCTGTCAAAAGCTACGCAAGGATATGCCGCAAGTGGACTATCTTTTCTGCAATGCAGGCAAATCCATTCATCGCAATATCGCACTGGCAATAGACCGATTGCACGATTATGACCGCACAATGGACCTCAATTATCGATCGTTAGTGGCGTTATCACTCGCATTATTACCTGCCTTGCAAACAAATAAAGGGCATATCGTTTACTCATCCTCCGTAAGTTCTCTCTATCCAATGGCACCAGGTTGGTCGGCTTATCACGCCTCCAAAGTTGCTGCCAACGTATGGCTTGACACAGCAAGGATAGAGTTAAAGAAGTTAGGGGTGCGTGTTCATGTGGCTTACCTGCCCTTGGTTCATACACAGATGTCGGATGTCAATGAGCAATATAGGCATCTCCCCGCCTATAAACCAGCCAATGCTGCTAAGATTCTCTTGCGCCTCTGCTTAGGAAAGAAGTATCGTTACCAACCTTGGTGGGCTACTCTCTCTATTCCCATTGCGCATGCCATTGCTCCTATAATCCGTCTTTTCTATCAGAAACTATGAAGATCAAAACATTAGGGAACCTCCTTCTCATTCTTTATCGACTACATATTCTTTCGCCAAAAGGATTATTCTACTGGGCAAAATACTTGCTTTCAGAAGGAATGAGTTTGATGGCTCTGCTCCGTTTCTCCGCTCACTTCTATCCAAATCGCTGTGCGATAAAGGATGAAGAAGGTTCTCTAACATATCAAGAAACATACGAGAAAGCACAAACACTGGCTCAACTGCTCTATACACAATACCAACTACGCCCCAAGATGAACGTTGCTCTCTTAGGACGTAACAGCCTCATCCTGTCCTTACTGCTCCCTGCTCTCTCCCGAATAGGCGTTCATATCACTTTGTTAAACACTGACATACCACAAGATCAGCTTTTAGAATATCTGAGAAAACGTCATTATCAACTCTTCATATATGATAAAGAACTGATAGAAGAGCCTCATCTACTTCCATGTAAAGCTGTAACAACAGAGGAACTCCACCACCTTATTATATATAGGGAGCACAAGAAAGGCAAAATGAAGCTCCCTCGTATGTTCCAAGGAACAAAGATTATCATTCATACGGGCGGTTCGAGTGGTAATTACAAGGCTGTGGCTCGGCGTCCAGCAATCACCTCTTTCCTACCACCCCTCATCGCTCTGCTCCACAAAATAGGGATTAATCAATATGACAGTGTGCTCATCTCTTTACCTTTCTATCATGGTTTCGGTCTTGCCACACTCATTGTTTCACTCTTAATGGGTAAGAAGATCTGTCTGCAAAGGCGTTTCCAAGCAAAAGAAACACTATCCATTATTCAGAACGAACGCATAGAAGTAATGCCCATCGTGCCTGCTATGCTTTCAAGACTATGGCTGGTAGAAGGTGCAAAAAGCCAAATGGAAAGCCTAAAATGCCTCATCTGTGGGGGAGACAGACTTCCAAAGCAGCTCATCGAAACTACTCATCAACAACTGGGGAATGTTCTTTACAATCTCTATGGCACTTCTGAAGCGGGCTTCTTCTTACTTGCTACTCCGCAAGACCTTGCTGCTTTCGACGAAACAACGCTTGGGAAAGCGATATGGGGAGTAAGATGTAAGATTAAGGAAGCCAACGAGGAGCATGTGGGTGAACTATGGGTGCAATCGAGTTGGGCTATGGCTGGACGTAAGAACCAATGGCAAAGCACAGGAGACTTGGTCTTTCAGAATCTCGATGGGTACTATTTTCATCGAGGTAGAACCGACCGAATGGTAGTATGTGGGGGTGAGAACGTCCACCCAGAACACATAGAACAGGTGCTACTTGCCCACCCTTCCATCATTGCTGTGCGTGTCTTTGCCGTTCCTCACCCACTCTTTGGCAATGTGATACAGGCTGAAGTTGAATGTACCCCCAGCCTATCCATGACAGAAGAAGAACTCCTCACATGGCTTAAACCCCAACTCTCACGTGCTGAAATGCCACATGGTATAACCTTCCAAAACATCGGAATGCTATCAACTGGTAAACAAAAAGCATGGAAAACTTAATATTCTTATCAACAACATTTACCCTTCTCAAAATCAAATAGGAGTATTGGGGAAAAGATAAACTCCTTTTATCAACAACTAAAAAAGCCCTACAACAATCGTTGTAGGGCTTTTCTCTTTTTCCTATAGCTGTCTCCTCATTGCGAGGGAACGCTTCCTTAACCTAGATACTTCATCAACACACGGGCATTACCACTCTCACGTATCTTCTCAATAGCCTTCTCTCGGATCTGACGAACACGCTCACGAGTAAGTCCCATCTCGGTTCCTATCTCCTCTAAACCCTTCTCCTGACAACCGATACCGAAGCATTCTGTGACGATCTTAATCTCTCTGTCCTTCAGAGTATTCTGTAGAACGGCACGCAAATCATCTGACATTGACTCAAAATCAACGCCCTTATCCGTACGAGAATCATCACCAGAAGAGAGCATATCACTCATGGAGTTATCATCGTCATCACTAAATGGTGCATCAATACTCATGTGATGGTTGTCCGCACTCTGGCTCTGACGAATACGCGCCTCATCAATACCTGTAAGCTCAGCAAGCTCATGGATTGAGGGACGACGATTGTGTTTTTGCACAAACTCATTCGTTACCTGGTTGATTTTTGATATAGCACCAACCTGGTTAAGAGGCAATCGCACAATACGACTCTGCTCTGCGATGGCTTGCAGAATGCTCTGACGAATCCACCACACAGCGTATGAAATGAACTTAAAACCACGAGTTTCATCGAACTTCTCGGCTGCTTTTACCAAACCAATATTGCCCTCGTCGATAAGATCGGTTAGTGAGAGACCTTGGTGCTGATACTGCTTTGCCACAGAAACAACGAACCTAAGGTTGGCTTTTATCAGCTTCTCCTTTGCGCGTTCGCCCTTTCGTCCACCCTTATGAATCTCTTGTGCGAGTTCAATCTCCTCATCAACTGTAATCATCGGCTCACGTCCTATCTCAACAAGATACTTGTCTAAAGCCTCGCTGGAACGGTTCGTGATACTCTTAGAAATCTTAAGTTGTCTCATGAATAATTATTATTTCCTCCTTTAATGATCTATTAGTTCCTCCTAAAAATAATAGCTTTTCCCGTTATCCTAAGTTGATACGGCGTGCAAAGGTACATATAATTATGTAGAAAACAAAATCTAGTTGGATATAATTCGGATCTTTTATGCTTTTTTATAGATTAGTTGTCTCTGACAGAGGAACTTGTTTTAAAGACATGATAACATAAGAACATATTGGTTGAATGACATACTTTAAAGACAGAGGAACTTGTTTTAAAGACAAAATGACACAACGACATATTGTTTGAATGACATATTATTAAGACGGAGGAACATAGTAACAGGAATCGTAATAACGAAAGGGCAAAAAGAAGGAAACGCCCTTCTCCATTTGAGAAGAGCCTTTCGTCCTATCCAAGAGAGCCTTTCCTTACACCAACGAGACGCCCCCTTTATTTGCAAACAATAGTTTTCACTCCCCTCTCCATTCGGAGAGGGGTTGGGGGTGAGGCTTCTTCTCACCTGCTCCCGTTAGGTATTCCTCCCCTTGGGGGAGGTTAGGTGGGGTTATTCCATTCGGAGAGGGGTTGGGGGTGAGGCTGTGTTTACTTTACAGCAATACACTCAACTTCCACCAAAGCACCCTTTGGCAAGGTTTTAACAGCTACTGCCGAACGTGCTGGATAAGGCTCTTTGAAGAACTCGGCATATACCTCGTTCATCGCTGCAAAGTTATCCATATCAGAAAGGAAAACGGTTGTCTTCACAACATGAGATAGGTCAACACCAGCTGACGCCAGTACGTTTTGTGCATTAGTAATTGATTGGCGAGTCTGTTCCTTCACACCTCCTTCAGCGAAAGCGTTGGTAGCTGGGTCGATAGGAAGCTGACCAGATGCAAAGATGAAACCATTGGCTTCGATTGCCTGACTGTAAGGTCCAACGGCTGCAGGAGCCTTGTCTGTGTGTAATGCGTGCATGTCTTTAAGATTTAAAAAGGAGTTAGAGACGTTAAAGAAGTCATCAGAAGCAATGCTAACATCCCTATTCTCCATCTGTTAATACTATTATTTACGGCTGTAAAATTACTATTTTTCTATAAAAGGAACAAAGCATAGCAGTGATTTTTATCGAATAACAACGAAGGAGAAAGGGCTTTTCAATTATTTTTCGCTACCTTTGTAGCACCAATCACATATACCACATAAGTTATATGAAAGAATTAGCTCTTAAGTACGGATGCAATCCGAACCAAACGCCTTCACGTATTTATATGGAGGAAGGCGAACTCCCTATCACTATTCTTAGTGGGCGTCCAGGATACATCAACTTCCTTGATGCACTCAATAGTTGGCAACTCGTTAAGGAATTAAAGGCTGCTACTGGACTGCCCGCAGCAGCTTCGTTCAAACATGTTAGCCCTGCTGGTGCTGCCGTAGGACTGCCTCTTAGTGACACACTAAAGAAGATTTACTTCGTTGATGACGTCGACTTCGAGTTGACACCATTGGCTAGTGCATACGCAAGAGCACGTGGCGCCGACCGTATGTGTTCGTATGGCGACTTCTGTGCACTTAGTGATACTTGTGACAAGGAAACGGCTTTGCTCATCAAACGTGAGGTGAGTGATGGTGTGATCGCACCTGACTTTACACCTGAAGCACTAGACATTCTCAAGGCGAAACGCAAGGGTGGTTACAACGTTATAAAGATTGATCCGAATTACACTCCAGCCCCAATCGAGCACAAGCAAGTGTTTGGCATTACCTTTGAACAGGGCAGAAACGAGGTGAAACTAGATGATCCTGCACTCTTCGAGAATATCCCTACAAAGAATAAAACGTTCACCGAAGAGGCAAAACGTGACCTTATTATCTCGCTCATCACACTGAAGTACACACAAAGTAACTCTGTTTGCTATGTGAAGGATGGGCAGGCTATCGGTATCGGAGCCGGTCAGCAAAGTCGTATTCACTGCACACGTTTGGCTGGTAATAAGGCTGATGAGTGGTGGTTGCGTCAATGTCCAAAGGTGATGAACCTACCTTTCAAGGAGGGTATTCGTCGTGCCGATCGTGATAACACCATCAATGTTTACATCTCAGATGAGTATGAGGACGTATTGCAAGAAGGGGTTTGGCAACAGTTCTTTACCACTCGCCCAGAGCCTCTCACACGTGAGGAACGCAAGGAATGGATCGCTAAGAACACAGGAGTATCACTCGGTTCGGATGCCTTCTTCCCCTTCGGTGACAACATCGAACGTGCCCACAAGAGTGGAGTGGAGTATATTGCACAGGCTGGTGGCAGCATTCGTGACGACCATGTCATCGATACTTGCGATAAATATGGTATCGCAATGGCATTCACAGGAGTACGTTTATTCCATCATTAAACCGATTTTGTATGAGCGAGATAGATGATATTATAGAAGGAGGAATGGTCTTTCGAGGTGCATCAAAGCCCAAGAATGATGATGGGAAAGTAAAGACTAAAGCCAAGAAGAAGAAGTATATTACAGGCGCACACGGCTCTGGCAGTGCTAAGCAAAAGGCTAAATACCGCCAGCAAAGAGCCAATCGTCACAAGTAATTGGCTTTTCTCTGCGACTTAGGCAAGTCCTTTTAGCATTATAAAAAGAGTAAGGAGGCAGAAGATGAAGTACCCAATTGGATTACAGAGTTTCGAAAACATACGGCGAAGTAAGTTCTTGTATATAGACAAGACCGATATGGTTTATCAACTCGTAATGCAAGGAGGTTGCCACTTTCTAATGCGTCCGCGCCGCTTTGGTAAGAGTCTTCTCGTATCAACCTTAGAGGCTTACTTCTCTGGAAAGAAAGAACTCTTCGCAGGCTTAGCCATTGACTCTTTGGAGAAGGAATGGGCTAGTTATCCTGTTCTACACCTCGACTTGAACACTGATAATTACAAGACTGAAGGTGCATTAGAGCTTCGATTGACGCTTGCTATCACCCAATGGGAGAGCATCTATGGGCGTTATGAATTAGAGAAAACGCTTTCTCAACGCTTTGAAGGTGTGATAGAACGAGCCTATAAGAAGACTGGTAAGCAGGTAGTTATCCTAGTGGATGAGTATGACAAACCGCTCTTGCAAGCCATAGGGAACAATGAGTTGCAGGCTGACTATCGTGGTTTATTGAAGTCAGTCTATGGTGCTTTGAAGTCACAAGACCGCTACATCCGCTTCGCCTTACTCACTGGTGTAACGAAGTTCGGCAAGGTTAGCGTCTTTAGCGACCTCAACAACCTGCAAGATCTATCAATGGATGAGGAGTACCAAGCACTTTGTGGTGTTACGCAAGATGAGTTAGAAACCATCTTCGCAGAGCCTATCAAGCAACTTGCCACTAAGTATAAACTATCCGTGGAAGAGGCACTTTGCCGATTAAAAGAACGATATGATGGCTATCATTTCGTGGAGAATGGCATTGGAATCTATAATCCTTTTAGCTTGCTAAACACCTTCAAACGACTGCAATTCGGTAGTTATTGGTTTGAAACGGGTACACCCACTTACCTCGTGGAGTTGCTGAAACAGGACAATTACAGGCTGCCTAACTTGACGAAAGAGGTATCAACTGCGGATGTTCTCAACTGTATTGATACGGCATCAAACAACCCTATTCCCGTCCTTTACCAGAGTGGTTACCTCACCATTAAGAGCTTTGATGAGGAGTTCGGGGAGTATCGCTTGGGCTTTCCTAATAAGGAAGTTGAGGAGGGATTCACGCGTTTCTTGCTGCCTTATTACACTGGTTTGCGCAATCCAGAGACGCCTTTTTCAATGGGCGAGTTCGTTCGTGACCTTCGTTCGGGACGTCCAGAGGACTTCATGCAACGCATGGCAACACTCTTTGCAGACACCAACTATAAGATTGTGGGTAACTCGGAACTATATTTCCAAAACGCTTTCTATCTTATAGCAAAGATGATGGGATTCTATACAAAGGTGGAACGCACGACCAGTAATGGACGTATGGACTTGACGATTGAGACGAACGATTACATCTATATTGTCGAGTTTAAACTTGATGGTTCGGCTGATGTTGCACTACAGCAAATCGATGAGAAAGGTTATGCTCAACCCTTTGCAATGGACAAGCGACAGCTCTTCAAGATTGGTGTTAACTTCTCGCTTGAGAAGAGATGTATAGACAAATGGCTGATAGCATAAGTCGTCTTAGCGCATAACAAACCTTACTTTCAACAGGATTAAAGGGATGTGTCGAGGTGTAAACCACCCTCCGCACATCCCTTTAAGTATCTCCCGTCGCCTCTCATAAGTATCTCTTGCACCCTTCAGAGCGTTACTCTATTAGATTATACAGGCGTGTAGAAGGAATTATACAAGTGTGTATAATCAATTATACAGACGTGTAGAATGAGTTATACAAACGTGTATAACCAATTATACCAAAGTGTATAACACTCGACCCAGCGGTTCTAATGGGACGTACTGATACTGGGATGTGGGAGACGGACATACTTAGTCTTAACTTGTAAGGCTATCTATAAGTTACATCCAACATACTTTAATGCGATAAAGAGAAGTAAGGTTATACTGATGTGACCATAAGTGACACTTCAAGGGAGGCTCTCTTGCAATGCAAGAAGGCGTTTCTTTGATGTAAAGGGAGGCTCTCTTTGATGTGAAGAAAGCCTCTCTTCATTTGCAAGCCACTATCTTCATTCCCCTCTCCATTCGGTGAGAGGTTGGAGAGTGAGGCTCTTTCTGTCCCCTTGGGGTAGGTCGGATGGAGTTATCAAATCTGTATGTTCCGTGATTAGAGTATGTCAGCAATACGGATGTTAGGCGTTATTTCAAATGGGAAGAATGTAGTTGTTTGATATAACGGAACGTTGCTAACATGGGTTGGGATAGTGCTAATGAATCGTTATACAGCGAGTCGCGCAGCGTAATTACACCTTTCTTACGACTTTGCTGCACGTGTCGGAGGGCTATACTCCCTACTGCCTCCTCCCAGAAATAATCGTCTCCACCAACCCCAATCATGGTTGTGTCATTGTAAGTTCGCAATAAAACCTGCTCCACATGAGGGCTCTTTCGTCTTATCAAAGCGTCCAATGCGGAGAGACGAACAACGGGCGAATAACGATGATGGGTATAAGTTAGGAGTTGAGAATCGGTGCAAAGGCTGTCTAATAAGTCTTGAACAAGCGGATAAGCAACTGCCTTTCTACGCTTCATAAAGGCTGTGTCGACCTTAGCCAACAGGCTATCATAATTGTAAGAGCACCTTGCTGTCTTCGTTAGTGTATAGTCATCGAAGCCACCCGACCAATTCAAAAGGAATAAAACCTTGCTTAATTGCCCTTGACGGCTATCTGTACAGGACAATAGCAAGGCACTGATTACGAAGATAAAGACTATTTTTCTCATTCCTGTTAAGTATTTAGAAGTGAATAAACTAGCGCAGAGCAATACCCGTATAAATGGTTCCGAAACCCTCTTTGAGGATTCGTGCCGAGAAGAAGTCATCGGCATTGTCGTAGGTACAAATAGCTGATTGAAGGATGTTCGAGGCAGGAACTCCCATCTCTTCAAGCTGTAGTTGGTTGCAAAGAGGGAGGTCTATATGCCACTTCTCGTGCCTCTTTGCAATACGATCCATAGGGAAGTTCGCTGTGGCGAAGGCGTCATATACCTCCTGCCCTACCTCAAAGTTCTTCTCAGATATGCAGGGTCCAATAACTACTTTAAGCTCTGCTGGCTTCGTATCATATTGCTCCATCATGTGCTTCAAGGTGTGTTGTGCAATACGCTGCACCGTCCCTCTCCACCCTGCATGGGCTGCTCCTATGGCGTGATGAGTGGGGTCGTAGAAGAGAACAGGGACGCAATCGGCAGTGTGCACACCAATGCAAACATTACAACAATCGGTAATGACGGCATCTTTCCCCTCTTCCTTTTCAGCTTGTTGAGCCTTTGATAATTGGAAGAACTCGCTTGTTATGGTCAGACAATGGGTCTCGTGTATCTGATGAAGGCGCACAAATCTATCTGCCTCAACCCCTATTTCGGTTGCTACAGCTTGTAAGTTTGTGGCAACGGCAGTAGGCTCATCCCCACGATGAGGGTTGATGTTCAGCGTAGCAAGCTGTCCCTTGCTGACACCACCATGCCGAGTTGTGCTGAAAGCAACAACCCCTTTGGCAATGTCATAATAGTGTAATACGGGCTTAATCATTGGTATATTCAAAGTCATCAAGGTCTTCCACCTCATCCAATTCATCAATACCAACATCCTCAACATCGTCTATGTCGGCATCTTCAGCAGCCAATTCCGCAGCGAAACGACTCATATCTTTATCGCGATGAACGAGTGTATCCTCTGAAGTTATGTCTTGCAACTTATTGCTTTCAGCGTTTAGTTCCTTCCAAAGAACGTCCTTTAAATCATCAATACCTTGACCAGTTACAGCCGAAATGAATACTACAGGGAGGTCATCGGGTAATGTTTCTTTGAGCATTTCGATGAGTTCCTCGTCTAGTAAATCGCACTTCGTAACCGCCAAGACACGATGTTTATCGAGCATCTCAGGGTTGAATTGCCTTAGTTCATTGAGTAGAATCTCATATTCCTTCTTGATATCATCCGTATCACCAGGCACCATAAAGAGCAAGAGAGAGTTGCGCTCAATATGACGAAGGAAGCGCAAACCGAGTCCCTTTCCTTCGCTAGCTCCCTCGATAATACCCGGTATGTCAGCCATCACGAAACTCTGATTATCACGATAGCTAACAATGCCCAACGATGGTTCCATTGTAGTGAAAGGGTAATTGGCAATCTTTGGTTTCGCACTTGAAAGCGATGATAACAAGGTTGACTTACCGGCATTGGGGAATCCAACAAGTCCCACATCGGCTAAGAGTTTAAGCTCAAGTATGACCGTCATCTCCTGCATTGGCTCACCCGGTTGGGCGTAACGTGGAGCCTGGTTTGTCGATGTTCTGAATTGGAAATTGCCCAATCCTCCTCGTCCACCTTTCAATAACATCACCGTCTGCCCATCGTGCATAACATCGCAGACATACTTTCCTGTCTCGGCATCATATACCACCGTACCACATGGGACATCGATATAAACATCCTTACCATCCGTTCCGTGGCACTTATCACGACCTCCGTTGCCTCCATGTTCAGCGTAGACATGACGCTGATACTTCAAGTGAAGCAATGTCCAATAGTTATGGTTACCACGCAGATAAACGCTTCCGCCTTTACCTCCATCACCACCATCAGGGCCGCCATTAGGGTTGTACTTCACATGACGAAGGTGCATAGAGCCTCTTCCACCCTTACCTGATCGACAGTAAATCTTTACATAGTCTACGAAGTTACTATCCATTATATATATTTAAAGAGAAGCCTCCCCAAGCCCCTCCAAAGGAGGGGATGTCTGATTACCTCAAGTGGTAACTTAAACATCCCCTCCTTTGGAGGGGCTTGGGGAGGCGTTGTTTATTATAGTTCTTCTATAACCTCTGCAATTCTATTGAATATCTCATCAACAGTACCTAAGCCTTCTACATGATGATGAATACCCTCACCCTCATACCATTCAATCAATGGAGAGGTCTGTGTGTGGTAAACATTAAGACGCTTCTTGATTGTCTCTTCGTTGTCATCAGAACGACCACTTTGCTGTCCACGGAGTACCAAACGCTTCATTAACTCGTCCTCTGGTACGAACAACTCAATCATTGCAGCAACATTATGACCACGCTCTGCTAACATCTTCTTCAGTGCTTCCGCTTGTGGAATTGTACGTGGGAAACCATCAAAGATAACACCCTTGTGCTCTTTACCAAAACTATCATAAACACTTGCAAGGATGTCTACCATCAACTCATCTGGTATAAGCTGACCATTGTCAATGTAGCCCTTTGCAGTCTTACCTAACTCTGTTCCGTTCTTGATTTCATTACGAAGTACATCCCCAGTAGAGATGTGTTCAAAACCATACTTCTCAATCATCTTGTCGCTCTGAGTACCCTTTCCAGCACCAGGCGCACCAAAAATAACAATATTCTTCATTATTCTTTAATCTTTTACAAGCGTATAAATATCTCTTAAATTACGACCCTCTTGGTCATAGTCGAGCCCATACCCTACAATAAAATCATTAGGTATCTCAAACGCTGCATACTCTATATTCAATGGGACTGTGAGCTTACCTGGCTTCAACAATAAGGTGCAGATGTGAAGACCAGCAGGCTTGTGGGCTCTCAATGTATCTAACATTCGTTCCATAGTAGCACCTGTATCGACAATATCTTCTACTATGATAACCTCACGACCACTGATATCATTGTTCAGACCTATCACCTCTTTAATGGCTCCAGTAGAGCTTGTTCCTTGATAAGAAGCCAACTTCACGAAGGATATCTCACATGGAATTGTGATGTTCTTCATTAAGTCTGATGCATACATGAAGGAGCCGTTCAATACCGCAAGAAAGAGCGGAGTCTTTCCCTCAAAATCCTTATTAATACGATTAGCTACCTGCTTTACTCTCTCTAGAATCTCTCTTTCAGGAAGGGATGTCTCGAACGTTTTATCCTTAATAGTTACACGACTCATGATGATATAAATCTTTATTTTCCGCAAAATTACGAAATTTATAGCAAACAGACATATCCGATTAGCATTAATTTTGTAATTTTGCCATCAGTATGAAGATATTTACAAGCACCCAGATACACGAACTGGACAGATATACAATAGAGCATGAACCCATCAAGTCGATTGACTTAATGGAGCGAGCAGCCAAAGCCATCACTCATGCAATCACTGAGGAATGGACCACTCACACGCCTGTTGTGGTCTTTGCTGGTCCTGGCAACAATGGAGGAGACGCCCTTGCAGTGGCTAGATTGCTGATAAATGAGGGATATAAAGTTAAGACTTATCTCTTCAATATCACGAATCATCTCTCTGATGATTGTGTACTGAATCGACAGCGTTTGCTTGATGGTAAGCACGCAAAAGACCTCATTGAAGTAACTGCCAAGTTTGATCCTCCAGAGCTTACAGCCGACATGCTTGTTGTTGACGGGCTCTTCGGTTCAGGATTAAACAAGCCTTTAGCCGGTGGATTTGCATCTTTGGTGAAGTACATCAATCAAAGTCCTGCAAAGGTTGTTAGTATTGATGTGCCATCTGGATTGATGTCCGAGGACAATACTTATAACGTACGTGCGAATATCATCCATGCGTATCTTACACTTACACTACACGAAAGAAAGTTGTCTTTCCTATTTGGAGATGCACAGCAGTTTATCGGTAAACTAAAAGTTCTCGATATACGACTTAGCCCCGAATACATCCAAAAGACGGAAGCTCAATACCATGTCCTCGAAGAGAATGACATTCGTTCTCGCCTCCTTCATCGCGATGACTTCGCCCACAAAGGCAACATGGGTAATGCTCTTATCGTTGCTGGAAGCTATGGAATGGCTGGTGCAGCAGTCCTTGCCACACGTGCTTGCTTGCGTAGTGGAGTTGGTAAAGTAACTGTCCACACACCTAGGAAAAACTATGATATCATGCAGATATCTGTCCCCGAGGCAGTACTTCAGATGGATCATGAAGAGACTGCTTTCACAGAAGCAGTAGACACTGACGGCTTCGACGCATTAGGTATCGGACCTGGCTTGGGACGCCAGGAAACGACTGCAATAGCGATGATTGCACAGATTCGACGTGCACAATGTCCTATCGTGGCGGACGCTGATGCCTTGAATATTCTTGCTAGTCATCGTGCATGGATGCAGCAGTTACCAAAGGGAATCATCATGACTCCACATCCAAAAGAGCTTGATCGACTAACGGGCTCACCCGCTAATGCCGACTATGAACGTCTACATCGAACATGCGAACTCGCTAAGTCTTTGCAGGCTTACATCATATTAAAAGGTCACAATAGTGCGCTTTGCTTACCCAACGGAAACGTATTCTTCAATCCAACGGGTAACAGTGGAATGGCAACAGCAGGTAGTGGTGATGTGTTAACAGGTATCATTACCGCCCTTCTTGCACGTGGTTATCATCAGCAGAATGCCTGCATGGTTGGTATGTATTTGCATGGTCTTGCTGGCGATCTTGCCGCTAAAGAACTTGGCAAAGAGAGTCTTGTTGCAAGTGACATCATAGACCATCTTCCACAGGCTTTCCAATACTTAGAAGATTAAGTTGCAATATTAGCTCTTTGAGACCGCCCTCTCTTTTAAAAAGAGGCAGAACGACATTTTTCTTAATAACACATTCTTCATTACCCCTACGTTGTGGCAATATTCTGGATGGAGAAATACCACCATCCTAACTAACTCTTTATCCCGTTTTACACAACAAAAAGGGCAATGCTCAAAGGGCAATATTCAAAGTCTAAGGAACGCAGAAAAAAGAGTTCGCGAAGAAAACTAAAAGAGTTCGCGAACAAAATCAAAATTGTTCGCGAACAATTTCAAAAGAGTTCGCGAACTCTTTCCGGATTGTTCGCGAACTCTTTTTTGATTGTCTTAGCAGAATCTGGAAAGACCCTTATTAGCCTTCTGCTACTGGGCCTGGAGACTCGGTTCCTTCTGCCTTCTTTTTCTCTTTCTTTCCCTTCTTTTCTTTCTTCTCCCTTGGTGTTACTTGTTCATACGTAACATCATTCAGAGTGAAATACTTAGCAGAAGCAAGGAACTTTATAACGGGTTTCTCAATGTGCTGCTGTGCGCGGAACTGCTCAACGCTCTCCACAGCCTTGCTCTTAAACGAGGGAATCAGTGTTCCCATATCGCCAAACTCCACGATGTCGCCATTCGCCACAATCTCACGGGCGGTCTCGCTGGCAAGGTTCAGCACTGCTGCTACCTCCTGCGCATTAAAGGTTGTTGACTTCGCAATACGTGCACAGAAATTACGGAAGTCTACACGTTGCCTGCCTGTTGGACGCGCTACGATTACAGTCTTTCCAGCCTGCTTGCCGATGTTCAGCTTCTGTTCTTTCAAGAAGAACTGGATTGGTTTATTTGCCATATCATCTTTAAGGTGGTCTCTCTTTGTGATAGCTCCGTAGACTTGAGACCTTTTAGCCCACGGAGCATTTGTGAATGATATTATATCAGCTTGAACAGCCTTATTGAATGGTCTTAATTCCTTTTAGAATCTTCTGACTCATAACCCGAGAAATCGGAGTCGTTGTCTCCATCTTCAAAGAAGCCTGGCTTTGCCAATCCTTCACCCTCACCAACAGAGTGGGAACTGATAACAAACTGGGCGATGTTATCATCGGTTATCATTTCAATAGCCTTAGTGTTAGGGGCGATATACTGCTTTTTCATTGTCGTCTATGTTTTATTTGATTACTTTCTTTCCGTTAATGATATAGATGCCATGTGTTGGATTAGTCACACGGCGACCTTGCAAGTCATAAACAACATTCTCTTGAGGCCGTTTCGCATTGCTGATATTCTCTATACCTGTTGTCTGGCTGTTCTCGCGCGCTGCATCGAAATCAAAGAAAAGGGCTTCCTTAGAACGGGCGATTGATTCGTCTAAGCGCAAACCTGCACGATGAGCCGGCAATTTGATAGAAGCTCCACCGCGTGTGCCTTGCTTGTAGAAGCCCATACCTTGGTCACCATTGGCAAGCACATAAAATTTCTTTCCTGTGGCGGAGAACTCCTGTTCGGTAGCTGTTCCAACGAGCAGGTTACCTGTTACATTCTCTTCTGTTCCTGTCACATTTGCTTGGTAAACAACCGTGCTGTTAGCTGGACCTTGCAGAACGAAGCCCGTTTGCTTTGGGATAATCTTGCCTGCTCCAAAGGCTTTCACAACGGCTTGGTCAGGAGTACTGATACTTCCGCTTGGCGTGCTACCTGTGATGATATACGCTGTGCAGCCCGTAGGAACTTGGAAATTCTCGTTCTCTAGATAGTAGGTCGTGTAACCGGTTGCACCGATCTTGAGTTCCTCAACAATCTTATCCGTATAGCTTGACCAGTCTGATGCCGCCTTGAAAGCGAAGCTACGGTCTACTGGTACATGTATTTTCAATGTTGATTGTGTGCCGAATGGAGTTGTGCCAAGTGTGAAAGGATTAGAACCTTTGATATAGATATCATGCGCTATATCGTAGACATAATCTCCAAGGCGTTCCATGGAAGCAGGGATAACAATTTCGTCAAGTGGGAAACCATTTATAAACCATTGTGTAAAAGCGTTATCACCAATGACTCTAACAGTAGATGGTAAGACTGCAATATCATTTAGATAATCACTATGTTGAGAACTATAATACCAAGCTGGGAAAGAATTCGAGCCAATATATTCAATTTGTGATTGCGCAAATCCATGAAGCCTTTTTAAGTCTAGCACATTAAAAGACCAATTATCATCTAGAGTCTTCAGCCCAGTAGCAGGGAACCATACTTCGTCAATATGAGCTTGGTAGAGAGCCTGAGCCTCTAATTTTGTTATTGTAGCAGGTATATGTAGCTCTTTCACCTCAATCTCACTACAATTTTCGAGCGCATGGATCGTTGGTGGAAATGTTAATGACTTCAATTGAGAACCGCTAAAAGCGATTAAACGCGATACTGTATAAGTAACTCCACCATACGTTACTGTCGACGGAATAATAACATCTGTAGTTGGAGAATTAATTTTACCGCACACTCCGACTTCATTCACTGATGCATCTAACCGTTTATCTGTACCCGTCAGGATTTTATAAGAAATGGCAACCCCTTCTGCTGTATTTACAGTAAAGTCTGCCGTTATTTGTGCTTGCAATTGCAAAACAACCACAAGTAATAATAAAGTGGATAAAAGTTTCTTCATAATTTTGTTTATTATTTGATTAATATTATTGTCTTAAATCGAGCTTATCAACTATTAGATGAGGACACAAAAAAAGAACAAAGGAATCTCCTAAAAGTCCTTTGTTTACTAGCTTTACGGCACGCTTCGCGCGCGCGTATGCGAGAAGAAAAAATGTGTAATTTACGCCTGCTCTACTAGAGAGAGAGAGAGAGA
>ERZ773051.437-NODE-437-length-30122-cov-26.129344_pt1 | contig 30122 bp, 17 predicted proteins | sample MGYA00580631_ERZ773051 | MGnify/ENA primary metagenome ERZ773051 (study PRJEB29015, sample SAMEA2738137) | human oral metagenome | biome: human oral; feature: human-associated habitat; material: saliva | place: China | collected 2204 ... | reverse complement strand
TGAACATCGTAAGAGAACTCATTACAAAGGTAAAACCTCATCAGATTTATGTAGCTGGCGACTTGGCAGACCCACATGGTACTCACCGTAAGTGTACAGATGCTGTTTTAGCTGCTATCGACCTTGAGAAGGAAGCTAAGGCAGAGTGGTTGAAGGATTGTCGTGTATGGATGTATCGTGGTGCCTGGGCAGAATGGGAAATTGAGAACATCGAGATGTGTGTACCTATCAGCCCTGAGGAACTGCGTGCAAAGCGTAACTCTATCCTCAAACATCAGAGCCAGATGGAAAGTGCTCCATTCCTTGGCAACGACGAGCGTCTTTTCTGGCAGCGTTCAGAAGACCGCAACCGTGGCACTGCTAAGCTTTATGATGACTTAGGTTTGGCTTGCTACGAGGCAATGGAGGCCTTTGTAGAATACAAGTTCTAAAGTATAGTTGGACAATTTAATGAGCCGATAACTTGAAATATAGTTATCGGCTTTTTATGTAATTGTAAGTATAGGATAACAATGGTATAGAATGAAGAATATTGACTACTAACAACAGAGATGTCAATGGTTTTATAATATTGAAAATTCAAATATTCTATATTTCATTTTGCACTTATCAAGCTACTAATCAAGGCTTTATTAAACCAGTATGTTCCACCAACCTTTTTTGTAGCTGAGTCGATCTTTCCACTCTTTACAATTCGACACACAGTTGGTACACTACAGTTCAAAAACTTTGCAAGAGATTTATAGCCTGACAACCATACTTCTTCATCGAAAAGTTGTTCTTTCGTAAATTTAGAGTTTTCTCTGTATGCTTCCATAAGAGTAACAAAATCTTTCACTGACAATTGAGCCAGAGGAGTGCTTAATAATGTTTCCGATATTTCCATTGTTTCCACTTTAACACGTTGATACTTACTTGTGGCAAGATGCCAGCATGTTGTCGTTTTAGAGAATATATTAAAGTGTACTGGGTATGCAGCAGTAATTTGACCAGTAATTGTATTAAAGTGCTTAGAAACGACGCTACAAAGATAATAAATTTTATTTCAGATAGACAAAAATAGTAATGCTATTCATCAAACTGTTTCATGTATGAAGACTTAACTTCGTCTGCAATATCGATATATGGCTTCATTGCTTTATAATCACTATGCCCAGTCCATTTCATTACTACACTTGGTGGTATACCTTTAGAAAGTGCAGTACATATAAATGTACGTCGACCACAATGGGTCCCTACAAGTTCATATTTAGGCTTAACCTCATCAACTCGTTTATTTCCTTCATAATGGGTAGTCTTTATGGGTTCATTAATTCCTGCTAACTTACAAAGCGTATGAAGTCTTGTATTCATCTTTTGATTACTGATAACTGGTAAAACCTTTTTCCCTGGAAAAGATATTTCGGAGTATTTATTCAAAATAGCCTGTGATTTACTATTAAGTTCTATCATAATTCGGTCGGCAGTTTTTACAGTTACAATCTCAATCTTTCCATTATGAATGTCATCCCACGTAAGGTTGTATACATCAGAGTATCTCAGACCTGTATAGCAACAAAATAGGAAAACATCACGGACAGATTCAAGCGAAGTGTATTGCTTTGGAATAGTCAAGTTCTCAACCTTTTCAAGTTCTTCCTGTGTTAAGAATATAACACGTTTACTTGCATTTTTCAATTTTGGCTTGAAATATTCGAAGGTATGATTCGTATGATATCCTTTCTCGTAACACCATCGGAGAAACCAACGTAAGAAACCCAGCTGCTTGTTAATAGTACTATTCTTCATCCCCTTTTTACCTAAGTAGTCGATAAAGTCAGCTATTCCATTCTCATCGAACTTATCAAAGCTAAGTTTCTTATTAAACTCTGATAAATGATTGCGAAGAGCAGCAAACTTCTCAAATGTTGCAGGAGTCCAATCATTGAGTTTTCCATTCACTTTAACAAACTCATCAAAATTCTTCCAGAACTCATTCTTTTTCTGCTTTGGCTTATTATTATCTACTTGTTGAACATTTATAGTTCCACCATTTTCTGTAGTTTCTGCCATAGGTCGCCCTTGCGGGGCAGATTGCATTTGAAACTTTTCTCTGAGTTCTTTAGGTGATGGAATTATCTGTCTCAATTCAAATTCACGGAAAACAATAACCATATCTGAAAGCATTTTAAAAAGATGATCATTTAAGTCATTAGCTATTGCTATACTAGAATTTATAGGTAATACTCGTTGCTGCACATTGTCCCAACTTTCTTTCTTAATGAAAATTCCTGTTTGAAAGTCAAGCCTATTGCCAACATAAGAAACTCTCATTCGAACCCTATAGTCTGATTTCCTATAATATCTTATTGAAAATTTTATGGTACGCTTTATAATCATGTTTGATAACTTTTATTTCAAAGTTAATCAAATATCCATTTTTACTTCACTTTTTGCCCCATAAAACGCAAGCTTTTGTACATTTAAAGAACCTAATTTAACGGATGTATCCAATTACAATTCATTTTATTATATCACCATTAGTCCTACTTCTAATAAAGATTGTATCTTTGCACAACAAACTATAATAATAAGATGATACACGGTAGAAATAAAATAGAACAAAAAAGGGGCTTAAAGGGTAACACAGAACTTTCAAATGTCAAATGTAGTCATGATTACTACATGAACACACTAAATAGTTGTAGGCAAGATAGATTGTGCGACAGTAATGAAGAACTTGAGATGAAAGCATTACAAGCCCTTGGTAGTGTTTGTCCTGTATCCAATATTCGGCCTATGATCTTACCAATGTTTGACAATGCACGGCTCGTAGCAGGATTCCCTTTAGCACTTGATACCGACGAACAAGCTCAAGATGTAGATATCTTACGGATGCTTTGTCCTAATCCTGAAGCATCCTTCTTGATTAGGGTGAAAGGAAACTCTATGATTGATGCGAAGATCTACGATGGGGACATCATTATAGTTGATAAAAGCAATCGTTCTCCCAGCAATCATGAAGTAGCTGTCTGTGAGTTGAATGGTGAATATACTATTAAACATGTATTACAAAAGAATGGCAGGGTGTGGCTATATCCTGCAAATCCTGACTATCAACCTATTGAAGTAAAAGAGTGTGATGATTTTTCTGTATGGTGAGTTGTCACCTATACAATTCATAAGCCGAGAGTTTAAAACGATTATGTGGGCACTTGTAGATTGCAATAGTTTCTTTTGTTCTGTAGAAAAGGCATTCCATCCAGGTTTGTCTAGCAAGCCTGTGTGCATTCTTTCAAGTAACGATGGTAATATCGTTGCACTTACACCCGAAGCAAAGAAACTTGGCTTACGTCGAGGCGATCCTGTTTTTAAGGTTCAAAACATTATAAAACAAAACGATGTAAAACTGTTCTCTACTAATATGATGCTCTATGCAGCAATGTCACGCCGTATCATTTCTATCCTACGTAAAAGTATACATCATGTAGAAAATTACAGTATTGATGAAAGCTTTTGTGATTTAAAGGGGTATGAAAAGATGTACAATCTGGAAAATTATATGCGTGAACTAGCTGAAAAGATTAATCTTTGGGTCGATGTGCCTGTGAGTGTGGGTATTGCTCCCTCCAAAACTTTAGCGAAAATGGGTAGTAAGTTTGCTAAGCAGCACAAAGGATACCACTCAGTCTGTATGATTGACACTGAAGAAAAACGACGTAAGGCTTTAGAACTTTTCAGCCTTTCCGATGTATGGGGAATAGGTAGAAAAACTTTGGCGAAATTAGAATACTATGGCATTCATACTCCATTAGAATTTGCAGATAAAAGTGAAGGGTGGGTTAAAAGTCACTTTATTTTGCCTGTTGTACAAACATGGCGTGAGTTAAATGGCATCGATTGTATTGATACTACTGAGATAATTGCTAAACAAAGTATCTGCACAAGCCGAAGTTTTGGAAATATGATTTCTGAGTTTCAAGAGCTCAAAGCGTCAGTTGCCCATTTTGCATCAGCTAGTGCCAACAAACTGCGTGGACAACGATATTTCTGTCAAAGTGTGACAGTATTTATTACTAGTAATAGATTCCGTGAAGACTTACCTCAATATAGTAATATTCTAACTTATACCTTGCCTACGCCGACTGCAGATACATTGGAAATTACCAATATGGCTATTACAATTCTAAAGGACATATATATCCCAGGCATTAAGTATAAAAAATCAGGCGTTATACTGAGTAATATTACGTCTGACAGAGTTTTAGAGCAAACTCTATTTGATCCAGTTATAAATAGACTTGAACGTCGTAATTTAATGCGAGCAATTGATAATATTAATCAGCGTTATGGAACTAAAACAGTACAGTTGGGAGTAGAAGAGATTGGGAAACAGATTTGGGCTTCAAAATGTGAAAGACGTACTCCTAATTATTTAACTAATTTAGATGAGCTATTAACCATAGAAATCTAACAATGGTCTGTGCCTTGAGAATAAATAGATAGCAATTATCTTATTGTCTTCGTTTGTAAACATAGCATATTAGGCACAGCTTTCATCACGTTAGTGTTTAGATGATAGCCAGCATTGCCAGATGCTTGGAAAGATGGAGAAGTGAAGGGTCTTTGTGCCAAGGGAAACTTTGAGTTAGACATTTGCTGGAAGAACGGTAGTTTGTCTTCCGTTACTGTTCTTTCAAAAGATGGAGGCAACTGTGAGTTAAGATACAAAGATGACAAGTTTGTATTAAAGACGCGAACAAGCGAAAGACCTATACTTTAAATTATATCAACGGAAAGTTTGTAGTCGATAATAGTTAAGTGTATTACAATATTAAGAAAACAAAGGAATCTGTTTAACAACTGATTCCTTTGTTCTTTTCTGGTATCTATATTTGTAGTTCCTATTTACTCGCATTGCAGATAAACCTCTGACTGTTTGAATTTATGTGGACAGCAAAATCTTAAGGCTTTGCTTTTACTATAAAATATTGTTTTGTTAGTAAGAATTATGATAGTTGCTTTTTCCTATTTTCCTTTACCTTACTTACAATTCTTTGTATGTCAGTTTGGGAAAGAATCCAGTATTCTTTTTCTCCTCAATAATCTTATAAAGTCCTATATTGCTATCAATTTTAGAAATGAGTTTTTTATAGAATTGACACTTCTCTTTTTTCACTCGTTTACCAAAGTATATAGCTTTAATTTTTATATGATAAAATTCTGAAAGATCTTTAAAATTGCTTTTATTATATATTCTAATTGCCCTAACCTCATGTTCATCTTTCCATATAGGGTCTTTGACAGATAGTATATGCATAATCTTTTCGTCAACACTACCTTTTACTATAGGAAGTTGATTTTGATAATCAATTTTTGTCAATTTCCAGTCTTTATTATAATTCCCTGTTATTTGTAATTCAAAACAGCATTCTTTATGGCTGTCTGCATAGTGTGACCACATTAAGAAATTATCAGGAAAATCCTGCTTGCCCTCCTGTTTTGTCATTAAAGAGCAGATTCTTGTAGCTTCAAGTTGTCCATATATCTCTTTGAAATCGTCTTTAACCAAACCTTCACGATTAAACTTACCCTCCATTGGATCATTCAACTCTTTGTATACAGCACCGTAAAGTTTTTTATTGAGAATAATTTCGATGATACGTTCGAACTTATCAAGTCTTTGGAACTTATAATATGTTTTATCTTTCAATTCACACATATTTATCTTGTTTTTAGTAATTTGATTTTGCTTTTCTACCCCTTAATTCCAGAAACAGGCAGTTTGACTAATAAGGTACGTTATAAACAGCTGTAGAATCATTGTAAAATTATCCTTTAGAAGGTCTTTAGCTTTTACTCTCGCCCTGTAGCTAGTCTATTTAAAGCTAACAATTGCAAAAATAATTATTTATATTGAAAATTTATCATTTTGATTTATAATATTAGTGTATGATATAACTCTTTGCATATATATATAGCTCAGTACCAAATTACTGTATGCTATTATTATGACTGTCCTCATATGTTTTTACATCCTTAACCAATGTAGTGATGTCTGGCACCATGAGTGTTGATGATAAACACCAACGTTGTTAAGGTGTAATACAAGTAATAATAGCACAAATTAATATAACTTGATATTAGTGATCGATGTATAATTACTTAAATATATTAGGGTGAAACTTACTTTCTAAAGCAGTTGCGTTGTCGTTTATAAATTAGAGATACGACACCAGATATTCGACTAACTAATTTTATTGATTATGTGTTTTGTATGTTTGGTAAATTAACTATGAAAAAATAGATTTTTTTAGTGATAACTCAACTGGTTAATAATCTGTATTTTGTTTAGCTAAAATGTTTTTATAATTATTCTATTATACTGCCATATTATTATAATGTCATCAAGGCATATTATAATTGTTTATGACCCGATGATGATTGTAATTTCTACTATCTTCTAAAGCCAACTCTGCCAGGTTAAAGATCTTCTATTGTCTGTTGCTCATTTCCTTCCACAATACTGTAATCGTTTTCTTTAAGCTTTACAAGAAGTAACAAACCTATTGATTTGACCTCATTGATGAAGTCCTCATCCATATTGAAATTCCATACCTTTTTCAAATCTTTCCGTGAAGTATTTGATTTCTCGTCGGGGAAGTCCTATGTTTTCTGCCATATTCTCCCAATACTTCATGTTTCTTGTTACGTCCATTATAATGCCTCTTGCGGTTGTTTCATCCAGCATATAAAGCTCATGGGCATTGTAAAGGCTGTTGAGAGAACTATCGTTTGTGTTGGTATCGATAAGCAATGCTTGAAATATACCATTCGTAGGGTTCATATCGTATGCAGGAGATAATTCCCAACCCTCCCTTCCAAGCAGGAACGAATGATTTCTAAAGTGATCGTCTGTATTACCAATACAGATATTGAAGGCAACTCGCTTGTATAGTTCTTCTAAATTAGCCTCTATATGGTTGCCACCTCTTGAAATGATAAAATCCACAATATCCAAATAGCCTTTTCCTGTTCTTTGTCCGTCGCCATCAGTAAAGCCAAGGACGGTGAGAGAAGAGGCCATGTGGATTCTCTTGTTGTCTTCTGTTCTGTCAAATCTCTTAGAGAGAAGTATATCTTGACCATTCCCTGCCCTAATTATCTGTGTTTCGGCAACATTGATACCACATTCCTTAGCCATCAGATGAGCGAAATTTTCCCAGCGTGACATGTTAATGTCGTCATTGATAGAAGGGAATTTGGCAAGATAAAGATGACCGTCACTTTGCACACAAGCCTTTGGTCGTGCGCCACCCATCGAAGAACCAGGCTGGAAAAGCCTCTGTACCCACTTCTTTTCTGGTTTCAAATGCTTATACTCGCTTTTCTCAATCTCTTTAGCAGCTTGTAAAAGTTCGTCAATGTGTATAGCAGGCGGAACGCTATAACCAGGCGTAGAGCTGATAAATACTCCGCTATCTGGATCCTTAAAGCGAAAACCACCCATACGCAGCTCGTCTTCCACACCTTTAAGATAGTCCCAATCAGATAAGGTATGGCTTGCTTTTCCTTCTGTCTCAAGTGAAGTACGCAAGTCAATCAGTCGTCGCCCCCATCTGTCAGGGAGAGCATCAGAAAAACAACCGAAGATATGGTTATCTCGGCTATATTGTACCCCAGTATATGGGCGGAGGTCTTGCCCAAAGTCAATCTTAGGAAAGGCTTTGAGCCAGTTTTTATCAAACTCAAAAGAAAACACATCAGAGCCTCTTAGGTATTCATGCCCAAGAGTACCTACCTTCTCTTCCTTATCCATCCAGTCGAAACTGGCTATCACATCTAATTTTTCCATATGTTATCTTTTTGAAGCTCGTTTCTTATTTTTAATGCCTAAGTCCTGTACCATGTGCCCCAGCTCGTCATCTTTTGCTAAGTGAAGAATATCATCTTCGAGTTGTAGGGCATTGAGTACCCTCATTACCACGCCGATTGACACCGTAGGTTCACCTTTCTCCAAACGTGAGAGTGTGAGCCTAGTACATTGTGCACGTTGTGCGACTTGATCCATGGTCAGGTCTCTTCGTAATCTGGCGAGGCGAATTTGTTCTCCCACCACATTCAGTTTCTCTTGCAGTGCCCTGGTCATCCAGTTGGCTTTGGTGAATTTCGTCATAATGTATCTTTTGTAGTGCAAAGATACGATAAAAAGTTTAGTTTATAATACTTTATTTATTTTTCTTATACTTATTTGATAACCTTTATTTCAAAGTTAATCAAATATAAAGTTTTGCCCCACTTTTTGCTCCACTATTTACTGATGTAAAATAAATTCACTACAGAGTTAATTTAAAAAGTAAAATAACCGACTTTTTGAACCCCCTTGTTTTTGCCCCACTTTTTGCCCCACTTTATTTTACGAAGTATTAGAACCTAAGTTATCAATAAATAAAATATCATATCAAATTATATCAGTAACTACTTGACGTTCTGATAATTTTGATATGATTTGATATAAATCTTTAATGATTTTGTATAGAAGTCCACTTCCCTCTCTCTCCGCAAATAAGGGTGTAAATCAGCAAGTTATGCGATTTGCCCTTTTATTACACCCAAAACCTTGAGAGCGGTTAAAAGAGTCAAAAGAGTTGTCATTGAGAAAACATCAATAACAAATCGTCTCAGCGAAAGGTTCATAGGGGCATCCTTTGTTGACCAATTCCTGTGCTTGTTATATCTCCTTCCCATTATTTGATTCTTTCAATTAAAGGTCTCATCTTTAGGTCGTATTCTTGATTTCCGAAATTAATCACAATAAGATTACGGCGGCATCTAGTGAGACCAGTGTATAGCAATTCATCAAATGAAAGATTGAACGATGTAGAAGACTCATATTTGGGTTCCAATATAAGGAATACAACATCACTTTCCCATCCTTTGAAAGAGTTGATGGTTGAAATCTTCAACGTGCCACTATTCATCCAGAAATGTAGTTTTTTATTGTCACGGATGTTTTTATAACTATCTGAATATACCTCTTGCTTGAATCGATCAAGTATTTTCGCGTAATGCTTTCTGAATGCTTTAAATGCATAAGTACTTATTCTACACTTCTGACACTCTTCTGCTAAACGAGAATCAAAGGTATCTGCAAAGTTTGTGCTCAAATCATATATTGAAAATAGCATAGCAACATGCTGCCGCACTTTAATGATGTCATTGTCATATAGTTTTTGTCTATTTGGGAACAGTTTCTTCTTAAAGTGTTCGCAAATATTATTAAACCATCCAGAATGTGGATTGTTATCACTATTCTTGCCAATGTAGTTAAGATGCGTCATGTACATTATCTCTACAGTTTCAATCATAGAGTTTGTCTTTTCACGGCTTGCATAGCGGTAATAAAGATCAAATGTACGTAATAGGCTGGTTGTATAACCTAGAATGGTTATGTCATTAGGAGAGATATTAGAATTTTTATTGAGAATGTTACCTCTAATTATATTATATAAGGTGGTAACAGGTTGATCTTCATACAGGTACATATAGTTGATGTAACCTTCTTTTTCTTGCTCTTGTCCAAAGAAAGAGTAAGTACCATTTTCAGAAAAGTCATCAACGTCATATTTGTCCTTAAAAATATTCTTTTGGAATGATTGTGCAAGATCTCGGACTTTGAAGTCAGAGCGATAGCAATATTTCAAGTCATTTACACCTCGAACATTTGTTACAACGTCTTTGTTTTGTGTTGTTTGTCCATAGATATTTTGTTTTACATCTCCAAAAAGGACGTAATCACCCTGAGGATCACGAAAATAGTTTTTTACTATTTCCATCCATGAACGATGATAATCCTGAATCTCATCTATCAATACTGCATCATATTTGGTGATTTCATCCTTGTGCTCATCAAAGAGTTTGATGTTGCCATAATATTTTGATTCTAGATATTGTGACAAATGCTTGGAATCTATACCCTCAGGAATATCAAATTCGATATTTAAATTATTCAGTTCTGCATTAATGAACTGATGATAGTTAATAATAATAAAGTTTTCAATTGGGAATGTCTCGTCAACTCTATTCATTTTGTCATGAATAAAGTTCTTTAGAGTAATATTAAAAGTTAAAATGAGTACCCTCGGATTAGTATTCCTTTCCAAGGCTCTTTTATAAGTTTGTACGGCACGGGCTGCTAAAACGGTTGTCTTGCCAGATCCAAAGACTCCGCGAACTCTTTGCTCAAGAGTTGTTGAATATATAATTTCTTTCTGTTTCTGAGAGTAACTATATGGAACACCTTGAGAACGTAGATGAAGAGGAGGAGAAAGAAGCCGTTTGAAATTATCATACAATTTGTCTGTGAAGAACCAAGAAGGACGCTCCGCTATCATATACCTGTTCTTCAATAATATATTAAAATCTTCTTGGTTTAATGAGTCATGTCCAAGGAAATCAATGTTGTATTTGAGGAAGGTTTGATACTTTTTATCGTCTTTATATGGTTCTACAAGCATTCCTTCAAGGTATGATTTGCTGGCGCAATGAAAATATACTGCGCATGACACAATGTTAAAATTGCGAAAGTCTTTGATTTTTACTTGCAATAAATCAGCCACATGGAGGTCAAATAGATTATTTTTATACTTTAAGACTTGGTCTATGGGTGATTTAACGACAGAGTTGTTAGGTGTATAAACCCATTTTCTCTTTTCATTCAGTTGAAAGTTGTCAAGATTCCAATCTTTGACCTCTATTACCATCACACCATAGCCTTTCCTCATGATTAGAATGTCCGGGCGATCCCCATTGAGGAAAGGATTGAAATAAATCTCGAACGAATCGTCAAGAGTGCGTTCAAGAAAGTTTAGCAAGGATCTTTCACCATCTGTGGGTTGAACCTTGAACTGGTTGATTTTTTCTATAGAAGGGTAAAAAATAGCCATTATACTAACACACAAGTAAGTGGACTCTGATTTAGGGAAATGAGGGATAAAAGAGTGGGAGATTAGAACGTTGTTTTAAACTCTTTGGCGAGCCATGTTTGGGTAACACCTCGTTTCTTCAAATGCTCCTTAATGAGGTTGCTATACTCTTTCTTCTGTCCCTTTAGATGATCGTATATCTCAATATTAGTTACAAAGATATGAACTTATAATGAATAAAACGAAGAAAAACGGTACTTTCATGCTACTGAAAATAGTTTTTCGAGTGAGAGGAACCCAAAAGGAATCTCTTAGACAATCAATGACGATTGAAAAAACAACGTGCGTTTGTCCGAAATAGTCCAAATTTTGAGCTATTGCTGTCCGGTAAAACTTAAATAACATAAAAATCCTTGCGGAATTGCCTTTATATAGGTAATCCTGTATTCACGTTTGAAATCCAAGCTCTTTGGTGAAATAAATCAAGTTCTTTTGGTGGTGAATTTACCCTTTCTGCTATTATTATGAGTTCATCATTCTGTAGATTTCCTATAAATTAGATGAGATTTGTGTAATACATCAGAGTAAGCATTAACAAGATTACTAATTTGTAAGGAAGATATATAACTTTTGTCACTTAAAGTATTTCCGTCCCTCTGAATTGGAAAATGCTAACGAGTAATTGGTGAGATACTATAATGAGAAAATGTTTCATCGCATCGTTGAATAAACTCACATTCAAAGATGTATATATAGGATAAGGTGAGAAAATTAATAGGATGTGAAAAATGATAAAGCAAAATTCTATCAACAAAAAAAAATAATAATTATAGAAGGAAATATTAGAGTAAATAACTACATTTGCAGTTGTGTACTATTATCTAACAACATACCTGTTAGAAACATTATCATTTCATAGACAGATACTAAGTCTGCGTATTGATATTCTAAGCTGTGCAAAATATCTCCACAAGAATATCAAAGTGGAAATCTTGCCAATAGAATAAAGGCTATTCTTCGAGAAAATAGAAGTAAATAGACCAGCGATGCATATTTGATGAAGAAAAAATGATTAATTATATATACAATGATAAATCAAAACGAACAGATTCAGATTTCTGCGGAGACGAGACGCTCCATTTTTAATAAGATTATGTCTCATGCAGATTTTATTGGTGTATTCCAAGGGAGTAATTACGAAGACCAAAATATTGTGGATTTTTTGAAAATGATTTGGGATCTTCCAACAATGCCTTCAGAAGACCCGCGTTTCAAGAACGCAGAAGCTGACGCAAGACAACATTTGGTAAACAATAACGATTGGAGCCTTACATATACATTTGAGCAGCGATTCAACTTGTTAGCAGGTGATATTATATACTTCGTTAAATTCGTTGAAGCATGTGTGTCTCCATTTGTCAGGTCAACTGTTGATGAGATAATGCAATATGTGGACGAGATTAACCCTTTGCTAAACAAGGATAATTGCGAACTTGCCATAGAAGATTATATAAACGATAAACCTCATTTCATAGTAAAGCCTGGAACAGGTTTCTCATTTAAGCGGAAAAATATTGAAAGTAATGGTATTATGATTTATGTTGATAATAATATGGATGATAAGCCTTGTTTCCGTTTAGAGAGCGTGTTATGGGATGATTATGGGCATAAAACATTATTCAAATTACATTATTTTGACCATGATGGTAACAATTTGATCGTGGGAAGAGTGAAGATATGCAAGAAAGGTGAAAACAAGACTCTGGATGTTATTCCTAAGTCATTTTTATCTCTGGATAAAAATTATTGCTCTTTAGGTCAGGACATTTCTTATTATTCAAATATAAAAAGAATATTGGGTGAAGATGCAAAGGTTTTTCTTTATGCAATGAAAGATGCCGCTATTTTTAGCCAAATCTCAGATGATTTTGAAAATGACTTAGGATTCAGACATTCTCTGTTAAGAGATAATAGTGCTGATACAGCATTAAACTTAGGGCGTTATGTACTTGCAGGTTTCGATCCTGACGATAGAATAAATTTTACATACAAGACACAACTTGCTTATGCTCCTGATTTTGGCTTCAATATAAAGTTCGATTTTGGTAAGATAAATCAAGAAGACAATTTTAATAGAGTAATTGCCATCATCGGTGAAAATGGTGTTGGTAAGACTTCTTTATTATCCAATCTTGCAAAGTCAATGGCTAATCAGCAGAAGGATTGCTTCTTACCGCACAATCCTTTATTTACCAAAGTAGTAGTAGTTTCTTATAGTATGTTTGACAGATTTTATGATATTGATGCACGAACCTTCAACTTCGAGTATTGCGGTATGCACAATAATGAAGGGGGACTCATGAGTCTGGAACAATTGAAAGCAAGACATAAACGCAATGCTGAAACCATCAATGCTCTTAATAGAGGGCTGAACTTAAAGAAATTTCTAGGTAAGATCTTGCCCGACGGCATTTTAGAAGATTTGTTTGAAGAATACATTGAAACTAAGTTTAAGTATGATGTCTATGAGGATTACTACGGCAAAATGAGTTCAGGGCAAACCATGCTTACTAATCTCATTATTGATATTACGGCAAATGTACGATCAAACTGTTTAATTATGATAGATGAACCTGAAGTGCATCTTCATCCAAATGCTATCACACAAATTATACATGTTGTGAATCTTGTTTGTGAAAGGTTCTCTTCTTGTTGCATTATGGCAACTCATTCGCCTTTGGTAATTCAATCACTTCTCTCTCGCAATGTCCTAATAATGGAGCGAGATATAGATGGAATGCCTGTTGTAAGGCAAATGAGGGTTGAAAGCTTAGGCGAGAACCTGACTACTATAAATGAGGAAATATTCTCCAACGGTCAGCAAGAAAAGTATTACAAGCGACTTATAAAAAAGGCTGTCGAAGGTAAAGAATCCATAGATCAGGTACTACTGAACCTTCAAAATGGGGATTTGCCAATGAGTCTTGCGTCTTATATGTTAATTGATAAATATTTGAATCATGATTAACATGAAAAGATATGCAGGAGGAAAGACACCATATGAACTTTTCTCTGAGGCAGTGGATAGAAAGAATAAGAACAGTCCTGATACTATTGCACTGAAAAAAAACAAGCATAAAGTTGAGATCGCATTCCGATATTATGAACGTGCCATGGATAATCGGAAGTTGGGATTATTAAGTCCTTCTAAGAAGTTGTCAAGTATTAAGCAGCACTTGTTAGGGATGTTTTCGTCTGGATGCAAGTTGGTAAAGGATTTTAGGGCATGGCATTTCAAAAACAATCCCCAAACATATAATAATGTATGTCCGTACTGTACAATAAATAGCGCAAATACTACGGAACATATTTTTCCTAAGGACGTTTATCCAGAATATGTAGTAAACGTCTTTAACTTAATACCTGTATGTTCTGAATGTAATACATTCAAGGGGGATGATATACTCGATAAGAATGATGAAATCTTCACTATAAATTTTTATACAGACTCTTTACCTGACATACGATACCTATTCGCTCGTATTACTCCTTTAAAGGATGGTATTCAATTTGAATATTATTTAGACAATAGAAATAGTATAGATAGAAATCTATATGCACTTATAGAAAGACATTTCGACCGTTATCATTTAATAGATAGGTATTACGACAAGGCTGTACAAGAATTGTCTAATATTGAAAATTACTTTAAGTACGAAGAAATAACTACTGAGGCTGACTACAACAATGCTGCAAACAAGTTAATCAGAAAAACGGATGATGATGCAATTGCGTATGGTAAAAATCATTGGAAGATTGTAATGTATTACGATGCAGCATCATCACTGGCATTCAAGTCATATATAATGACTAAACTTAATTTAAACCCCTAAAATATTATATGCGAATTTTATGAAACATAAGATGCCAGAAGCTTACCTTAAGCATAAGGTGTTTAATGACTTGAGGTATATGAAGAAGTTCTATGACTCAATATCGATGAGTTGTTTTAGTTTTATAGCAACAGGCACTCATGGAATAACTAACTATACTTCATACGTCTATTCTGCAATTGAGGGAACTCTTGATTCTATTACAATCCTATTAAAAAATGGAAGAATTAATGATGCGTACACCCTGATTCGTAAACTCTTTGATGATATTCTTCTTGATATATATATGGACGTTATACTGAAAGACAAAATCAGTATTGATAATTTTTTTGTTCAAGAAGTTAATGAATGGATCCAAGGAAAACATCGTATTCCAAAGACAGAGAATATCTTAAAATGTCTAAAAGATTCCCCAAGAACAAAAGATCTATATCCATTGTTTGGATGGAATACCTATTTGAAGAAAAACCGAGAGCTGTTGGATGATAGTGTCCATTCTAATCGTTTTACACTAATGTTGTTGAATTGCAATATGATTTACATAGAGGACAGGGTACGACATTTAAAAAACTGTGAGGTAATGTTGAACCAACTTTTTCTTATTCATCTGTCATTTATATTTCATCTCAATTCACATTATCTGATGGCTTCTGATTATCTGGATTGTATGGAAATGGGAATGATACCGCCCATAGGTAGCGAGAATTGGATCGCGCAATTCGCTCAAGATGCTTTTGATAAGATAATTAAACCACACATGACGATTGCTAACTTTATTTTATCCACATGTCCATTAGAGATTTCATAAGAAAACTAAGGGATATGGACGAACGAATATTTTTGGTTCTTCCGTTAAATGGATAGATATCTCTGATTAGTTATATATAAAAAGCTGGTATTATGTATCTTTGTAGTGACCAAACTTCAAGAACATGAATACCAGCATAATGCGAAACGCCTTAGGCGTCTTCCAACAAGACTGTTAGAATCTGCGCTACGAAGGTAATAACTTAGTTTTAGAATTCCAAACTCCAAGGGAAAAACTTTGTTGTCCTGTATGTGGAAGTCATAATATTAATCGTAACAGCTGTCATATTCGTCGCTTTGTAAGTGTGCCCATAGGTCTGAGCAAGACCTATATAGACATGCGCGTACATCGTATTCAATGTCACGACTGCGGCTGTATCAAACAAGAAAACATCGACTTTGCCAAAGGGAAACGCCGGCACACAATAGCCTTTGCAAATATGGTGCTTGATCTGTCTCGCTTTGCTACAATCCAGGACATATCATAGTTTCTTCAGGTATCTTGGGATGTAGTGCGTAATATACAGATGGAGTTTCTGCAGTCGAATTACTCCAACCCAGACCTTTCCATGTTGAGACGTATTTCCATTGATGAGTTTGCCACTCATAAGGGGCATGTATACAAGACCATAGTTGTAGATTTGGATAATGGTCATATTGTTTATGTCGGTGATGGCAATGGGAAGAATGCTCTTGATGGTTTCTGGGAACGTCTCGGCAATGACAAAGAACATATACAAGCAGTATGTACAGACCTTTCTGCAGCATATACAAGAGCTGTAAGTGAGCATCTTCCCAATGCAGCACTTGTAGTAGACCACTTTCATGTAACCAAGCTTATGAACGAAAAGCTGGACTTGCTAAGAAGACAGTTATGGCATGTGGAAAAGGACGTCAACAAGCGTAAAGTAATCAAAGGAACACGTTGGTTGTTGCTTAGAAATGGAAATGATATCTTTGATCATGAACACAGAAATAGACTGGAGAATGCCTTGACCTTAAACCGTCCGCTAATGATTGCCTATTATCTCAAAGAAGATCTTAAGGAAATATGGAATCAGTGTAGTAAGCAAAAGGCTAAAGCTGTGTTGGATGAATGGGTAAAGCAAGCTATAGAATCCAAAATACAACCATTAATGAAAATGGCATCAACTATTAGAGCATACAAGACATACATATTAGCATGGTATGACCATTATATAACAAACGGAACAATAGAAGGAATTAACAACAAAATAAAGGTTTTGAAAAGACAGATATATGGGTTCAGAAATGAAGAATACTTCAAATTAAGACTATATGCACTGCATGATAGGAGTCTACGCATTTAACGGAAGAACCTCTTTTTGCCAATCATATTTGCCAACTGCCACCCCCTTTCGCATGCCCCTTGGAATTTGTGACATACTTCTCAAAAATTGTTTTTTATCGTCTCATAATCACCGCTTAATTTCATTTTTGCAGCCATCTGAACATCCTTACATCCAAATACCCTATCTCGATATCTCAGATAATAATCTGGCATTCCCTTCCCTATAGCCTTTTCCAGTTCTTCTCCACAATAATTCACATAATTCAAACCAAAACATCTTTTCATCAAGGAGTAAAAGAAGAAGCGTTCCGAGAACTCCTCACCCAAAAACTGTATGTTGTCAAACAAAAGTGCATGCGAAAATGTCCGTATACGGTTTTGCAATGAAGAACCTTTGCTGTGAAGAACGATAAAACTGGAAGCATATAATATAGACAACCAGTCTTAAGCTTATAAAGAATGTATGGAATTACCTCTTACAGTCTACTTTGGCAAATATATCCACGTTTTGCAACTGATAAATGAGGTAGAATTTCATTTTTATTGTATCTTTGTATAGTACTTTGTACATGAGAGGAGTTTGAGGCTTGGTTTGCTAATACAAAGATAAGAAATCCTCTCAATTTTAACAAAATAAAAAGTCAAGACAACTTCAATATAAAAAAGTAATAGGAATCGTTATAGGGCTTGCCATCGGCTTCTTCCTGGGTATCGACAATCTGATAACTCGTCTTTCCAGGACCTTCGATAAGACAAGGTAGCAGTTTTACGATGGAAGCGGCAACGTGATGCGTAGGGGGGAGAGCTTGAAGGGACTCGGCATAATGCCGAAGAAGCAAACCAAGGGACTGGAAGAAATTAATACATTGGAGCGATAAATGAAAAATAAAGGCTTATCATATTTCCTAAGATTACAGGTTGATTTCCTGTTGCTCTTGTGCATGGTGCTGTGTTCGCAGCTCCATGCTCAGGAACATTTGACCCGCAATATGCTGATGTTGTCGAATCTCAATACGAACAATGGGCTCTCCAGTGCCCGTGTGTATTCGATAGTTGAGGCTGAGGATGGTGCTATGTGGATCAGTACCAAGCGAGGCGTTGACAGGTACAATGGTCAACAGGTACGAAACTATACCTTGGCTACGGATATGCAGTTTAGTGATGCCAGTGGTAGAAACATCAAGTTGACTAAGGATAGCCAACAGCATATCTATGCTTATGATAATAAAGGAAAGATCTATATATATAATAAGGTGAAAGACACATTCCAACTCCAGGTCAATCTGGTGAATGTACTTGGAGGAAGTGTGGTGCTCAATGACTTGTTGGTTGATGACAAGGGATGCTTTTGGATGGCGTTAGATAGGGGCGTGTATATGATGGCTCCTCTATCTATTGCTGGTAGCAAAGACAAAACAGCGTATAGTTCGCCGAACAAAGGAAAATACATTCTGAAGAACACATATGTCAATCATATCCGATTCTTCGGCAAACAATTATTGATAGGTTCTCCTTCGGGAGTCTTCGCCTATTCACAAAATGCAGCCCAGCCTCGATTGCTCTTGCGAGGGTATTCCGTGCTTTCGTCTTATCACGACGTGAAGGCTCATCAGATATGGTTGGGAACTTTCCATCGTGGCATTCTCTTGCTCGATGACAGAACATGGAAGCCATTGTCTTCTCTCACGCAATTCTCATCCTTATCAGATATTCCGCTCATCCCTGTTCGTTCCATTATCCCCTACGATGCAGCCACCATCTTGATGGCAGTGGATGGAGCAGGTGTCTATGCCTACGACAAGAAGACTTGTAAGACGAATCTACTTTTGAATACGGATGGCAGACCGGAAAATGTATTGCATGGCAATGGCGTCTATGCCCTTTGCAAGGACCATCTTGGCGACCTTTGGATGGGCTCCTATTCAGGAGGTGTGGATATGGCTATTCCTATGGAGCATACCTTGGAGTTTGTGCGCCATGAGAATCTCAACAGCCAGTCGCTTATCAATAATGGTGTGAACGATATTATGCAGAGCGTGGATGCACAGGGCCGCAATAGCAAAATATGGTATGCTACCGACAAGGGGGTGAGTATCTATGACGAGCAAACCCATCTGTGGCATCATTCCCTATATAATAAGGTGGCGCTTACCCTTTGTCAGACAGCCGATGGTAAGGTCTTGGTGGGAACCTATGGTGATGGCATCTTTCAGGTTCATGCCGATGGAAGCAGTAGTCGGGCTTACTCTGTGTCGAATGGCAAGTTAAAGACCGACTATGTGTATAGCATTTTCAAGGATAGCGAAGGAGGCTTGTGGATAGGTTGTTTGGATGGGGACTTGGTACATATCCCATCATCATTAGAAAAGAATGGAAATGTGGATAACTCCGTTAACTACTTGCCAATCAATGAAGTTCAGAGTATCGTGGAGTCTCCTGATAAGAAGATTATTGCGGTGGGAACGACCCATGGATGTTATCGTATCGACAAGCGAAGCCTTCGTGTCAGTCGATTCTTCTATCCGTCGGAATTTCCGTCAGTCGATTATAATTTCTTTGTCAATGCGATGGATTTTCAGGATGCACGGCATATCTGGATAGCCACCGATGGAGGAGGCTTGTACCTCTACGATTGGCAGAAGCACCAGGTTAAGAACTATACCATCTCGCAGTCTTTGCCTTCCAACACCGTCTATGCCTTGGTCAAGACTCCCATTGGCCAGGTGTGGATGAGTACCGACAAGGGACTGGCTTTCATCGATCATGGAAAGGTGATCAATCTCAACTTCTTCAAGGGATTGGAGCGGGAGTACAAGCGTATGGCTGTGGTCCGAACGCAAGACGGGCGAATGATATTCGGAAGCAGTGAAGGAGCTGTGGTCTTGGCATCCAAGTTTGCCAGGGGATTGAACTACAAGGCTCCTCTTCATATCACGGGAGTTGAGGTGGAAGGAAAGACTTTCGATGAGGCTGACCAACTGGAAGATTGGCATGCAGAACTCTTCGAGATGTTGCAAGAAGGAAAGATGAGTTTCTCTCATGATGAGAAAACCCTCATCGTGCATTTCGAGAGCATCAACTATCCGTATCAGCACGACATCCAATATCAGTATTACCTGGCGGGGTATGACCATCAGTGGAGTGTGCCTTCTGCCTACCAGCAGGCTCGTTTCGCCAATTTGCCTCCTGGCAGTTACACCCTGCATGTCAAGGCAATGGGTAGGAGTAACGGACGCATATTGGGAGAATCCACCTTGCGCATTCATATCGCCCAACCATGGTGGAACTCTTGGTGGGCATGGATTGCCTATCTCTGTATCTTAGGTGTTATAGTCTATTTCGGCTGGGATTACTACAGAGAGCGTTTGCATCGCAAGTACTACGATGACAAGATCAACTTCTTTGTGAATACCGCCCATAACATCCGTACCCCTTTGAGTCTTGTGCTGGCTCCTCTTGCCGACTTGGCGAAAGATACTACACTGGGCGATAAGAGCCGAAAGTTCTTGGAGATGGCACTGTGTAATGGCGACAAACTTCTGAGGATGGTGACCGAGTTGCTTGATTTCCAGAAAATAGCCGTAGTGAAGACACAAATCCACATGCAGAAAGTGGAACTGTCTGTTCTCTTGCGTCAGCAGGTGGATAAGTTCCAGATGTCTGCCCAGGAGAAACATCTCAATCTTCGGTTGGCAACCTGTGGACAGCATACCTTCTCTACCGATATTTCTATGATGGATCTGATATTCGAGAATCTGCTCTCCAATGCTATAAAATATACGAAGGTGGGTGGAACCATCACCATCTCAGCTTCGATTGATGAGGTTGGTAAGCAAGTCAGCATCCAGGTAAGCGATACCGGCATTGGTATCCCGAAAATCGAGGCCAAGCATATCTTCCAGAGTTTCTTTCGTGCCTCCAATGCTGTCAACTCTCAGGAGATGGGCAGTGGCTTGGGCTTGATGCTCACTCGCCAGCTTGTGCAGAAACTGGGAGGAAAGTTAACGTTCGAAAGCGAGGAAGGCAAGGGATCTACTTTCTTGATTGTATTGCCTGATAACGGATATGTTGATGTTTCCGTTTCTTCCAAGCCATCAAGTTTGTCAGAAACTTCCGATAACTCCATGTCTACTGATGAAAAAATAAAATCAGAAGAATCACTTAAGGACACGCTCCTTTTTGTCGATGATAACGAAGACCTCCGTCAATACATCCGTATGGCTTACGCCGACCAATACCATGTGGTGGATGTGGAGAGTGGTGAGGCTGCCTTGAAGTATCTGTCAGAGAATGGTGAGTGTGACATCGTAGTATCGGATGTGATGATGCCGGGTATGCAGGGCGACGAACTCTGCCGTAGCATCAAGGAAAACAAGGAGACCAGTTGGCTGCCTGTCATCCTCCTAACAGCGAAGGCAGGGCGCGACTTCATGATAGAAGGTCTAGACCTTGGAGCAGACGATTACATTGCGAAGCCATTCGACTCTGCCATTCTTGCCAGCAAGATAGCGAGCATGTTGAAGAACCGTTGTCGTCTGAGTCAATACTATATGGAACGAAGTCTCGCCATCGTCAGAGGAGAAGACTCTGGGCAATCGTCTCAAAAGAGCCTGTTGCCAAGCGAACCTTCCATGTCATCTGCTTCTGATGAAAAGAATAAATCTTCCGATGAAAAAGAACTGAGATTGGATCCGATGGACCAAGCTTTCGTTGAGAAAGCAACCCGTCTCATCCTCGATAACCTGAGCGACACCGACTTCACCATCGGCCGCCTTTGCCGGGAGATGGCGATGAGCCGCACCCTCTTCTATGGCAGGTTGAAGACTCTGACGGGGCAAGGACCGCAAGACTTCATACGACTCATCCGTTTGGAGCAGGCAGCCCAGTATCTGAAGCAAGGCGATAGCGTCTTGGATGTCTCTATGAAGACAGGATTTGTAAACGTAAAGTACTTTAGTACAGTCTTCAAGAAGCATTTCGGGGTATCACCTAGTAAGTATGACTAAAATGAACAGTGTAAATTGTTAGTAAAGGACGTAAAGTTACTACTATCAGCGTAATGGACATTTGGTAGGCTGAAAAACTCTTGGGTTTTAGTAATGGACATTTATAAAGAGTGGATAGATCAGATATCGTTCGATTTGCCGTCAGATAGTCGTTTCACAGAGAAATATTATTGGCTCTTCCGTTAAATGTGTGGACGCTTTTCGTATTGCTTTAACGTAAGAGCCGAGGTTGTTCATTAAACAAAAATATGGCTAAGACAGTCAACATTCTATCCTATTATCATCCTCTTTCATTGAAAACCTTTTCATTTTAAGACTTCGAAAACTTGTAGGCAAGAGTTTGAAAAATTATTACATAATTTCAAAGAAAATATCTATAAATAACGCCAAAAACACATATAAGAAGTAGGTATGCAATCAACAGATAATCAAGTAGTTACTAAGTAGTAAAATAAAAGGTGCTTAATTGGACTTCAAAAGGGCGTTAGTAAGGGTCTTAAAGGGCACCTTTTGCAAGTCAATTGGGCGTCTTTTAGAAGCCAAAAGAGCATGTGTTGGTTTTGAAACGCATGAAAATAGTTTACAAACTTCAACTAATGGGGGAATAAGTTGTTTGTAGAAGACAGGATAATAGAAAGACAAAGTAACATGGGAACAAAGTTCTTTTGGGTAACAAATTTGCAAGTAAACGAGTTGCTTGCTAAGAAAGACAGGATAATAGAAAGACAAAGTAACAGATGAACAAAGTTCTTTTGAGTAACAAGTTTGCAAGTTGACGAGTTGCTCGTGCAGGATTTCTGTTTTAACGTTCTGTGTTATCCATAACCTTTAGGTTTCTGTGTGTCCTATGGACTCCGTTTATCTGTGCTATCTGTGAGAGAATAAAGAAATTAATCAGCCTTCGTATTCTCCTTTTCTCCGTGTGGCGTACTCTCTCCCCACTGTTAATTATGTGTAAATGTGTCATAAATGTTGCAATAACTTGTTTTTTGAATATTTTTTGCTAAATTTGCAACTTAATATAATATGTATGTATTGTAAGTTTGTTAAATTAATAGATGTTTCATACTATGACTTTGTATAATGACTAAGTGTGAAAGGTGCAAGAGAGCGTTTTTGTTTGTCCTTTAATCGGACAGAAAAGAGTTTTAATAACCGCATTAAATAATATCAGGCTAAATATAACAAAGTTTATGAGTAAAAAGTTACTTATGTGTTTTGCCATGCTGTTTATGTGCGTAAGCGCAGCATTGGCACAAACTAAAATTTCGGGTACCGTAGTGTCGGCCGACGATAACGAACCCGTTATCGGTGCTACCATTATGGTCGTGGGCACCAAGTCGGGTGCAGTAACCGATGTTGATGGTAAGTTTTCGCTTACCACTGACGTTGCTAATCCTCAGATCACTGTGGGCTATATCGGTATGGCATCACAGACACTGAAGGGTACTACCGACATGAAGGTGGTGCTCAAGTCAAGCACTCAGACACTGAACGAGGTTGTTGTGACGGGTCTTACTCGCACCGACCGCCGTCTCTTTACGGGTGCTACGGACAAGGTTGATGCTGAGAAGGCACGCCTGAGTGGTGTGGCAGATATCAGCCGTTCGCTTGAAGGTCAGGCGGCGGGTGTGTCTGTTCAGAATGTCAGCGGAACCTTCGGTACGTCTCCAAAGATTCGTATTCGTGGTGCTACCTCTATCTATGGTAGCAGTAAGCCACTTTGGGTTGTCGATGGTGTCATCATGGAAGATGCAGCCAATGTGGGTGCAGACGACTTGGCATCAGGTAATCCAGAGACGCTTATCTCTTCTGCGATAGCTGGTCTTAATGCCGATGACATCGAGAGTTTCCAGATTTTGAAGGACGGTTCAGCCACCTCTATCTATGGTGCGCGCGCGATGGCAGGTGTGATTGTCGTTACTACGAAGAAAGGTAAGCAAGGACAGGCACACATCAGTTATACCGGTGAGTTCACCTCTCGCCTCGTTCCCTCTTATAGCAACTTCGATATCCTCGACTCAAAGGAGCAGATGGGTATCTACAGAGAATTGGCAGATAAGGGTTGGCTGAACTTCTCAGAAGTACTCAATGGTAGCGAGTATGGCGTATATGGAAAGATGTACGAGCTCATTAACACGTATAATGCACGTACAGGGCGTTTTGCCTTAGAGAATACCACAGAGGCACGCAACCGCTATCTACAGCGTGCAGAGTTCCGCAACACCAACTGGTTTAAGGAGTTGTTCTCATCAAATATTATGCAAAGCCACTCTATCAGCTTGAGCGGTGGTACACAGAAGTCAAACTACTATGCATCGTTCAGTGCATTGTTAGACCCAGGATGGTATAAGCAGAGCAACGTAAACCGTTATACCCTCAACGTAAACCTCACACAGCATCTGTCAGACAAGCTGTCTTTGAACCTCATTGGTGGTGCGGCTTATCGTAAGCAGCGTGCACCGGGAACACTTGGTCAGGACGTTGACGTTGTAGGTGGTGAGGTGAAGCGTGACTTCGATATCAACCCTTATTCCTACGCAAGTAACACCTCACGTGTACTTGACCCATCAGCAACCTACGTAGCGAATTATGCACCATTCAACATCTTCAACGAGTTGAATAACAACTATATCGACCTCAACACCCTCGATGCTCGTTTCCAATTGGAATTGAAGTATAAGCCTGTCAAGGGCTTAGAGTTGTCACTCTTGGGTGCATTCAAATATATGGCTTCAACACAGGAGCATTTTGTGAAGGATGAATCCAATCAGGCATTGGCTTATCGTGCGATGTCAAACGGAATTATCCGCGATGCCAACAAGTATCTTTATAAGGACCCTAATAACCCTTACGTGTTGCCAATGACCGTGTTGCCATACGGTGGTTTGTATCATAAGGGCGATAACCGCATGAGCGATTATGACATCCGTGCAACAGCTAACTATAGCCACACCTTTGCCGAGAAGCATATCATGAACCTCTTTGGTGGTATGGAGTTGACGAGTATTGAACGTCAGCGCAATGCCTTCGAGGGTGCTGGTCTGCGTTATGATGCAGGTATGGTACCATTCTATATCTATCAGTATTTCAAGCGTGCATTGGAGTCGGGCAATACCTATTATACTATTAACCCAACCAACTCACGCAGTGTAGCCTTCTATGGTAACACTACATACAGCTATCAGGGCCGTTACGTCTTCAATGGTACACTTCGTTATGAGGGATCAAACCAGATGGGTCGTAACTCAAGCGCACGCTGGATGCCAACATGGAACGTGTCTGGTGCATGGAACGTACATGAGGAGAACTGGTTTAACAAGCTCTCTCCATTGAACAAACTTACCCTGCGTGCCTCTTACAGTCTTACGGGTACACCTCCAGATGCGTCTTATAGCAACTCAACCGCTATCATCACCGCTTCAACTCCTTTCCGTCTCTTTGCAGAAGATCAGGAACCACAGCTTGAACTGAGCGAGTTGGCAAACTCAACCCTTACCTATGAGAAGAAGAACGAGTTGAACCTTGGCTTCGATGCTTCACTGTGGAACAACCGTTTGGGTATCACCTTCGACTACTACACACGTAGAAACTTCGACGAGATTGGTCCGATGGTAACAGCTGGTTTGGGTGGTGAGATTATCCGTGCTGCCAATGTTGCCGAGATGAATTCTAATGGTCTTGAGTTGAGTATCTCTTCTGTAAATATTAAGAAGAAGAACTTCTCTTGGACAACCAGCTTCATCTACTCTTATGCAACGACCGAGATTACAAAGCTCTTCAACCAAGGTAACGTGATGAGTTTAGTAAGCGGTAATGGTTTTGCGAAGAAGGGTTATCCTGCTCGTGCCTTGTTCTCAATCCCATTCATGGGCTTGAACAGCGATGGAATGCCAATGGTACTCAACGAGAAGGGACAGGTGACAACCGACGATATCAACTTCCAAGAGCGTACAAAGACCGACTTCTTGAAGTATGAAGGTCCTACCGACCCACCACATACAGGTTCGCTTGGCAATATGTTTACCTATCGTGGTTTCCGTCTGAACGTGTTCTTCACTTATGCCTTCGGTAATGTCGTACGCCTTGATCCTAAGTTCCGTGCACGTTATAACGACCTTGTTTCCATGACCAATGCGTTCAAGAACCGTTGGATGGCAGCAGGTGAGGAGAAAGAAACCAATGTTCCCGGTATCCTTTCAAAGAGCCAGTATATGGCAAACACCAATGTTCGCTTGGGTTACAACGCTTACAACTACAGCGATGCACGTATTGCAAAGGGCGACTTCATCCGCCTCAAAGAGATTTCTTTAGGCTATGACTTCCCTGCACAGATGTTCCAGAGTAGCATGATCAAGAATGCATCGTTGAAGCTTCAAGCTACCAACCTCTTCCTGCTCTATGCTGACAAGCGACTCAATGGTCAGGACCCAGAGTTCTATAATGTGGGTGGTGTAGCATCGCCTATGCCAAAACAATTTACGTTAACAGTAAAACTTGGACTTTAAAACTTTATGAAGATGAAGGTCAAAAAATATATTCTATACTTGCCAGTGGCTGCATTAGCGTTAGCACTAACGTCGTGTAACGACTTCCTTGACAAGTATCCAGACAGCCGTATGGACCTTAAGAATCCTACGGAAGTGAGCCAGTTGTTGGTGAGTGCTTATCCACAAGCGCACCCAGCTTACCTCACAGAGATGTATTCGGACAATACTGACGAGCAGTTGCATAGTACTTGGAGTGCGTTCGACCGTTTCCAAGAGCAGGCTTATCAGTGGAAAGATATTGACGATGTGAGCAATACGGAGACTCCTTACCAGTTGTGGTCGGCACATTATGCGGCTATCTCTTCTTGTAATGAGGCGATTGCTTTTATCAATAGTGTGTCAAATCAAGATGAATATCAGGAGCAGTTGGGCGAGGCTTTGCTTTGCAGAGCGTTCTCAATGTTCCAGTTGTCAACCGTCTTCTGTCAGGCTTACGACAAGACTACGGCTGCCAAAGAGTTGGGTTTGCCTTATCCAACAGAGCCAGAGAAGGTTGTTGGTAGATTGATAGAGCGTGGTACATTAGCTGAACTCTATCAGAAGATTGAGGCAGATATGCTGAAGGGTATTTCTCTTGTCGGTACAAAGTACGCAAAGCCTAAGTTCCACTTCACCAAGCAGGCGGCTTACGCTTTCGCAACTCGCTTCTATCTCTATGCACAACAGTATGACAAGGCAGTGAAGTATGCTAACATGGTATTGGGCGATCAGCCAGCCGACATCCTCCGCAACTGGGCAGAATGGAACCGCTTGGGTCCAAGTGGTAACGTACAGCCAAACGCCTTCGTGAATGCAAGCAACAATGCGAACATCATGTTGTTGCCAGTTCCTTCACAGTGGGGTGTTATCAGTATTCCTATTCAGGCTGGTAGCAAGTATGCGCATGGCGAATTGATTAGCAAGAACGAAACCTTACAGGCGCCGGGTCCATGGGGTGATAGCGGTTCAAGTTTGAACTATACTGTTCTATATAATAATGGTGTGTCAAAGTATTGCTTGCGCAAGCTTCCATACGTACCAAAGGTCATCGATGCAACTGCGGAGATTGGAGTACCTTACGGAGAGTATGCAGTATTCAGCACAGACATCACCCTGCTTGAGCGTGCTGAGGCTTATGCCCTCTTAGGTCAGTATGACAAGGCGTTGAAGGATATCAACACCGAGTTGACAGTCTTCTCAAAGAATAGAAAGCAACTCACACTTGCAGACATTCAAGACTTCTATGGTTCAATGGCTTATTACACACCAACAAAGCCAACACCAAAGAAGAAACTCAATCCATTGTTCACTGTTGAGGCTACCACACAGGAACCTCTCTTGCAGTGTCTCTTACAGTTGAAGCGATTAGTTACCATCCACGAGGGTTTCCGTCTGCAGGATGTTAAGCGTTATGGTATCACAATGTATCGTAGAAAGGTTGATGTGCAGTCTAACGTAACTGCAGTAACCGACTCAATGAAGGTTGGCGACCCACGTTTGGCTATTCAGTTGCCACAGGACGTCATCACAGCGGGTGTGAAACCTAATCCACGTAATAATTAAAACGATAGGTTATGAAAAAGTATTTATATTTGGTTGCAATCGCTCTTGTCAGCTGTGGCGCAGTCTTGTCTTCATGTAGTGATGACAAGATAAGCGGTGATTCGATCTTCTCGACTGAGGCTGTACATCGCAATGCCTTCGACCAATGGTTGTATAAGAACTACACCATGCCTTATAATATAGAGTTCCAGTATCGTTTGAAGACGGAGGAGACCGAGCAGGCTTATAACTTCGTGCCTGCCGACTCGGCAAAGACGGTGAAGCTTGCTATCCTCACAAAGTACATGTGGTTTGATGCTTATGCCGAGACTGCTGGGCTTGACTTCATCAAGGAGAATGCGCCACGTATCATCGTTGTTACTGGTACACCGGGTTACACACGTTATCGCACAGAGGTAATCGGTAGTGCTGAGGGTGGTTATAAGGTTAGATTAGGTAAGGTAAATGCACTTACAGATGACCAGCTGAAGGACTATGGTAGTATGAATAACTACTATTTCCACACGATGCACCATGAGTTCATGCACATTCTTAATCAGAAGAAGCCTTATGATGAGTCGTATGATAATATCTCACGCTCTGACTACGTAAGTGGTAACTGGACTTCTATCCCTGACAAGAAAGCGCAGAGCATGGGATTCGTTTCGGCTTACTCTATGGAGAATCCTGCTGAGGATATTGCTGAACTTTACTCTATCTACGTGACCAGTACGCCAGAGGATTGGGCTACAATCATGAAGAATGCGGGTAACAAGGGCGGTACGATTATCAACAAAAAGCTGAAGATCATTCGCGAGTACATGAGCAATTCATGGAATGTTGACATCGAACTGCTGCGCAATGCAATCCTCAGAAGAGGTGGAAAGATTGGTACACTCGACCTGAACACACTGGAATAAGAGAACGGGCAGTGTACATATTATCAATAAATAAATAAACAAGGGCTTCTGACTTAGCCTGAATCTCCCCATGCAAGGGTGTGAGAGAGCGTGAAAGACTAAGTTCAGAACCTGATAAAAGTAAATGAATACGCAAATGAAAAAGGTATATTTACTATTCATGGCTATCGTACTGACACTTTCTTTGCAATCGTGTCTACATGACGATAAGACCACTTTCGACCTCCCTGCGGCTGAGCGAATTGAGAAGAAGGTTGCTGACTATAAGGCACTTTTAGAGTCGTCAGAGGATGGTTGGGTAATGCAGTATTATACAGGAAAGAACTATAGCTACGGTGGTTACACGCTGTTGCTGAAGTTCAAGAACGGCCATGTTACCGCTATGGGTGATGTGAAGGACGTTGAGGCACAGGCTACTTCGGGCTATGATGTAGTGAAAGACTTGGGTCCTACCTTGTCATTCAATGAGTATAACGCAGTGATTCACCCATTGGCTGAGACTTGGTTGGGTAGTCCTGATGGTGCGCAGGGCGACTATGAGTTCTCTATCCTCCGTGCAACCAACGATAGTATCTTCCTTAAAGGACGTAAGTGGCACAACGAGATGGTGCTTACTCGTCTGCCAAAGGGTACCAGTTGGGAGGAGTATATGCTCGGTCTTGTTACCGTAATGGAGGGTATGAACGTTGAGACCTACGACTTCGTCTTGGGTAATGACACCTTAGGACAGGGAACACTCACACAAGAGGTGAGACGTCTTACTGTTACCTTGGGCGATAAGAAGTGGGAGATGCCTTTTTGTACAACCAATACAGGTATCGTACTCCGTGAGCCTATCGTCATCGGTAACAAGAAGTATCAGCGCTTCACATGGAATGATGCCGACCACTCGCTGACACAGGACGACCTTAAAATCATTCAGTTCTTGCCTAAGAGCCATAAAAGCATTGACTTCTGGGTTGGCGAATGGCAATTGAAGACCAACCTACGTAAGCGTATTAGGCTTACCTTGGAAAAGGGTTCTGTGGCGAATACGCTGAAGGGTAAGTTGAATATTAACAATATCAACTATGAAATCCTCATGACCTACGACCCTGCAACAGGACACCTTGAACTTCCAGGACAGCCAGTGACCGACCCAACCTATAAGTATCCAGCAGGTATCGTATTGATTCCTGCATCTTATAAAGAGGGCAAACTCTTCGGTGA
>ERZ773051.432-NODE-432-length-30316-cov-31.010806_pt1 | contig 30316 bp, 28 predicted proteins | sample MGYA00580631_ERZ773051 | MGnify/ENA primary metagenome ERZ773051 (study PRJEB29015, sample SAMEA2738137) | human oral metagenome | biome: human oral; feature: human-associated habitat; material: saliva | place: China | collected 2204 ... | reverse complement strand
CCTTACTGGGTCTAAAATACTTGCCAGGGTGGGTCAAATTAGTGTGGCTTTTCCAGTCTTACCTATGTTTGGCATATCGCACATAATGCCGCTTAGGCTCGATTGCTGCGAGAATTCCAACTGTGCAGTGATATAAGCAAAGGTAGCTGTCTTAGCAGGCTTCCATTCTATCTCACCTCTTAAACTTACACTAAGCCTTCGTGCAATACCTATCCAGTTGGCATCGCTTAGTGCTTTATCGGTTTGTCCTTTTTTGATACTGCTGTACACAGAGGTACTAATACCAAGGCTGGCTGCATGCTTAGCATCGCTTGGGTAGTTCGAGCGGTTCTGCTTCACCGCTTCCAATATCCGTGCTTTTTGAACTTCTGTAATCATCTCACTTTATTTTAATTTTATTTTAATTTTATTTTAATTTTATTTTAATTCTGTTTTAAAAGGCTTCTAAGCCGTTTCTACCATAGTCTGTAGCATTAGGCATTAAGTCTGTGTCTTCATCTATGCCTTCAACCTGTGGTAATTCAAGAGCTTCTACTTCTTCTACTATAGTATGTTTATCTGTCGTTTGAATACCTACACTGCTGATAGCATTATCTGAGACATACTTGTTGAAGGCTGCAATCTTTTTCTGCTGTTCCGTGAAGATTGCTTTATCCTCCTCTGTCTGCTCACATTCAGCTGTATTGAATGTCCCGACGCATTGAAGCTCATCAATAAACATATCATCTTGATAGATATACACATTACGTGCTCGTCCGTTTTCATCGGTCAGATAATAAGCATCAACCTTATAGTTGTTAGGGGCAAGCCGTTCGAGAACCTTCACATCACTTAGCCACCAATCTTCATAATCCACTTTGCAATAGCTATTCCTCCGAATGCTCGTCGCCACGTGCTCGCCTATGAATCGTGCTAAAACACTTTTGTCAATAGGTTGGAGCGTTGGGTTGATGTTGGCTTCGAGTACTTGCCAACGAGTCATACCTGGATATTTTTTCTGATTGGGGTGTGGCGTGTTGTTAAATTCCATCACATCGCGCATATCATCGGCTATGAGCTCTTCCCAACTGTAATACTGCTTATCCTCATAGGTATCGTTCAACTCGTCAAACACCTTCTTAGCTTCGGTTCTATAATGGCGATCTTTGGCATAGAAACGACCAATACCTAAGTGATTCTTATGCTCTATGCTTCTCTTCTTCGCACCATTCATAGGCTCGGCATACTTCTCTTGTGAATTCTGCGGAGCACAGAAACGAACAAAGGGGAACAACACACCTGCTTTCAGGAACGAGTCTTTCCATTGCGACATCAAGTGATTCTCAACCTCTACCTGTGCAGGGCAGTTCCAACCTTTACGCTCTAACAAGCGAAACATACTTCTGAAACATTCAACAACCAAGTCAACATTCTTATTTCTGTTATAAGCAAACCCAATAACACACTGGCTACTTACATCATAAGCATAATAAGCTTTCGGACGTATCTTCGTGTCCTTAAGTTTACGGGGGAGATCTCTATCGTCAAAAGAAATCTTACTCAGTGAGAACTCTGGAGCATGGCGATGTACGTGAGGCATCTGTTCGTGCATAAAAGTAGTGAAACTCGACAAGGCATGTTCTATCAAAACCTTATTCTTAGGCTTGTTCAAAATGTTGTTGATAGTGCTTTCACTAAGGTATTTTGGTTCGCCATTCTTATCTGTGAAGTCATTAGCATCGAATAGCTCACCAGTTTCTGGGTCGTACACGTCAAGTTCGCCACAAACAAAACTGATATACATCTCGTGTACATTCGAGTTGAATGGCTTGTTAGGAAGTACGGCAATGCCCAACACTAAGCGTTCAGTCTTGTAGTCCACCTTACGTGTATTCTGGTTGCCAAACTTGCCACTGATTAAGCTACCGTAACCGTTGCGCTTGTAGTCGTTTACCTTCTTTCTGAAGCGCAGCGTGCTCGCAGGCAGCGTGTGTCCCAGTTCCTCGCGCAAGGTTTCTATGGTCTTCGTCATCATGTCCCAGTTATACTTGCCACCGAACAGGCGTTGGCTGTCCCGTGCCCGTTCATAGAGCTTGATACAGCAGTTCAGCACCGAGGCATTGATGATGTACTCGCGTTTCTTTTTCTCGTCAAGATCAATGCCTGTCTTACTTCGGTCATGGAAGAATGCAACGGCAGCTTGGTCCATCTCATAATTGGACAATATCCAAGTCTTGATGCGCACTTCGTCGCCACCGGGATACATTTCCTCGACAGCCTCCTTGTACTTACTCGGCAAACTGTCGATGGCAATCAGAGCACAACAGCCATTTGCGCCTCCACCGCGACGAACAACGTCAATACGCCCGCGTGCTGCCAACTGCTTATAGTTGGCTACACTGACTATGCCGCTGTCCACAAATTCGGGATAGGATATGCAAAGTTTGTTACCGTAATACTCCATATTGTCTCCTTATCTCAATGTTGCTGCCCAGTTATGGATAGAAGGAATTTCGCTTACCATCACGTGATGGTAACGTTTCACCTCTGTTCCTTTGTGAAACACTACACAGTTCTCCTCCTTATAGCAGAACTCCAACAAAACATCGTTGGGTAGATGCCATCTCATATAACCATCAGCATCATACAGAATTTCAGCTTCCTTAGCTTTCACCATCACAATGCCGCCACGCTGTAAAGCGAGCGTGCGTATCTTCTTCATAAGGTCGTTACCCTCATTTATATCCTCAAAGTGTGTAGCGTTGAAAATTGTGCGTTCAGTAACCTTTAGAGCTTTTGCGATAAACTCACGGTCTGCTTTCTTAATGTGAATGTACTTTTTCATAATCTCACTTATTTTATTGTTTTATTTTTACTAACTTTATAGCCAAATTCCAAATAGTATGAAATACATTATCCGAGTAATGATAGTAGATTGCACTTCTTCCACTGATGTGCAGAAATATAAGCGTAACCTAATTTCGTTTTGCAGAATTGCTCAAATTCGACGGCCGGTATTGCAAAACCTGCCAACCGAGGATTCTTACGCATTCGACTTATCAGGTCTATCCGAACATAAACAGCTTCTGTGGCTCCATATACTTTCCGACCTTGCGGCATTAAACTGCCATTATAGCGTAGAACTCTTGCCTCTACCTGACGACTGGCCAATTCAAGAACTTCCATAATCTCACGTATTTATTTGATAGCATTTTCTATCTTGACCTCAAACCCTTTCTCGGAGAGGGCATCTTTTATAAAATTCATATCGTATTTATCCACTGGGAAGAATACTGCCTCGTTGTCAAAATTAGGATATGCCTTGATACTTGTGTTATCATTAATCTTCTTTACAAATCGATACAAGCGTTCTGCTGTCGCATCACTTGCCTTGGCTATAATAACTTTGTCGTTCATAATCTTTAATTTTAAAAGTTTGTTATTTTCACCCCTTTTTCGTATCTTTGGGCGCACTTCCAAATGGAATACGTTGCAAAGATAGACAAGATATTTCGATTATGCAAGAAAATAAACAAACAAAATCGCAAATAAAGCAAAATATCTCGCTTTATTTAGCAAAAAAGGGAGTTTCAGAGTACGAGTACTATAAATTGTCAGGAACTACACGGGGGATATTGGGGCAAAACAATGGGATAAGCGAAGATAATATATTGAGATTTCTTGCATACGCTCCCGATGTTAATCCTGAATGGCTTCTCACGGGTCATGGTTCAATGCTCAAAACGAAAGGGACTCCGAGTATTCCATCTACTGAAGAGCTGTCTCTTTCTATCTCCAAAGATACAAAGAAAATAACAATCCAGCAAGAAAAAAAGTTGAGAAAGTCCCCAAAGGGCATTCCTCTAATCCCTCTTGAAGCAGTGGCGGGGTTTCCTGTAGCCGACAGCGAGGGAGTGTATCTAGAAGACTGTGAACATTACACAATTCCTGAATTCGAAGCAAAGGGGGCAAACTTCCTTATTCGGGTATCAGGCGATTCTATGATACCTCTTTATAACAATGGAGATATTATTGCCTGCCGTAAAATTCCTAATATTCTCTTCTTTCAGTGGGGTGGTATATATGTGCTTGACACCAGTCAAGGTGCTCTCGTAAAACGTGTAGAAGAGTGTGAAAACGATGACGATTGCATTCTCTGCATATCCGAAAACCCACGTTTTAAGCCATTTCAACTTCCAAAGTCAGATATTCGCTCTCTCAGTACCATTATCGGTCTTGTCCGTCTTGTCTAAACGGCCTTTCTTGTACCGAATGTACCCCACAGTTTTCCCTTTCTCCTCCTAAAAGATGTTCCCCCCTCCTTTTTACATTCAAAATCTTTGCAAAGAGCCTGATATACTATGATATAATAAGGTGTATTAAAAGATATGGGGGGCATTTAGGGGGGGGCTATCAGTACGAAAAATGTGCATATTATTAAAAAAGTAGTATTGTCCCCCCATCGTATCGCACCCCCTCAAACCCAAGTTTTGTAACCCCAGTCTTTCAAAAATGTAACCCCAGTTTGTAACCCCACCTGTAACCCCATTACCTAAAATTGCACAAAAAGAGGTGATAAAACCACTCTGTTTTTACCACCCACAAAATATCATTCTTATGATATTCTAACGCCGTTTTATCCCCATTTCCACATTATCCTTCGGGAAATCCCAAAGTCCCCGTATATCGCTTAATTACCGCAATTTCAATCATATATAAACAACAAAAGAGAACCCTCAATAGCCCTCTCAAACCTTTTTTCAATCTTATGTAAACCTTTTGTACCCCTATGTAAACCTTCTGCCTATCTTACGAGCCTCAACAGCCCTTCCATGTAAACCAAAATTAAACTAATGTAAACGTTTCGTTTTACAGACCAATATTCTAGCAATCCACATAACTCTTTGAAACATAAAGCAATAAGGCGTTTTTATCTTCAACTCATTTTATACGCTTCGTTCTGTGCCCCATAAATACGGCAAATCTCTTCCCCGAAATAAATAATTGTCTTGTTTTCTCTGATGATGGAGCAGGTAATCCAATAGCAATAGCGCCGAATGGCGAGGTTATACTCTTTGACTACGACACTGAAGAAAAACAAACGCTTGCCAATAGCTTTGAAAAACTGATTGAAGATAACTTTATCAACTGCTAGAACAAGCCTCAACAAAGAAGCAAAACTATGAGCGGAAACAGGGAAAGATGAGGTAAGAACAAATAAAACGACAATAAAAAAAGTCTTCAAATATTGCATATTGCACATTTGAAGACTTTTCTATTGATAGATTTTTCTCAATCTTAATGCAGCAGATAATAAGTTACTTCGCCAACCGTTTTACCTGCATAGTAAATTACATAGCAACACAATGTAACAATGGTATAGCGTTTCATCAATCGCCTATATAATTTAAATGTGAGATAGATTTGCAGGAGATTTTGAAATTCTATCTATTGTTAAACCAAATTAATTCTATTTCTCAGCAGACTCTGGAGCCTTACCAATGAGGTCCATAAACTGGTCAAGCTTAGGAGTAATTATAATTTGTGTACGACGATTACGTTGCTTTCCAAGTTCTGTATCGTTGGTTGCAATAGGATTAAACTCGCCACGACCACCTGCAGTTAAACGTTTTGGGTCTACACCGAAATGATTTTGCAAGTATTGTGCTACCGATGATGCGCGCAAACAAGAGAGATCCCAATTGTTACGAATATTCTTCATCTGTGCACTTTGTGCGTTTACAGGTACATTATCTGTGTTACCTTCTATCAAAACATCATAATCTCTGTAATCGGTAATAATCTTTGCTATCTTGCTAAGTGTTTGTTCTGCTCTATCGTTTACTTCGTACGAACCACTCTTATAAAGCATATTGTCTGCCAAAGATATGTAGACTACACCTTTCAACACTTGAACATCAACTTCTTTAAGTTCTTCTTTGCTAAGGCTCCGAGTAAGATTGTTGGTAAGAACAAGATTAAGAGAGTCGCTCTTCGTTTTTACTTCCACAAGATGTCTGATATATTGGTTACTCTCATTTATTTGATCTACCAACTTAGATATATTGATATTGTTTGAATTTGCATTATTCAAACTCTTATCAAGACTACCTTGCAATGCTGCAGCACTAGCCTTTGCCTGTGCCAATTGGTCTTCTAAGCTTCTAATTCTAGCATTATTTGCTGCAATTGTTTCCTTTGCATTCTGATATTCACTCGTTAATCGTTGATTTTCTGATTGGCAGTTTTGCAAATCTTTCTTGCTAGCACAGCCTGTCATTAACAGTGCGCCTGCACACAAGGTTAATACTAAAATGGTCTTTTTCATATTACTAATAGTTTTTTATTTATACTTTTAAAAAATCAACTTGCTACATTCAGCAAGCGCAGACACATTATGCCTGCTTATTGTACAAAGATATTCATTTTGTTGCAGATAGCTATAGAAGTAAGAAAGCTTTAGCTTATTTTAAGCGAGTTTAAGCATTTTCAAAGTAAAAACACTTATTTTCGTCATTCTATTGGTTCTACTTTAGGTGTTTTAATATCAGACGATGTTGTGCTATTATCGTTTGATTCTTCTTTTGTTGAAGGTGGTGGCGTAGCTGAAACATTAATTGGATCGGGTTCTGGAATACCTTTTACATTGCTATTAGCATCTTCTGTCTCAACATAATCTACCTTCTTATTTTCTTTTACTTCTACTTCTTTCGCTTCCTCTTTTGTTAATACTGGTATCTTCGATGTGGTATCTACGCCTATTACTGTTCCCGCCATATCTACTTCATACTTGCGTGGTGGTGCCATTGTACGTGTAGCCATAAGCACTGAAAGCAATATTGAGCCAAAGAAAAGTACTCCAGCACAAATTGCAACAATTTTAGTGTATGTTGGTTTCTTATCTTCTTGTGAGTTCATAAGTGCATTGTAGAATAACGAACGTATGCAAAAGCAATGTTACTACCATTGTACAAAAGTACCTAAAATATCTAATAATACCAAAGGAATATACTAAATGCTACTATTTCTTCTTATTTATCTGGCGATCGGATACAGCATCACTCGCATTATTGAGTGTCGTTCCTACTTTATTTCCAAATCTTTTACCAGCATCGCTTATCTTTTTTAGAAACTTTTTTCCATTCTTTTCAGCTTTACCAGCTATTCGTCCAATAGCTTCAGACTCTCGCTCCATAAATAGCTCCATTCCATCTCCAATGGTACTAAGTCCTTGCTTTATTTTCTCTTCCGATGTATTCTTTTTATGCAATATAGTATCAGTTGTATTGATATTATTGTCTATAGTATTGTAAGTATGTCTTTTAACTTCCGTTCCTGTGTATTGTTTATTTTGCTTCTGTGTAGAAACTTGCTTTTTTGCAGGCATCGGATAGTTTAAAACGGCATTTGTCTGTGCGCACATACGTGTACCAATTCCTATAAACAGGAAGAATAGTAGCGTACAAATAATCTTTATTTTCATATCATCAGAAAGTTTGATTTATAGAAATAACGCAGAAATACTAATAATATTACTTTTTTGTAAACAACCTAACTACAAACCAAGCATGTTTTGCTATTGTTGGAAACACGCCATAATGTTTACACATAACTCGAAAACGCTCATAAAGCGATGCTCGATGATGTTTTGTTGTTTGTCCCTCCTCCAAATAATTGGCTATCACAGCGTGAACATTTCGTAATAACAGTCCTTCTTTCTCGCCTTCACGCATTATTTTTATGCACCAATCTATATCGGCAGAATAACGAAAATGTGTATTAAAGGGAATCTTCTTAGCTATATCTAATCGAGCATAAAAAGCTTGATGACATACCAACATACCATCACGAAACGAACGCCAAGTTAGTTTTTCTGGAGGCTGTAATCTACGATGATATAAGAAATTTCCTTTTTCATCTATAATGTCTGTATCTCCATACACTACAACCGGACGTTTTTCACCATCTCCAACTTCAGCTGCTAAAGCCACTTTTTCTATTGTATCGGCAGTAGGAAAACAGTCGCCAGCATTTAAAAATACTACATAATCGCCATTTGCACGTGCTAAACCTTTATTCATTGCATCGTAAAGACCTTTATCTGGCTCACTCTTTATACGAACAATGTGCCCATTTTCTGCACTATCCGATAGTTCTTTATAAGCGTTTGCTATTGCTAAAGTGTTATCGGTTGATGCCCCATCTACAATTATATGTTCTATTGTGGGAAAACTTTGTCGTAATACACTATCGAGTGTAGGCTTTAATACATCGGCAGCATTATATGTTATGGTTACTACAGAAAATGTTATCATTTTTGTTTATAGTTTGAATTAGTAAGTGCTTTCTTGTAAATATCTATATATTGTGTAGCTACACGTGTTTGCGAATAGTTCTCTTTGACTTTCTTTATCGCTTCAGCAGACAACTCATTATAGTTGGCAATATTCAAAACCCAATATATACCATTGGCTAAATCGGCAGAATCTTTCAGACGAACGATATATCCATTGCATTTATGATCTATCATTTCTGGTATTCCTCCTACTTCAAAACCAACGCAAGGAACGCCACATGCCATTGCTTCCATAATTGTATTGGGCAAATTGTCTGATAAAGATGGAGTAACAAACACATCTACAGCATTGTAAACGTCTACTATCTTTTGAGTATCAACCACGTAACCTAATGGATACATCGGCAATCTAAAGCTATTACATAGTTCTTCTGCATGTCCACCAAGTACAACCACTGCTGTATTTACTAATATTTCCGGATGCTGTTTTGCCATTTTCTCGCATGCTTCAACCAGATAGCTCATACCTTTATTATTATTTGTTACGCGTTGAGAAGCGAAAAGTATCAGACGTTTATCGGTAGGCAAGCCTAATTTTTTACGTGCTTCGTTCTTATTAGTTTTGCAAAAGATATTAGTATCTATAGGATTTGGAATGCTTTCTATGACATTCATTCCTATTAATGCGCTCTTTTTAGCTTCGTTCTGTAGCCATTTACTGCATGCTATATATATAATGTGTGAACGCCCCTTTATTAATTCCTTTCGTTGCCACGTTCTTTTTGCAATATCACAACCAATAGGAAGAGGTAACAAATAACATTTTTCGCATTGCGTTTCAAATTTTCGACAATCTAATGTTATATGGCAAATTGCTGTGGCTGGCCATATATCGTGCATTGTCCATATAAGAGGTTTTCCCGAATTTAGTATCTTTTCTATATTGTTGAGCGATAAAAAACCTTGATTTACCCAGGCTAAATGAATAATATCTGCATTCTTAAATTCTGGCAATTGGGTAATATCGGTTCCTGTATTTGCTATATCTATCGCAAAAAGATTTCGCTTTGAAAAACGTAAATGACAAAAAACACACCAACGTTCCCACAATTTGTTCCATCTTGTACGCCAATTATTTTTAATAGCAAATACTGTTTTATCGTTACTCAACTTATCTCTAACAAGCATAGACGCATCTATTCCATTTTTATTCAATGCATCTTTTAAACGATTTGCAGCTACTGCTGCCCCACCCGTTCGTTCACTTGTATTTACAATTAATACTCTCATTCTACCTTTTTTCGTATTACAAAGATAAGAGTTTTAAACGAAACAACAGAAAGATGCTTCAAAGAATGATATAAAAGTTAGTTTACAGATGGTTGTATAGAACAAAAATAACAAGTTCATTGGCTCTTTTAAGAGTTGTACCTACATTATTTTAATAGTATCCAACTTTATACGAACATTGTAAGTAAATACATAATATCAAACTTATTCAGGCTTTATCATAACGTGGGAATGCTTTCCTGAAACATAAAAAAAGAATAAATAAACTGCATCTTTCCAGTAAAACAATGGAATTTATAAAGAAATAAACTACATTTGCATATCTCTAACAATTAAATATAAGCAATGTCAATCGCATTATTAAGAGCTATTATACACTACGGGCTACATTTTCTTTCTCCTTTATTGTTTGCACAATTTTTTAAACGTGAGCACAGAATAAAGGCGTTTTGGATTATGTTAGCAACAATGGTTGTAGATATAGACCATTTATTGGCTACGCCTATGTTTAATCCATACCGTTGTAGCGTAGGTTTTCACCCTCTCCACTCCTATTTTATGGTTTGTATTTATGCGCTTTTATGCGTATTGCCCTACGAAAAGCTAAAACTACCGTGGTGGATTCGCCCTATTGGAATTGGATTATTCTTTCACATGCTCACCGATTTACAAGATTTTTATTTATGGAAACAGTGGTTATAACACGTTTAGAACCATAACACTGGGCTCCATTAAGTAACTTTTTAAAAGGATTTAATGCCTATTTGGTGCTTTCATCTCTTTTTCGTACTTTTGCAATAATAAAATGTAAGGACTATGATACTATCAATGACAGGATACGGCAAGGCTGTTGTAACCTACAAAGAAAAGAAAATAAGTGTTGAAATAAAATCGCTAAATAGCAAGAACTTCGATCTTTCAACTCGTATTGCTCCTTTATATAGAGAAAAGGAAATGGAAGTACGGCAAACTCTTGCTAATTTATTGGAACGTGGCAAAGTAGATTTTTCGCTTTGGATAGAAAAAGATGCTGCTTTAGATGCCACACCTATTAATGTACAATTGGTAAAAAACTATTATCAGCAAATAAAAAATATTGCTACAGAAATAGGAATTCCTGAACCAAACGACTGGTTTTCTACATTGTTACATTTACCCGACGTTACAACAAAAACAGAAATTGAAATTCTTGAGGAAGACGAGTGGAATGTTACAAAACAAGCTATCAATAAAGCTGTAGAATGTCTTATAGATTTCCGTAAACAAGAAGGAGCTGCACTTGAACGTAAGTTCCACGAAAAAATTAATAACATAGAAGCTCTTCTAAAAAGCATAGAACCTTACGAAGAAAGCCGTGTTCCAAAGATAAAAGAAAAAATTATAGAAGGATTAGAGCAGGTTGCAAAAGTAGATTACGACAGAAATCGCTTAGAACAAGAACTAATTTACTACATAGAAAAGCTGGATATTAACGAAGAAAAACAACGCTTAGCAAACCATCTGAACTATTTCCGCGAAACAATGCAGGAAAAAGGACACGGTGTTGGAAAAAAATTGGGTTTCATTGCTCAAGAAATGGGACGCGAAATAAATACAACTGGCTCGAAAAGTAACCAAGCCGAAATGCAAAATATTGTGGTAAAAATGAAAGATGAGCTGGAACAAATAAAAGAACAAGTGCTGAATGTACTGTAAAAGAACAACAAATGCAAGGTAAACTAATAATTTTTTCAGCACCATCTGGAGCTGGTAAAAGTACCATTGTACAATGGTTAATGAAAGAACACCCCGAACTAAAATTAGCTTTCTCTATAAGTTGTACTACACGACAACCACGCGGCACAGAGAAAGATGGTGTAGAATATATATTCCTCTGTCCCGAAGCTTTTAAAAAGAAGATAAACGATAACGATTTTTTGGAGTATGAAGAAGTTTATACCGACCGCTTTTATGGTACTTTAAAAAGTCAGGTTAATACCCAAATAGCAAAAGGACAAAATATAATCTTCGATGTTGATGTGAAAGGTGGTTGCAACATAAAACAGTTTTACGGCGAAAAAGCATTAAGTTTGTTTATTCAACCGCCTTCTATCGACGAACTTCGCAGACGTTTAGTGGAAAGACAAACTGATTCGGCAGAGGCTATAGAATATAGAATGGCAAAAGCTGAACATGAATTGACATTTGCTAATAAATTCGATTATATTATTGTGAACGACGATTTGGAGAAAGCGAAGCATGAAACCTATAACATTATAAAACATTTCATAGAATCGTAAGCTGCAATGAAGGTTGGAATATACGGTGGTTCGTTTAATCCTATTCATAACGGCCACATAAAACTGGCTGAAATTTTCTTTAAGGAACTTGAATTAGACGAAGTTTGGTTTATGGTTTCACCACAAAATCCTTTTAAAATAAATAATAAATTGCTTAACGATACTCTACGCTTCCAATTAGTTGAGAAGGCTTTAAAGAATAAAAAATATATGATTGCTTGTAACTACGAGTTTAGTTTACCAAAGCCATCGTATACTTGGAACACTTTACAACAACTTTCTTCTGATTTTCCTACCAATAAATTTATTCTTTTGATAGGTGGCGACAATTGGTTAGCGTTTAATAAATGGTATCACGCAAACGACATTTTAGAAAACTATAGTATTGCCGTTTATCCGAGAACATGTAGCAAAAGTACAGAAAATTGCAATTTATTTTCTACTAAAAATGTAACCTTACTAAACATTCCGCTTATTAATATAAGCAGCACCGATATTCGTCAACGTATAAAAAAGGGAGAAACTATAAAAGGATTGGTTCCTGAATGTATTGAAAACGATGTAAAAATGTTTTATAGCAAAATATAAAAACTATAGAAAGATGCTGACAAGCTATACTAACAAGCACATTGTTTAATCAAAATTATAGTAAGATGGCAGAACAAACTTTAAAAGAAAAAACGGCAAAAGGTCTTTTCTGGGGAGCATTGAACAATGGTACAATGCAAATTTTAAATGTACTTATTGGTATTTTGTTGGCTCGTTTACTTTCCAATGCCGATTATGGTTTAATTGGAATGCTTGCGGTTTTTACTGCTGTTGCAGGTGCTTTACAAGAAAGTGGCTTTACTTCTGCAATTGCAAACCTTGAAAATCCTACCGATAACGACTACAATTCGGTATTTTGGTTTAGTACTATTGTAAGTTGGTGTTCGTATTTGGTACTTTTCTTTTGTGCTCCGCTAATTGCAAATTTCTTCCACCATACAGAACTCGTAAATCTTTCGCGCTTTCTATTTGTTTCTTTGCTTTTCTCTGCTATTGGTACTGCGCCAACGGCATATCTCTTTAAAAACATTATGGTAAAAGAAACAACTATCTTACGTGTATCGTCGTTAGTTATTTCAGGTATCGTTGGCATTGTGTTAGCATGGCAAAATTACGGTTATTGGAGCTTGGCTTGGCAACAAGTTTTATATATTACTTTAACTAGTTTAGGACGTTTCTTTATAATTCCGTGGCGACCTTCGTTAAAAATTAATTTTGCACCTATTCGCAAAATGTTCTCTTTCAGCTATAAAATTTTAATTACTACTGTTGTAAACATAGTTAGCCAAAACTTACTTACATTCATTTTTGGCAGACTTTATACTGCAAATGCTGTTGGAAATTTTTCGCAAGCATTTAAATGGGACACAATGGCAAGTACAATGATATCGGGAACAACATCGCAAGTTGCACAACCAGTATTGGCAGAAGTAAAATTAGAAACAGAAAGACAAGTAACCGTATTTAGAAAAATGCTCCGTTTCACTGCTTTTTTAGCTTTTCCTGCTATGTTTGGTTTGAGTATGGTTGCACATGAATTTATAATAGTTCTTATTTCCGACAAGTGGGCAGATAGTATTCCGCTACTTCGTATACTTTGTATAAGTGGTGCTTTCCTACCTTTTTATACATTATATCAGAATTTAATGATAAGTCGTGGTAAATCTGATGTATATTTATGGATAACAACTTCGCTTATTGCAGTTCAATTATTACTTGTTTTGTTATGTTATACTAAGGGAATGATATTTATGGTGAGCGCATATACTGTAGCAACTGTGCTTTGGCTTTTTGTTTGGCAAGTTTTTGCCTATCGCGAAATCTCTATTCGCTTATACGATGTGTTATGCGACATTATACCTTATATGTTTATCTCGGCAGTAATTATAATTGCCGTTTATTTTGCCACAAACGGTATTCAAAATCTCATAGTTCTCTTATTAACACGAATAATATTGGCTATTGCTGCTTATTTTATTACTATGAAACTATTAGGTTTTAAGATACTTGACGAATGCATTAATTACTTATTCCATAAAAAAATCAAATCGTAAGACTTTAATATTACCATTTCAAATAGAGTAATTCAATGTAGATTTCTAGTATATATAGACAGAAACCAATTAGCTTTCTAAAGTTTGCAACTAAATAATGTATAGTCCAAATCAAAAGAAGCTATTCTATCAATAATTATACATAGATACAAAAACAGCTCATCTGAAACTAAAAACAGTTAAAATAATACTATTTATGTTGCTGTTTTAATAAATATGTCTATTTTTGAATGGAACAATTTATTAAAATCAAAAAAATCATTATTACTATTATAAAAGAAATTATATGGTAGGAGTTATTTTAAGTGTATTACATATACTATCAGCTATCTTTGTCGTTTTCTTGACTTTAAGACATTTATATAAAATGTACAAGAAAATTCAGGTGAAAGATTGGTGTTCTGTATTATTAGATGTCATAACTTTAGCAATATGTGTCCCTATTTTTTATCATCATTTTTTTGTGACGTATGACGTAAGTAAAGAGTTCACTGAAATTATAACTTATTTTAGTTAAGAAAAAAGCTCTAACTTATACATAAAAAAGATGGAAGTAGGAGTATTATTAGTTACATTTTTTTATAACAGTTGCTCCTTATAGGCTTTTCATATTTTTAGATGAGCATAATCTGTAGGTATGAACATTTAAGAAAAGGATATTTACAACTTATTAGTTCTCAAACAATTATACGAAGGGTAAAAAATATAATAAGAAAATATTTTTTTTATATTATAAATGCATCGTTTTTATATTACAAAAAAAATATTTTTCATATAAAAATTTGAAAAAGATAATTTCCTTCGAAATCTGACATATATTATTTTAAATCCAGACTATTTATTTGATACAAAAATCTTGAGGAGTAATGCTAACAAGAATAAATAGAAAATAGAAAGCAGTGTTACTTCTATGGTATTTAAATTGAACAATTGACGCAGTATTTTACTTAAAAGCGTACAAACAAGTGCGCCTAATATTGGAAGAACTTCATCTTTAGGTTTAAACTTAATGCCATACATTACCACAAGTATAAAAGATAGAATGACGAAACCAAAGATTTGTGCCAGCATATTTCTTCTTATTATTTTTTAGAATTTATTTAAAACAAAATTCGTTTACATAATTTTTAGGGTGGATTGAATAACAAAGTAACTATTGTGCATACATTTGTAGTTGCATAATGGGATAAAGAGCTGCACGAATGAATCGTAAAAATCCTTTTCCTTCGGTATGAAATAGGTGTTTATAATTCTTCATACACTGATATTGCAATTTCAGGAAAGGTAAAACACCATTTTGCAATTCTAATTCGAGTATTGTTTTTCCAGCTTTTGCCTCGTCGTTATTTGCATTTACATAATTTAAAAGCAATAGTTTTGCTTCGAAAATGGGGCGTATGCGCTTTCGTGTTTCCTTGTAATGCTTTATTCCCCACCACAACATATATAAAGCATTCTGCCACGATGGCAAACTTTTTTTATAATCGTTATAAGTAGTAGCTGCAGAATGTCGGCGAAAATTAACCAGTATTTTATCGATGAATACAATGTTTTTATGTGCAGCAGCCACTATTGAAAGCGCAGCATCGTACATAGAATATTTAAAAATGGAATGTTCTAATGGTGGTAACATATTTATAAGTTCACGGCGAAACAATAATGTATGTCCGGGGAGCCCTAAAAAACACATTCGAACAACATTTACATTACGTTTTCGATGGTCGAAATAAGCAAACGAACCATCGGTAGAAAAAGGACGCGAAAAACCAGAACAAAGTAAGTTTTTACCAATACTATTCATCTGATTTTCTATTTTGTCTGTTTCCCAAATATCATCTTGGTCAGAAATTGCGATATAATCGCCTGTGGCTCGTTGCATAGCAGAAATAAAATTACCATTTACACCATGCGCAGAATTATTTTTAAAAAACTTTATAAGACTATATTTACAAGCATATTCGTGAATAATATTAACGGTTTCATCGGTAGAATTATCGTCTTGTATTATTATTTCGTGCAGCGGATATGTTTGTGCGAGAATAGACTCTAACTGTTCGCTGAGGTATTTTGCCCCATTATAAGTACATAAAACAATAGAAACACTTGCTTTCATAACTACCAATATTTAGAAATACAAATACTTAATGAGCAATGAACCGTTGTAAACCATAAGATACAGCGTAAGTAAAACAAGCAAAACACGCAATATTGGTTTTGTTTTGTTACGGATATAACGAACAAGATACGCTATAGATAGAGGAATTACATAAATCCAATGAGCGGTCATTATATACACTTCGTTTATGCCAAAGCCTAAACCTATGTGCAACACCATATCTAATGCGGCAAAAGAAAGGAAGAGCCACAAAAATTTAGAATGTCGTCCGCACCATATTCCTACGATGAAAAGGAGGAAAATTATAGCTTCTACAATATAATTCAGTGTCCAATTATAAGAAACAATAACAGGACGTGTCTTCATTATATCTTCTAATTTATGCGTTTGATGTAGCTGTATGGATTCGCCAAATAAATTTTCCACAATTGTTTCTGTACGAGAGGTAGAAATATCTGTCCAATTCAGGAAACGTAGCTTACTTACTGGTTTGCCCGAATGTGCTTTTTGTGGTTGTTTATCTTCTGCTCTCAACACATTTCGGCGATGTTCTCTCCACATATTTTGGAAAACTTTCTCTTGTTTTACACTATCTTTAATGTGGGTAGTATCTTTAAATGCTGCAAACATAGCTTTGCGTTCTGCTTTAATGGCATTACGCTTTTTAAGTTTTAATGCTGCCACTTTATCGGCAATAAACTGTTCGTGTTGCCATTCTCCAATTGTAAAGACGGCTGCAAAGGGGAGAATAATAGCCAAAAGAAGGTTCTTTATAGTGAAAAACCGTTTACCACGTGTAAAAAAATTGGCAAGAAATATTTTTAAGCCATTATTCAGAGATATACCTGCAGTAAGCAAAAACAACAAAACAGTTTGCCAAATGCCCATTTCTTTCTTTTCTTTCAGGTGCTTTCCTGCAATATATAGCGTAAGCAAAAGCATAAACATCGACAAAATGAAATGGTCGGGGGCTATACTTGAAAGTAAAACGTGAGCAAAAGAATAGAGAAAGAAGGCAAGAAGCGCTGAATCGAAAGAAGATATGCCGATGATTTGGCGTAAAATACGCAACATAAGAACAAAACCACCTACAGAGAAGAATAGCAAAACACATGCAACTATATAAATGGCAAAGTTTGTTCCCGTAATACAAATGAGCAATTTGTTTAACAACGAAAAAGGATAATAAAAGAGAGCCAACAGTGGGTGTCGGTTTACATCGAATGCTAACGACCAATCGGAAACAACCAAATAGGTTAAAGGATCGAAACCAGAAAGATGATAGTTGTCTACAAACAATTTGTAGTAATTGTTCGATGGATTCGTAAATAATGGAACATACTTTGTAATGGCAAGAGCTTGTAACAATAGTTGCCACACAAAGAATAAGCCAACTGGTAGGCGTTCTTCTCTCTTAATATTAAGGAAACCTACAATAGCTTTCATTGAATAAGATAATAAATAATTTGTCCGCCATTATAAATCCACAACCAACTTGTTAGTACCAGCAATATAATGCGCAAAACAAATCGAGATTTATGAGAAAGAATACGCAGCAAATATCCAATAGAAATAGGTATTATGAAAGCCCAACCTGCCGTCATTATATATACTTCGTTGATGGCAAACCCCATTATAATATGCAATGTAAAATCGGAAGCAAACCATAACAAAAGCATTTTCATAAATTTGTAATGCCAACCTGCAACAATACCCATTACAAAAAGCAAAACTATCAATGCTTCTATTACGTAATTGGCTATCCAACTATATTCTACAAATATGGGACGATCCCACGAAACATCTTTTAAAAGAAATTTTTGATGCAACTGAATAGGTTCGCCAAAGAAATTTTCTATTAAAGTTTGGGTTCGAGAGGTGGAAATATCCATCAATTTTCCAATACCTTCGCTACTTGCTGCACGTCCTGTATGAGTATGTAGCCACGCATTTCTTTCTTTTTTATGAGCTTCAAATTTTCCCGGCTGTTTCTTTTTGTTGGTATTTACAATTTTCTGTGTAACTTCTTCTTGTGGAATTTCTACTTGATAATATTGTAATTGTTGAATTGCAAATAACAATGCCAATGGAAGTAGAATAGCAACTACAAGATATTTAAAACTAAAGAACTTTTTACCATTTGTGAAAATACCAGCCAATATAGTTTTCCCTGCATTCGAGGCAGCTATTCCTGCAGTAAAGAACATTAGCAAGAAAGATTCCCACGTTTTTATTAACTTTCCTTGTTTTTGTCTCTTTCCTGCAATATAAAGCGTAAGTGTAAGCAACATTAACGATATTATAAAATGGTCGGGGACCATTGCAGGAACAAGAATATGTGCGAAAGAAAAAAAGAAAAGTGTGAGCAAAGTTGCATCTTTTTGTTTCAATTCGAGCACTTCACGCAATATGCGATAAGTGAAAACAACAGAATAGAACGCCGAAAAAAGTATGATTATCGCCATAAGAAATACAGCGAAATTGATGCCTACTGTATTTATTAGCCAATGGTTGAGCCAATAAAGAGGATAAAGAATTGTGAGAAATAATGGGTGTCGAATAGTTTCGAAATGAACTCTCATAGAAGAAATGGTAATCCACGACCAATTATCATAGCCCGACATACGGAAGTTTTTGGTAAATAACGACCAAAATCCGCCGTGTGCTCCCATTGTATAAACACCAAAATGGCTACTAATAAGCAACACATTAAATGCTAAGAATACTAAAAGCATAGCAAAAGCTAATATTCTTTCTTCTTTTTTTATTGCAAATACACCTAATATAGACATTTCTTTCTTAATTAAGAGTTGCAAAGATACACATTTATAACATACCTTACAAGCGTTAGCAGGTAAGTATTACCTATAAACGTATTCTATTTTCGTTTTAAGAATAAACGCACTAATAAAAAATTAATAGGAACACATATACCGAAAACAGGAATCATGGCTATTGTTTTAGGTAATCCGAGCCAAAGAAAAAGAGTTAAAAAGATAGTTTGTAGCCCGAAATTAACAAGATGGGCAAACGCAAAGCCTATTCCACGTTTTGTTGTTGATTGAACTTTAAATGTAAATTTAGTTGATGCTATATAGTTAAACATAAAGCTTAACAAATAGCCTACTGTATTAGAAATTTGTGGTTCAAACCATTTAATTAATAAAAGATATATTCCATATTGAAGGGCTGTAGCTAAAACACCTACAATACAAAAACGCACGATTTCATCGAAACTTCGGCTTCTTTTTGTTCGAAAAGGTTTATAATAGCTTTCATCGGCTTCTTTTAGTAAATAACTATCGCCTTTACTATCGCCAAAAGCAATCAATTTATATACGTTTCTATATGGGAATGCACTTTTTAATCGTTTTATTTTTTCTTTGCCGTAGCAATTTTTTGTTAAAAAGTTGCCAGTTACAATTCCTAATCTTACATCTATTTGTGTGCCTTCGATTTGTATTTTATTTTCAAATTCTTTAAAGAAAGGTTTCACCCAGTTTTCTATACTTGCCGTAATAATAATTACACTATCTTCTTGAATAAGAGCTTTACGAATTGTGTCTAATCCACCTTGACGCATTATGTTTTGTTTTGCTACTGCAAAATTTTGACAGAGTTTATTAAATTCGTCTATATTCATTCCTTTAAAGAACCATGAAAAGATACGTTGTTTGGCTTTCCAATTAGGATATAGATGTAGTTTCATTAAAATAAGTATGGGGGAAAATAGTAAGAGTCCAAAAAAGGTTTTCTCATATCCTTTAGAATATTCGATAAATTCGATGAATGTGTCCTTTTTTGTCAATGTTCCATCAAAATCGAAGGCGTATACTTTCATACTACAAGAAATATATTATAACAAGAAATGTTAGTCCAAAGCTCAATACAATAAACTGAATGAAATGGTCGTGAAGGAGAACTTTTGTAGGATCACCGCTTCTTTTGTCTACTACTGCAAGCTGAATGTAGCGCAACAAGCCTAAAAGCACAAAAACACTTGTAAGATAGAGATTATCTGTATGGAAATTTGCGATTGTTTCAGGGCTTACTGTATACATAATGTAACACACTAAAGTTACACTTGCAGTTATGGTTATGGCTTGATTAATGAAGGTTAGATTATAACGAATAGTATTTTTTCGAGGAGCTTCGCCAGTTTCATTCATTCGTAAAACATCGTCTCTACGTTTTGCAAACGAAAGGAAGAGCATTAAGAGAAAAGTCATTAAAACTATCCATTTACTCAATCGAATATCGGTTGCAATACCACCTGCAAGAATACGTAATACGAAACCAAATGCAACAACACAAACATCTATAATAGCATGTTGTTTTAGAAATAAACAATAAGCAACGTTTAAAGCCCAATAAAAACCAATAACTCCACCTGTTTGAATGCGATGAGCTGGTAAAAAAATAAGCGAAACCATCGATAAAATGACCATTATTACCATAAGAAAATATCCTTGTATAATGCTTATTTTGCCAGACGCTAAAGGTCTATTACACTTTTGTGGGTGTCGTCGATCGTCGTTTACATCAATTATGTCGTTTAAACAATATATAGAGGAAGCTATAAAAGAAAAAGCTATCACGGTTATACAACCTTCGTAAAGCGATTCTATATTACCCAAAGCCCTACCAAAGAAGATAGGAAACAACACTACAAGGTTTTTTATCCATTGATGTGGACGTATTAATTTAATTATCTCCTTCATTGTTCTAATTCTTTTTTATTATGGTTGTTAGCTTTCCTACTGTTTTATGCAAAAGCCAAGCAAGTGGTAGCACTATAATGAGTGTTGCAAAAAACTTTAACCAATAATGCCAATCGAGTTGTTCTATATAGTCAAGAATAAAGTGATTGTGCAGCAAATATATTTCTAAACTTATACTTCCTACGAATGTGAGTATTTTGTTAAGATGTTTATTATGCAGCCTATTTAACGTTATACAAAGTAGAAATATTCCTGTTATTGTGAGCGGTATGTATATTAAGCGTTCCAAAAATAGAGGAAAACAACCGTGTCGTATTTGTTCTAAATAGACACAAGAAGCAAATGTACCCACAAAAACCAAAAGAATAAGCCAAATAGAGCTATATTCTATTGTTTTTTTGTCTTTTACAGCTGCGCCGAAATTTAGTCCGATAAAGTAAATTGGTACACGACTCCAGAAAATTTCAAGGTGCCCAACTACATTATAAATAGGTAAAACATATTGTACTATTATACACCAAACTATCATAACAACAGGAATCCAACGATATATAGGGTGCTTTATTATGAGCGACAAGTAAAAAGGAGTAACCAAATACAACATCATTGTTGCAGGAATATACCAGAATGTTAATTCATCGTGTAGCCAAAAATCTAAGTTTATCGTAATATCACCGATTAAATCGAATATATTTATACTATTTCCGCTATGCTGAATCCACGAAATAGATAGATAATCGGGAATATAATATAGCGATGCCACGATAAGCCATGTGGGATAGATGCGTAAAAGTCGCTTTTGATAGAAGTACTTTGTATTAGGATTTTTTGTCCATGAATGCCAAAGTCCAACACCACTAAGAAAGAAAAACATATCGACACCAATGTTTCCTATACGGTGAAGTCCAAAAAACATATCTGTACGAGGCAAACCCACATGAAAAAGCATAACAAACAATATTGCTAAGCCCATAAGTTCGCCACGAAACCTACTAATATCTGCAAGTTCTATTCCTTTTCTTTTCATCTCACAACTTAGGCGAAGGTACACGTTTCATTATTTCTTTAAACAACCAAGCTACGCATATAGAAGTAATAATATAGAGCAAAAGCCCTGTCCAATAATCTCCGTTACGAGATATTGGGATTATTATTTTTCGTGTAATAGGGTGTGAAATAAACAATGCTGCTGAAATTACTCCTAACCAATTAAACATTTTTGCTATTCCAAAAGTATATTTCGGATAATTTAAATTCCAATATGATAGCAATTTTACAAAGCTAATGCCTGCAAAACATACAAACATTGGAACAAAAAGCCATACAAAAAAGCTATTACTACCATACCAAATAAGGAGTAAAGAGCACACAAACATTATTACATAAGCATATAAAGTGGTGTTTCGCATATATTTTGCGTAGAGCAAACCTAAGCCAAAAGGCAACATTCCACCGACGAAATTGTATCTCCAACGGTTTAAAGCTTCTCCGTTAGGGGCACACTTCAATTCAATAATAGTACAAATAGCAATTAAAAGCACTATCCATATCCAGTTTTTCTTGTATAAGAACAAGCGATAAACAATATATAACTGAAGCATTAATCCAAAGAACCAGTAAGGACCAGGCCATATTATATCGTCTGGATTAGGCAAAACATTGTTGAACAAACCCATTTGCGCAACAATATCAATCACCTTATAATGATGTTGTCCCTCAGTAATAGCATCAACCAATATAAATGCAGAAAATCCAACTATCATCATACGAAATAGTTTCAGCCAATGGAAACGCAGGAAACGATATACTGTTGGTTGATTTTCTATATTATTGGTTGTTTCATACTTTATTACCAACCCATAAGCAGATAGAAAAAGAAAAATGGGCACACCATAATGTCCAAAAAAAGATAGAAGATGGAAGGTTGTTAGTTCGTTAAAGCTATGCGTAATAATATTATGGAACCAATCTACATTATGCTGGTTGAATTGATATTCATTTTCTTGCACTATGGGACGAAGCCAATGACAATAGTTATGAAGCACTATTCCAACAATGGCAATACCGCGCAAGATATTGCATTCTGTGCGACTCAACATCATATTAACAGTTGTTCGGTTATTTATAGTGTGTGTATTGCTATTCATATTTACCATACTTATACGCTAAAAAAACTACCGTTTTATCGCTATTTTCCGTCTGTGTTCTGCTACCAATTCGTCGTAATTAGTTTTGTTTTTAAGAATTCTAGGACGCTTCTCGTTGTATTTTGGACTCAGAATATCGTATTCTTCGTGATAGTCTTTCGCCTTTATACCACCTAAATGGAGCAACAAGTGAGGTAAAGCATCGGTCATAAAACGTTTGTGCCTTATTGCTTTTATTTGTTCAAACTCTTTTGGGTGTTTTGCAATGTATTTTTGTGAGCAGTATATCCAAAATGGAACTTCAAATTCGTAGTGTGCTAAATCATAATCGATTTTTGCAGAATGATTACGACAAATAATGTCTCGTTTACCTTCAAAACACTCTTCTCCATGATCGGGCATATATATTACTACAGCCTCTTCATTGGCAAAACGTTTCACAATTTGATTTACTATTGAGTCGTTATACAACACAGCATTGTCGTAATGCGCCAACATATAACGTCGTTGCAAAGTAAGTTCTGGACGTTTTTGTTTATAATCAGATGCTTTAAAATGCTTTCTGTCTGCTGGATAACGCCTATTATAGGACACATGGCAACCTATAAGATGAAATATTATAAGGTTATATTCTCTATTCTCAGCTTTCAGTTTATTGTCATAATCGGTGAGTAAGCCTTCATCGTAAGTATGTAAACGTGTATTACGTGTGTCGAACATTGATTTAGAAAGTTCTTTATTATTTAAAAAGAAGCCACCACTAAAGTCATAAACTGCTTCTTTCGCTTGTGGAAGAAACTGATTAGTAATGAAAGACACATGATAACCTGCCTTACGAAACAGTTGTGGAAAGAGTGGATAATCGCACCATTCGCCTTTTTGTCCCACAACATGCATTGAAAAGATGTTTTTAAAAACGAAACTCGTAAGGTTCCAAGGCGCAATAACATCGGTGAAAGGTATTAAGTTTCCAGCCTTTTCCAATGCAATTTGACGTGGTGTTGTCTTCATAAAATATCCATATTGCTGCGAATGATGTCGTCCAAGACTTTCGCCAATAATTAAAACGATATTTTTTGTATTAAAAGCACAGCTCTGAACAGAGGCACGATCTTTCGCTTCTACTAATCTATCGATTTGTTGCGATGCTAAATGATTGGCATACAAACTAAATATTAGTCGATAAACAGGGGTATAAAATACGGCACAATCGGGTGTTGTTAGTTCGTGTTCTACACTTCCTATTGTCTTTAACGAGAACATTTGCACCATTTCGCATTTATTATGGAAAGACGAAACTGCCGATGCTACAAATAAAGAAACCGTAATTAGACCGATGAAACCGGCACTTTTATCTCTCACAATAGTTATCCATAATGGTTGTTTTATGTCTTTTTGCTTGCAATAAATTCTCAATATGGCAACCAAACAATGCAAAACTATTATTAGTAATAATAATCCTACGCTTGATGTGAGAACTTCAGTATTAATATAACTACTAAGAAACTCGCTTGCCTCACGTTTATCGGTTTCTGCAGCCAATAATAACATTGATGGATTTAAAGAAGATTGGAAATTCACCCAACAGAAAAGATCGGCTATACTGGTAGAATAGGCTATTACATAAAACACACCTACTATCCAACAACGCAGTTTTTTAGGTATTAACGAAAGTATTACACAAATAATATAAAGGTCAAAAAATAGTTCCAACCAGATATTTCCATAAACTGAAACATCGTCGCGATTGGTAGGGAGTTCTGCATACGAAACTACAATACCAATGAGATACATAAAGAAGAAAAAGCAAAAATTACTTCGAATAGGATAGCTTGCTTTCTTTAAATATTTGGTAATACCGCTTAAAACTGTCATTCTCTATACTTTGGGGCAAAGGTACGGCAAAAAAAAAGATTAATCAAGTTTTATCAATTAATTATCTATTTTGTAGAATAAATGGAAGGATTCTTTTTTATCTCAAGTATTAACGGATAAAGTTATCGTTCATAAACTCTTATGACATTTTGAGCACTATTTAATGTAATTGATAATTGATAAGTACATACAGAATGTTTTGACGAACAACTAAATTAGATTTATAGGACACTTGTATGTCATTTCTTTTTTGTTACTTTGCACCTATGTACGCAAATGTACAGACACGCTTTAACTTAGCTACTGCTAATAAGGTTCCTTATTATGAACCTAAGGATTTATATCGTAATATGGTTATACATATACGAATAGCGTTAAACTTGGGTTAGATATATAGCGAGGAGAGATATGTGTGAACATTTAAACTTTTAGATAATGAGAAAAACATCTATTATTTGCTTAATACTTCTAATGGTATTATCATTATGGGCTACATCAATACCTCAAAAAAAAATTAAGATAAGTCCTGAACAAAAATTCAAACTATGGCTTAACGATACTATTAAGCATATTAAAGGCAAATACACTATTAGTTCTGACTCTACATTATTAACCATAACCGATAGCTTTTCATATATAGTTAGGAAAGGCAAAGTAGCTTATAGCACCAATAAAAAAAATTCAGAAGCCATACAATATATGCTAAAAGATGTCCATGAACCTCCGTATATTAATTACAGAGTGATAGCTAATAGATATGATGAATTTACACCATCTGAAATAGACCAGCTAAAATACGAGGCTTATACAGAATTTCCGCTTATAAAGGTTTTAGCAAAAAATGTGATTATAAATTATAATGAAAATAGAGCTAGCATCAAGAGCGCCTATATAATAAATAAACAAACAAAAGATACAACATTAGTTGAATTTAGCTATAAAGGAAACAAAATTATAAAAGATATTATTAAGAACTTTCATTACTCTCGGTAAAGTTTAATATGACTTCTACTGGTATTCTGAATTAGAAATTCTGATGCAGCTTTTGCCTCATCGTGAACAAGTAACACATCGTCCGTATTGCTTTTTTCTGTTTCTGTTCTATCAGTATTTCTCAGCTGAATAATCTTCTTTTACACATTATAATATAGGTACATAAAGATTGCTGTTTGCTATGATATCTAATTTGCAACTGACAGATATCTGAGACGAATGTTACAGATATCTGAAACGAGCACGATAGATATCTAAAACAAAAGTAACTAAAATCATAGTGGAATAACTATGTTATTCTTTATATTTAACAAGATACAAATAGAAATATAAGAAAAATAGTAAATTATTATAGGAAAATAAGTACCTTTGTGTACTTAGTAAATAATATTTTTAATCTAATTTATAAAATGAGACTAAAACATTTTCTTTTTGCAGCCTTATTCTTTGTTGCAGGAATGGCAAACGCACAGCAGTTTGGTCCTATTCCAATCAACAAGAATGTTAGACAAGGTAAACTCAGCAATGGACTGACGTATTACATTTTGCACAACAACTGGCCAGAACACGTAGCAAACTTCTATATTGCACAGCGTGTCGGCTCTATTCAGGAAGAAGAACCACAGCGCGGTTTGGCTCACTTCTTGGAGCACATGGCGTTCAATGGTTCAGAACACTTCCCCGACTCTACTTTATTAGAGTTTACACGCTCGCTTGGAGTACAGTTTGGTAGCGACTTGAATGCATATACTTCTATCGAAGAAACCGTTTATCGTGTTTGCAATGTTCCAACTAAGCGTGAATCGGCACTCGATTCTTGTTTATTAATACTAAAAGATTGGTCGAACGGTCTGACACTCGACGATAAGGAGATTGATAAAGAACGTGGTGTTATTCACCAAGAATGGCAATTAAACCAAAACGCAATGATGCGTATTTACGACCGTTCGTTGCCTAAACTATATCCGAACAATAAGTATGGACTCCGTCTACCTATCGGTTTAATGAGCGTAGTAGACCATTTTAAATATCAAGCTCTACGCGACTATTATCGTAAATGGTATCGTCCAGACAATCAATGCATCATAGTTGTAGGCGATGTAAACGTAGACCGCATAGAAGCAGAGATTAAGAAGTTATGGGCAAATGCTAAAGTTCCTGCAAATGCAGCCCAAGTAACAAAACTTCCTGTAGCCGACAATGCACAAGCCATCTATGTATTCGATAAGGATAAAGAGATGCAAAACACTACTATCGGCATTATGATGAAGCACGATGTATTCCCTGATGAGATGAAAACAAGTCAGGCATATTACATTGACAGCTATATGAAGACTATGATAACCATGATGCTAAACCAACGTTTCAGCGAAATGAAACAAAAAGCCGACTGTCCATTTACCAGTGCCTACTGCGAAGATGGCAGCTATATGCTTTCAAGCACTAAAGACGCATTCACATTGGGTGCATCAGCTAAAGAAGGTAAAGACATTGAAGCCTTTAAAGCTATTTATCGCGAAGCTCAACGTGTACGTCAATATGGTTTCACACCTACCGAATTTGAACGTACCAAACAAGAGTACCTCTCACAAATTGAATCTGCATACACTAATCGCGATAAGACTACCAATGACCAATACGGCGACGAATTGCGCGACCACTTCCTGAAGAACGAGCCTATACCTAACAAGGAAGACGAATACAAAATAATGAAGCAACTCGTTGAGATGCCAGCACTGAACTATCAGGTAGTAAACGAGTATGCTAAAGAACTTATTTCAGATAAGGATAGCAACCTTGTTGCATACATCTTTGCACAAGATAAGCCCGGAAAGGTAGATATTACAGAGGCACAGATGGCACAAGCCATAAAGGAAGTACGTGCAGAAAAACTTTCGCCATACGTTGATAACGTAAAGAGTGAGCCATTATTGGACGTTAAGAAGTTGCCAAAAGCAGGTAAAATAATAAAAGAAACAGAGAACAAGAAGCTCGGTTATAAAGAACTTACATTGAGCAACGGCGCTCGCGTTATTTTGAAGAAGACAGACTTCCAAGCTAACGATGTTCGTTTCTATGCTACAGCTAAGGGTGGTAGCAGCTTGTACGATAAGGCAGACTTTGACAATCTTAAACTATTTAATTCTGTAATGGGCAATAGTGGCCTTGGTAACTTCTCTAAACAAGACTTAACCAAAGCGCTTTACGGTAAACAAGCAAGCGCTAACTTGGCATTGGGTACATACTATCAGTCTGTAAGTGGACAAGCAATACCAAAAGATATTGAGACCATGATGCAACTGGTTTATCTCAAATTAACCAATGTAACAAAGGACGAACAAGCTTTCAACGCTATGATGAAGCAATATGAACAGGCTTTAAAACATAAAGATTTATCGCCAGAAAGTGTATTTGGCGATTCTATTACAGTTTCGCTCTACAACCATGCACTTCGTTATGCACCACTTTCTGTGAATACTCTAAAGGGCGTAAACTACGACCGTATACTCCAAATATGGAAAGAACGTTATGCTAATCCTGGTCAGTTTGTTTATTACTTTGTAGGAAACTACGACGAAGCAACTCTCCGTCCACTTATCGAAAAATATATAGGTAGCTTACCAAAGGGGAAAGCAGAGAATTGGAAAGAAGTTTCTGGCTTTGCAACAGGTAAAGTAATTAACCATTTTGCTCTAAAATCTGAAACTCCAAAAGCTATGAGTTTTGAATTCTGGCACCAACCAATGAAGTATACTTTAGAGAACTCTGTGCTTGTAGACGCTGCAGCTCAAGTTTTGTCTATGGTTTATCTTAAAGATATACGCGAAGACCAAGGAGCAGCTTATTCTGTTGGTGCAAGTGGCGGATTAAATCAATCTGGCAATAAAACATTTGCCATTATTCAGGCACAATGTCCAATGGATCCAAACAAGGCAGAACTTGCTGTTAAGCTTCTTAACGAAGGTATTAAGAATAACAGTATGAAGGTTGATAACGACAAACTACAAAAGGTTAAAGACTTTATGCTAAAGCAAGCAGACATCAGTGCAAAGAACAATGGTCATTGGATTAATGTTCTTAACGAATATATTACATTAGGTGTTGATATTCAAAATGGATATAAAGAGGCTGTCGAGGCACTTACAACACAAAAGATAGCAGCTTTCTTAAAAGGACTCCTTGCAACAGGAAATCATACAGAAGTGGTGATGACACCAGCTAAATAAAAATATATTGCACAGGTTTGTTATTATAACACTTGTGCAATAAAAAACATTCACGCATAAAAAGCCTACGATTACTTGTGTAATTGTGGGCTTTTTCTTTCTAAAATAGTTTATTAGCAACAACATCTACCGAAACTTTAATAAGCTATTGAAGATAATGGTAGTGTTTAAAATAGAGGTACACTTACAATACAATTTACCCCTAGCAAAGAAATTAGCAAGGTAGTGTCTAAAAAAGTGTGTAAGCCCATATTTTTCTTCTCTTTGCATTTGAAAAGAACAAAATAAATAAACAATAGAACTTACACAATTACAAATTTCATAAAGACGATTTTTGTTTTTAAAGCTATAGTTAAAAGTAACAAAGCAGCTGTATATTAATTAATAATTAGTCCACCCTTAAAAGCCTAATATTCCTCTGATTCATAGTATATTATGCTATAAATTATTTGCTTATATCTGCAAGTTTTTGTACCTTTACATTATAATTCTTGCAGATATTTATGCTTAAACGTACATCTAAACAGCTCTCTATGTTCTCTTCTTTAGAGGACATGCTTAGTCATCAACATCCCCTTTTCCAACTTAGTAATAAGATTAATTGGGAATGTTTTGAAAATGCTTTCTCTCCTTTGTATTGCAGCACTAATGGTCGCCCGGCTCATCCTATTCGCTTGATGTGTGGTCTTTTAATCTTAAAACATTTGCGTAATGTGTCAGATGAAATGGTTGTTTTTCAATGGAGTGAGAATGCTTACTACCAATATTTCTGTGGTGGACTTGAATTTATGCCAAAACAACCCTGTGACGCTTCCGAGTTAGTTCACTTCAGAAATCGTATAGGTGAGGAAGGTATGGAGTTAATATTAGCAGAAAGTATCCGTGTTAATACCGACCATGATGACGAAGATCATTTTGATACGGCTTTCATTGATTCTACTGTACAGGAGAAGAATATAACCTATCCTACAGATGCGAAGTTGCATAAAAAGATAATCAAAAATGTTCTGAAGATAGTTCATGACAAGAGTCTTCCTCTGCGACAGAGTTATACGCGTACGTTGAAAGGGATTTACCGTTCCCAACGTTTTCGTAATCATCCCAAGAATCGTAAGAAAGCTCTTAAGGCAGATAGACAACTAAGAACCATAGCAGGAAGATTGGTAAGAGAGCTAGAGCGTAATCTTGAGGGAAAGAAAGGGTATGAGAAGATGTTTGAGCTATATTACAAAGTTCTTTCTCAGAATAGGAAGTCAAAGAACAAAGTATATTCTCTGCACGAACCAGATGT
>ERZ773051.430-NODE-430-length-30390-cov-20.259964_pt1 | contig 30390 bp, 25 predicted proteins | sample MGYA00580631_ERZ773051 | MGnify/ENA primary metagenome ERZ773051 (study PRJEB29015, sample SAMEA2738137) | human oral metagenome | biome: human oral; feature: human-associated habitat; material: saliva | place: China | collected 2204 ... | reverse complement strand
AGAGGCTTGTAAAAGGTGCCCTTTTGCATTGCAAAACATGCCCTTTTACACATCAAAAGACGCCCTTTTACACTGCAAAAGGGCATCTTTTACAACGCAAAAGGGCGTAGATTGAAAAACGATAGGGAAAGAATTTGACAAAAAGAAGCGAAACTAAGAAAAGAGAAGCGGCCCAAAACCAAAGAGAAGGAGCCTCCCCAAGCCCCTCCGAAAGGAGGGGATGTGAGAGGAAACGGGAGGAGAAGAAGGCTGACCACAGCTCTTCGGAAGGAGGGGATGTGCCTGGCGGGATACGGAATGCTATGTGTTGGGGAGATAAAAGAGGAAGATTTAAAGCTAAAAATTCATGGGTTAATTCTCAAAGGTCTAAACTTTGGTGGTCAGAAATATGCTTTGTCGCACACAGACCAACTATCTCTCAATTCGTAAATTCGTAGTTTAAAGCACACAATTCACCCATCCGTCAATTCGTAAATTCGTAGTTATAACACACAATTAACCTATCTGTTAATTCGAAAATTCGTAGTTTAGAGCATGTAACTTGTTTACTTTTTAATTTCAAAGTCAGTCTACTAAAACGCTCAAACGCCGTGTTATGCCCTCTCAAGTACACCGGGGTATCTCGCTAATTATCCTCCCTCTCCCTTCGGAGAGGGCTGGGGAGAGGCTGCATCGGGTGTGTTTCAGGCTGCTTTTCTTTGGACAATCAGGGAAGAAAGCGTGCATATCGCACCACGTTCTCCGCCCATAAACGAAAAAGGAGGCCGCGCATCGCTGCGAGACCTCCATCGAAATCTAGTATCTAACTATTATAAAATAGTTATTTCAAAAGTGGGTTTTCTATCTATTCAAGCGACGAGCCTTAGCCGCCAGAGCCTTAGCCTGCAGCAAAGAGAACGATGCTGTGCGAGCGCGGAAAGCCTGAACAGCCTTGGCATTGTTCACCATATCATTGATACTTAAGAGCATTGGACTTGCTAACAACGCCACCTGACTCTTCATTTTGCTTGCACCTGAACCTACAACATAGGCATCTATACCCATCATGTTGGCTTCGAAGCCTGCAATAGGAGTGTAACCGATGTCCTTCAGGACCTGTAATGACTTAGCATAGGCGAGGTTCTGCGCTCCACCATCCTCAAACGTACCGATTGTCATACCCTTCGTTAAATCGTAATCCATGTTGATGAGCATCGTCAGCTTACTGTTTGCAGCAGCTAAATAGACCTGTGGGATATACGTCTTCAGTATCTCTTGGTATTGAGCCTCAGTCAGTTTGCCCTTGCTGACAGCCTCTTTCAGCTTGTCACTCCATAGCCCCATGTAGTTATAGATATTACTATCCCAGATGGTAGTACGGCTTTCTAACGTCTTACCAGCATCGTCGCCCGTCGTGATAGCACTCTGATTGACAACGGCACCAGCAGAAACAACGAAGGTAAAGGTCTCTGGACGATAAGCCAAAACCAAGTTATTGAGAATGTGTTCCTCCTCTGGATCTTCGCAAACGAACTTTGGATACTCGTTACCACCAGCATTCTCTATCTTGATATGACCATGTATCTCCCTTACTAACTGGCTAAGATCGGTCACACTGGCATTCATCTTCAACAGGTCGTAAGCCACGATTGCTATTGGCATCCTGGTAAAATCCCTCAGCACAGCTTGCATAACAAACACGGTATCAACGCGTCCCTGATTCTTAATGTACAGACTCAGCTTGCGCAGTTGGTTTGTTTCGTTAGGCTTAACCTTCACGATGAAGGCGCTATCCTTCCGTTCAACACTCTCCAAAGCAGCCGTATCAGGACTCTCTAAGACAGGGTCTGCACCGAGAGAAGTGAAAGGCAACGTAATGGTTTGTGCATCATCAGAAGCAAAACGGAAGACCTTCTGACCCTTATAACTGAACTCTGCACCAGCCTGAAGGATGGACAGATGGACGAAATCAGTACCATTCTTGATGGTCAGGATAGCACTGCGAGAGTCAAGACGAGGGTTGTGAGAGACGCTGACAACGACAGAGTCGCCACGCACCTCAGCCTTTGCCCATGCACTTCCATCCTCATCAACGCTCACCGTAGAGCCTGCAGGCGCCGTAAACTTCACACCGCCCGTCTGTGCCAGAGGGGAGAAAGTAAGGTTAGAAGCAATAACCTTGATAGTATTCTCCTGCAGATAGCTGTTTCCTGCATCGTCGTTGTCGCTGCAGGCAACAAAGCCCACAGCAACAACTAATATTAAACAAATACTAAATATCTTCTTCATAAAGCATTAACTTATTTGATTCTGAACTGTTTATCCGCCTGTGGTGCCAGGTGAAGGTTACTGTTGTAACGTGTGATCTGGTTAGGAACATAAGCCGGAAGGGTGAGAGAAGTGCTCTCATTGTTGCCCTCCTCCAGGATAGAAGGTTTGGCAGAAGAAGAAGGATTCTTCACCAAAGTGACATTCAACCACTGGTCGAACCAGCCATCTAAGTTGTCTTTACCAAACGGTTCAGAGGTGTATGCATTCAGAACGATACGCTCAATACTGTATTGAGAGGCCTCAAGGTTGCCGTCTTTGTCGGCAAACAACAGTGGACCACCAGTGAGTGCAGTGCTGATCTTACCGTCATCACCGATGTTGAAGCTGATCAGGTTGTAAGCATTTGTGCTGTATCCCGTACCATTCTTCGCATTGATATTGAATGAATTGCCGATGAAGTAAGTAGCATTCGAATAATCAATCTTAGTCACACGTTGGCCAGACTGCATCAAGAAGGCATTGATTGACTGCATATAAATAAGTGGGAAGCGGTAGTTAACACCGTTGACGCCCTCTACCAAGAGGTAGAAATGTCTCTCGCCACCACGTGTAGTGTAACGGATAACACCGTTGAACGTACCGTTAGCAAAGCCATTCTTGCGGAAGTTATAGTAGGTCAGTGATACCTGATAGTTGCCCAACAGAGCAGGAAGATCGTACTGGGTGATCTGTATCTTCTTCTCAACATAACCGTTAGAGAGTGTCACCCATCCGCCACGTGCATTCACTGCGACAGGGTTAGCATCAACCTTTATCGTCAGTTGGTTGCCGTCTTTAGAGAGATGTACCCATGAAGCATCACAAGAGATGTCAACCTTATTGAGGAAAGGAATGGTCTTTGTGATGGTCTTCTCACCATTTGTGAAGCTCAATCGACCGATGAGCTTGGCAATAATGTCAAGGTTTACGGCAGTCTTAGTTACTTCTGCACCCTCTACTTTGACGGTGGAATTGTCCTTATCAAGGATAAATTCCTGTACAGGAACACCATTGAGCGATACTGGTTCATAGAGTCTTAAGCCCTTATCAGTAAAGAGATAAGCCACCGTTTTCACCAATGTGCTGCCATCATAGACAGCCATCTGACGGTTTGATGGGTCGGTAATGACGAAGTGATAAGGCTTGCCACCAGCGTTCAACTCAATGTCAGAGAAGATGAACAAGCTGCTAACCTCTGTCACCTTATCCATATATTCAGCAGGATCCTCGGTCAACTTACGAAGATACATCGTGTTGAGCGACTTCTTACCATGGACTTTGATGACGCCCTTACCGATACTGTCGATGACAAACTCAAAGTCACCTTGCTTTCCTTGATACTCTCCATCAGACGGAGTAGCGTACAAATGCATAAAAGCATTGTATGTATCGAAGGACAAAACGGGTCCGTCGTCACTCTTCATCTTGTACAATGAGGTGATAGCACCATCGTCTGGCTTCTTCTCATAACGCACTGAAGCATCGTTCTTTGTGAACTTCACCGTGTAAGCTATACCACCATAAGCCCGGTTTTCCTCTGGATAATAGTCGAAAGCCCACCCATATGGAGCATTGACCAATGAGTCCTGTGCCTGCTGAAGGAAGTCTTCCATACGAGCAGAGTAGGACTTGTCAAAGACATCCTCCTGATCTTTCAGACATGATTGCAGGAAGAGTGCCGGCAGGGCAAGCATAAGACATATAAATATTCTGTTTGCTTTCATAATTGATTCATTCTAAATTAATTAAGACTTCGTAGGTCATAAGCCCCGTTGACAACATCATTCTCACGCTCAATGACTGCATCGCGAACCTTATCAAGGTCGATACCAAAGTTCTCCTTATAGTATAACTTGCAGATGGCGAGCTTCTTTTCAATGGCTTCACGGCCCGACTTGTCTGTTCCTTCAGCCTGTTTCATCATTGCTTCCCACTTCTCTGGAGTTGAAACAATATAGGTACTGACCATCTCAGCAAAGTCTTCACGTGACTCTTTCTGTGAGTAATCGGTGATGAAACCACGCTGCAGATAACCCTCTCGACGCTCGGCTGATGACCAAGCATCGTTCACATAGCCGTTCGGAGTAATCTTATCAAAATCACGAGGATAGTCTTTCGTCTGGTTAACGATGTGTACAAACTCGTGATGGATGGTCTTCAGATAGTACTGGTCCAGTCCTGCACGGCTCTTTTTGAGCTCATCAACATGGTTAACACCCAAGAGACGGATCTTCTTTCCACCTTCAGCGGTACCCAATTTCATGGAACCATTGTTTGAATACTCGAACTCTCCGAGGAAACTAAACAGCTTTGGGAAGTACTTACGGGTGAAGTCTATACCCGCAACCTTCGTATAAGCCTCAACACAAGTGTACTTTATGATACGTGCAAGTTCGACAGACTGTGCCGAATCGGCTGGCACATCATAGTATGCCATGTCTGATTCGTTGTCTTCATAACGCCACTGTATCTGTATATTGTACGGCATAACAAAGTTGCGATGCAACCAATTATCGAAAGGAGTCTGCGCTGTTGCGGGGTTCTTGATAACGCTTTCGCCTGACAATTCATCTTCAGAGCAAGCGGTAAAGGCCACGGCAACTACAGCCAATAACGATAAAACGAATATATTTTTTCTCATTCTTTTGTCCTCCTCATTAATTAATTGTTACGTGGATTCAATGCTACTCCCGCTTCATGTGCACTCTGAGGAATCTGAACGGCCTGTCGTGGGTCGTCCTCTTTCAGCCAATCGAGGTTCTTGGATGGCTTTCCATCAGAACCAATCAGACGACGAGGAATCTCAATATTGTAACGTTTGATGTCAAACCAACGCAACCCTTGATGCAGTGTTTCCACACGACGGAGGTTGAGAACACACTGAAGTAGTGCCTCCTGTACCGATCCTTCCTTGTCGATAGTGAACCTTGGATGCAAGTGTTTCTTCATACTTGGCACTAACTTATCCGTATCATCATAGGCGTAACGTACTCCTTCAAAGAATGTCTTTACGCTGGTTGGCGTCAAAGTCTTGGTCGTATTGAAGTAATTCTTCATCCAAATGGTCATGTCAGCACATGCTGCATCATTCTGACCGAGCATGATTTCAGCCTCAGCACGGTTCAAAAGCGCCTCTCCCATAGAGAAACTGACGTTCAAAGCACGGCGATAACCCGTTCCTGTTGCCTGGTTCGTGACTTCAAACTCAAGCGGAATACACATCTTAAGAGCGAAGTTTGCCTCGCCTTGGTTGATTGTAAACGGTCTCCAGATGATGGTATTGGTACCTCCCCATATGTTATCACTCTTTATACACTCCGTCTCTGAGAGATAGTTCGTGTGGGAATAACGCTTATAGTAGCCCCATGGACCCAGCGCAAAGCCTGCATTGCTGACACTTGTCTGGATAAGAAGGTTACAATCTAAGCTCGCATTACAATATGCTTCAGCAATCTTCACAGCCTGATCTGACGTACTGAGCGGTATTGCCTGCAGTGCACGATAGTCGCGAAGGTAAGCTCCTGGGTTGCTACCAAGCAACTTATCTGCATATTCCTTCGCCTTATCCCACTTCTCATAATAAAGGTAGAAGCGTGTAGCAAAGGCATATGCCGCCTTCTTATTGAAGTGATATTTAGGCACTTTATAGTTATCATTGATCAAAGGGATACCCGCTTCGATGTCTTTCGCTATCATTTCATAGACCGAAGCAACTGTTCCACGGTTGGTCTGAGTCTGTATCTCAGTCAGACTCTCCGGACTTGTACTATAATAAATACCCATGTCCTTATCGCTGGTCTTGCTGTTGTAAGCCATAGAGAACTCATTTACCAACAGGAAACTGTTGTAAGCACGCAGCAACAATGCCTCGCCCTTCGTGTTCTGAAGCTCCTCTGTCTTAGCTCCACCCAGCTCTTCAATAGATGCCAAAGCCTGGTTAGCCTGTTCAATACAGTTATAATGCCTTGACCATATATGGTCTGGAGAGTCATTACCATTGATCTTATCCTCCTGCCAGAAGAACATCTGATCCCCCTCACGGTCGCCCAGACTGTTACGAGGTCCCATATAATCCATGTTATCCGACATGAGTTCGTTTATCAGCACATTAGATGTTTGAGGATAAGCCGTAACAAGCAGTCCTGCGATCTTGCTTGGTTCGTCCATCGTGGTACGGTTATCTGGCATCGTATCCAGGAAGTCGGAGCAGGAAACCAGCATGGCTACGGATGCAGCCAGTAGTGTACCTTTATATATAATATTATTGATTTTCATGTTAAATCTCATTTATGCGTATTAAAGACCTAATCTCAAAGTCAGTGTAAACTGCTTTGGTGTTGGTGCAGCTACACCACCTGTATTGAAGAACTCTGGATCCTGACCATTCAGTTTCTTGTCTGCATAGAACAGGAAGAGGTTCGTTGCCTGCAGCTTCAGCGACATACTGTTCACTCCAATGTAGTTGATCAGGGAAGCAGGGAAGCTATATCCAAGTGAAATCTCCTTCATTCTGATGAAGTCACCCTTAGCAATACGCGCATCAGAATAGTTATAACAGTTATAAGCAATGCTCAGATCAGGGTCGTTCTGACGCTGTCTGCGACTGGCAATGACAGGCACATTCGTCTTAAGTTCATCTCCTGCGTGTACAAAACGGTTACGGAATTCCTTTGGTAAGGCATCCATATCGTCATAACGAGAGCTGAAGACAGGGTCGAGACGCACCTTATTGCCGAAGCTATAGGTGATAAAGACGTTCAGATCCCAGTTCTTATAACGGAACACGTTACCAAGAGATCCTGTTGTCGTTGGGTCAGCTGGACCTTCATACTTTAGGAATCTCACCTTGTCTGGGTCACGTTCCTGAAGATAGATACCCGATGTTGTGAGGTTTCCATTCTCATCATAGAACTGTGGCAAGCCCTCATGACTGAGTCCTGCAAACGGTATACTAAAGATGGAATTGGCTGGATAACCCACGAGACTGTAGCCTTCTCCCTGCACAAGGTCTAAGATACGAGCATGTGAGAAGAGGTCTGTAATCTCATTATGTGTCCATGAGAAGATGAAGTTTGTTTCCCAAGAGAAGTCTTTCTGTCTGATGTTTTGCGTAGTAAGAGATACCTCGACACCGTTCGACTTCATTGATGCAACGTTGGCAAGGTTATAAGATCCTAAGATTGGACTGTTCACATAACCGATCAAATCACTGTTCCGACGCCAGTAGAGGTCCGTTATCAGGTTGATACGGTTGCTAAGGAATCCAAGCTCGAAGCCGATGTTGAACTCATTTTTCTTCTCATAAGTAAGCTGCTTGTTACCCACTGTCTCATTGTAACCAGTCTCCTGGATAGAGGTGAATGGGCGCCAAGGCACCAATGCTCTAAAGATAGGTAACGAGTTGGTTACCGGTGGACGGTCACCCGTAAGAGAGTAGCTCACACGGAAAGTAGCGTGTGTCAAGGCTGTCTTGAACACCTTACTGAACCAATCTTCCTCATGTGCGTTCCATGCACCAGACACGTTATAGGTTGGCAACCAGCGTGCTGAAGTAGCCTTACCCAGATAGTTTGTACCCTCATAGCGGAAGGTTCCAGTCATCTGATAGCGTCCTTTATAAGAATATGTACCTGTACCGAAGTATGCTATACTACGGATGTGACGGTTGTCAAGGCCGAAGTAATCCGTACCTTGCTCTTGCCATTTCTTGAAAGCACGGTAATCAAAGGATGCCACCTCACCATTATAATACTCAATACCAGCACCACGGAACCATGTTTGCTTACGGTCTACACTGTTCGACTCCACACCTGCGTACAGGTTTATGATGTGTGTATCATTGATAACATCATTGTATGCAGCAGAGAGACGTGTGTCCCAACCATAGAAACTGTTCTCTGTCTTATCCAGGAAACCACCTACAGGGAGGACAGATACTGGCAGAGAATAGATGTCATCTGGGTCTTTATAGAGGTAAGAGTTGTTATCACGGATGGTGGTTGTTGCCATAGCGCGATAAGCCAATGCCTGGTTTGAACGCTCTGCGATGCGGTGTTCCATAGAAGAAACGGCACTCTTGACAGCTGCCAGAGCAGTCAGTTTCACCTTAGGAATAGGCTTATAGTCAATACTTCCCTGTATACGGAAGTCATGAACATTAAGGTCCATGTAGTTATTCTGCAACTCGTTGAAGATATTGAACGGTGCATAGTTACGTGTATAGTACTCGTTAGGGTCGAGCGTACGTGACGTATTCAACGAATAAGAGTACGGGTTGATGTCGAAAGCACGGCTCACCGTACCCGTTACTGGGTCAAGGTTCTGGCTCAATGAGCCTGGTGCGCGCTGCTTACGATAGGAAGCATTGGCAATAAGGTTCACTCCTACCCGCTTATTGATGTTATAAGTGGTGTTGAGGTTACCTGTATAACGCTGTACCCGACTTGCTTTATACCATCCTGGGTCCATCATTGCAGAGAGAGAAGCATAGTACTGACCCTTGTCCGTACCACCAGATGCGCTCACAGAGTGGTTGTGCATGATGGCAGTAGAGAACAACTGATCAAACCAATTGGTGTTACGATACTCTGCAGCACGCAGGTATGCGTTGCGCGCCTCTATCGTATTCTCCAGTCCGAACTGACCTGTCACAGGGTTATACTGTGATATCAGCTGATACATCTTACCATAAACACCACTCGTTGCAGCGTTGGCAATCTCAGCATAGTTAAGGTATCCCTTCTGCTGCAGCTCCTGATAGACACCCATCTGGTCCTGAGAATTCATGATATTGAAGTTCTTATAGCTCGGTTTCAGGCGTAGCGTGTATTCACCTGTATAGCTTAAATGGCTCTGACCAGACTTACCTTTCTTTGTTGTAACAACGATCACACCTGCCATAGCACGTGCACCATAGATGGAAGTTGCCGATCCGTCCTTCAGAATCTGGAAGCTTTCGATATCGTCAGCATTCAGTCCTGCGATGGCAGAGGATATCAATGTCTTGGCATCACCTGATGATAAGGCACTGGCATCAACGTCTGTGATGTCCTCCATGATGACTCCATCAACAACCCACAACGGCTTTGAAGAGCCGAAGATAGACGTTGCACCACGCACACGGATCTTTGGTGCCGTACCAAAGGTACCCGAAACGTTCTGCACACTCACACCGGCAGCGCGTCCTTCAAGCGAACGACTGACGTCAGCCATACCATCAATCTTAGCCTTTGAGGCGTCAATCTTCGTGGCAGCACCAGAGAAGAGACGCTTGTCTTGCTGTGTCATACCCGTCACAACCACCTCTTGCAGAGAGTGGTTATCGGTAGCAAGAGTTACTTTCATCCCATCTTTCGGTGTCAATGTCTGTGTCACCATACCGATGTAGCTGACTACGAGTTTCTTACCAGCAGGGACATCAAGTGAGAATTTACCGTCAATATCGGTAACAGTACCTGTCTGTGTTCCTTGAACCATGACAGATGCACCAATAACGGCCTCACCATCGCCCTGAGAAACTACGGTACCTGTAATCTTTGTTTGCCCGAAAGCCGTCCCAATAGACAACAATAGTCCAAACAAAAAGAGAGTAAATCTTTTCTCCATAGATCTCAATAATTTAACATTTTTGGTTTATTGTGTTCAATTTCTTCAACTTGTATTAGGAGGATTTCCATGTGATAATAGCTTCTTAAGCTGCCACCAGTATAGAGATTCACCTTATTATATATAGAGAGAGTTTAACTAGTTCACGTCAAGATTATGTGTTTCTTTCAATTTCACGATATTTTTGCTTGATTAGTATATCATAATACCATCGATTGCAAATTTAGGAATTATTGATAATAAACGCAAACTTTTCATATAGAAAATTACATAATCGTTGCAAAAAGGTAGTCTTCTCTTTTATTTCATAGATGAAAATGCTGTTTTCATGAAAGGTTATGCATAAATTAAGAATAAAATATTGACATTAAAATCATAACCTTTCCGACAGCGTTCACTTTGCTTTCCCGACGTGAAAAGGAAACCTTGACAGGATGAAAAGACTGCGTTTAGGTACATTATTTGCAGAATTAGAATATTATTGCTACCTTTGAAAGGGAAAAAATAAAAGGGTAAAAGGATAAAAAGCAAAGGGTTAGCGGTTGGAAAGATGTCCTTTAGCAAGCTACCCGACTACTTAATAACCCCGTAAAATGGGCAAATAGGCAAGCTGCATGGCTACTTGTAAACCCGAAAAAACGGGCAAATAGGCAAGCAACTCGTCAACAATTACACATCCATCAACAATGGGAAGAAATAAATTCGCACAAAACGAGATAAAGGAAATAGCAAAACTCCTGCGACTGAAGAACGCCGGAAACCGTGCTAAACAGAAGCTGGTAAGGCATGATCTGCGCACGATATACGAGTTTAATATCTCTGACTTCAACGAACCGGGTAAGGCTTTCGGTGAAGAGGAACTGCAACTGGCTATACAGCGGGGGGCTATACAGATTCTGGATGATGCCACCATCGCTGACATGAAGGCGAAAAGGGCACGTGACAAGGCACGCGACGAGTCTGAAAGGGAGCAGAAAGCCATTGCTGAAGGGGAGATGACCGACTGGAAAAAGGCTATGGAGGAGTGGGAAAACTACGGAAAATAAGCACCTACGCCCCCACCCTTTCTTGCCAAAAAGGAATCGGCGAAAGGTTTTTTGAATCGGTTATTACCCATCAGAATCATGACTTCCGAACAACAAAACAGAACATATAATTAGATAAAAAAACAAACAAGATAAATACAAAACTTATGACATTATATCCGAAACTGATAACAGATGCACTGGAAAAGGTGATCTATCCGGGCACAAAGAAGAACATCATTGAGAGTGAGATGCTTGCTGACACACCGAGCATCAACGGTAATAAGGTGAGCTTCACACTCATCTTCCCACGCGAAACAGACCCTTTTCTTAAGTCGACCATCAAGGCGGCAGAAGCACAGATACACTATTCTGTGGGCAAAGAGGTGGAAGTGACGATTGAAACGGAGTTCAAAAGCGCACCAAGACCAGAGGTCGGGAAGCTCCTTCCACAAGTAAAAAACATCATCGCAGTGAGCTCTGGCAAGGGAGGAGTGGGCAAAAGCACCGTCTCTGCCAACCTTGCTATCGCCTTGGCAAAGCTCGGTTACAAGGTAGGACTGCTGGATACGGATATCTTCGGACCCAGTATGCCGAAGATGTTTGGCGTTGAGGACGTGCGCCCATACGGTGTTGAGAAGGACGGACGACAGCTTATCGAACCTGTAGAGAAGTATGGTGTGAAGCTTTTGTCCATCGGGTTCTTCGTAAACCCTGACACTGCGACACTCTGGAGGGGTGGTATGGCGACGTCAGCACTGAAACAACTCATCGCAGATGCCGACTGGGGAGAACTTGATTACTTCATTCTCGACACGCCACCGGGGACAAGTGATATCCACCTGACGCTCATGCAGACGCTTGCCATCACGGGAGCAGTGATCGTTTCGACACCACAGAACGTGGCACTGGCTGATGCACGCAAGGGTATCGACATGTATCGGAATGACAAAGTGAACATCCCTATCCTCGGATTGGTGGAGAATATGGCGTGGTTCACACCTGCCGAACTACCTGAAAACAAGTATTATATCTTCGGAAAGGACGGTTGTAAGAACCTTGCAAAGGAACTGGAATGTCCACTGCTGGCACAGATCCCTATCGTACAGAGCATCTGTGAGAATGGTGACAAGGGTACTCCAGCTGCCACAAAGCCGGACACAATGACCGGACAGGCATTCCTCTCGCTGGCACAGGCTGTCGTTACTGTCGTCAATCGACGCAATAAAGAGCAGGCACCCACAAAGATTGTGAGGACGGAATAGGCGGAAACAAAGCTGAGAGGGCAAAGAAATAAGAAAAAAAAGAGTGTCTCTGCCCTCTCTAAGGATGTCATTGACGATGATTCGTTCGAAGATTACATACGTAATACATAAAGGAAACGGAGGTAGACAATGAACACAACCATTAAAAAATTAGAGGCTTATCAGTCTGATTCACCATCACATTGGCGTGAAGAAGCTGAATACAGACGAGAAAACAAGTCATGGATGAGGTACTCACAACGTATCGCAATGGCTATACTTGACAAGATGGAACAATCTCATCTGACACAGAAGGCACTTGCCGAACGCATGGGTTGTAGTCAGCAATACGTCTCAAAGATTCTGAAAGGAAGGGAAAACCTCTCTATAGAGACGCTCGCTAAGATAGAAAATGCACTCTCCATGCAACTCCTTTCCACAAAGATTGTGAGGACGGAGTAGGCGGAAAACGGACTGGGAAGGGGGAAAAACAGCCTTCCCAAGCCGCTTCGCAAGGTGGGGATGTGCTGAAAAAAGGGGCTTGTTAGCGATATCCCGTTTACTCATTAAGATGCACTTAAAAGATTTATGATTTCAGAAATATTACAATACAACCAACGATTTGTTGCCGAAAAGGGCTATAAGCCTTATGAAACAAGTGGACAACCAGACATGAAACTGGCGATTGTCAGTTGCATGGACACACGGTTGACGGAGCTTTTACCACGTGCGCTCGGACTGAAAAACGGTGATGCAAAAATCATAAAAGTAGCCGGTGGAACACTGTTGACACCCTATGACTCGGTGATGCGCTCACTCCTCGTTGCTATCTATGAGCTTGACTGCGAGGAGATTATGGTTATTCACCACTCAGGATGTGGTGCGTGCGACATGCATGCGAGCCACTTCCTGCAACTGATGCGCGAACGTGGGATAAGTGAAGAGGACATTCGGGAAGCTGAAAAGCACGTCGATCTGAACAAATATCTTGACGGTTTCCACGACACACCACGCAGTGTTCGGCGCACAGTGGATGCCATTCGCCAACATCCACTCGTCCCAAAGGATGTCACAGTGCGCGGATTCATCATCGACTCCAGGACTGGAAAGCTGGAGGAAGTGCGATAAATAATAAGAAAGGAGAGAGAAAAGGGCGGCCTCCCCAAGCCCCTTCCGAAGGAGGGGATGTGCCTGGCGGGGTACGGAATGCTGGGGGCTGGGAGATAAAAAGATGAAGGATTAAACCTTAAACTGTGAGGTTTAATTCTCGATGTTGTAGAGTTTAGAACTCGAACTAATAGCTTGAAACACACAAACTACCTGTTTTTTTACTCATAAAATCGCATCTTATAACATGTAATCCATCTATCTCTCAATTCGTAAATTCGTGGTTTATAACACACAATCCATCTATCTCTCAATTCGGAAATTCGTAGTTTATAGCACGCAATCCACCTATCTCTCAATTCGTAAATTCGTAGTTTATAACACACAATCCATCTATCTCTCAATTCGTAAATTCGTGGTTTTGAGCAAGCAACTTATTTACTTTCCAATCTCAAAACCAATCTATTAAAACTCTCAAACACCGTTTTATGTCCTCTCAAACATAACGGGGGAATCTCGCTAATTGTTCTCCCTCTCCCTTCGGAGAGGGACGGGGAGAGGCTTGTTTTTTCCTCACTCCTTCCTCTCAAACACAACGGGGAATCTCGCTAATTGTTCTCCCTCTCCCTTCGGAGAGGGCCGGGGAGAGGCTTTATGAAATACCCTTACAAACTGTAAGGTATTATTGTTCGCAAATCAGCTTATTATCATTAAAAACCGTCTCTGTAACCTCCGCAGTATCAATAGGTTACAAAAGAGCTTGTAAAAGGTGCTCTTTTGCGTTGCAAAACATGCCCTTTTACACGTCAAAAGATGCCCTTTTACAGTGCAAAAGGGCATCTTTTACTATCTAAAAGGGCGGAGATTGAAAAACGGAAGGGAAAGAAATTGACAAAGAAGGGCGGAACTAAGAAAAGAGAAGCGGCCTCCCCAAGCCCCTCCAGAGGAGGGGATGTGAGAGGAAACGGTGGGATATGGGTGGCTCACTAAGCCTCGAGTTACAGCCTCCCCAAGCCCAGAGGTGGTGCCTCCCCAAGCCCCTCCGAAGGAGGGGATGTGCCTCGCGGGATAAGGAATGAAGTGTGTTGGGGAGATGGATGGAGGAAGTTTTAAAGCTAAAAGTTCATGGGTTAATTTCCAAAGGTCTAAGATTTAGAGTTCAGAGAATATGCTTTGTCGCATTTAACCCGCTTACTTGTCAATCACTAAAAGCAGTGTTTGTGGGCATTAACATCGTCATCGAATAAAGAAAGTGTGCTGCATTACACCGCTGATGCGCATCTATCAGCCGCAAAGAGGGGCACAACGAAGAAGCGGGACATCATACCGATGGATAAGAACAGGACGCCTGCAGAAGCGCGGTTTATGACCTTTCACAACCTATTTGTAAGCATCATAAACCGTAAAACACAAAAAAAAGGAACACTCAAGACGAGTGTTCCTTTTGTGATTCCGACAGGATTCAAACCTGTAACCTCTTGATCCGTAGTCAAGTGCTCTATTCAGTTGAGCTACGGAACCATTGTTATGGTTGCAAGTGGAGTAATGAATTGCTTCATTGCTGAATTGCGAGTGCAAAGGTAGGACTTTTTCCCCAAACCACCAAATGTTTTACTATCTTTTTTACTCTTTTTTTTCATCTTCATCTTGCAGGGTTGGCAGCGAGATATGGTAACCCACTGCAATAAAACGAATTATACAGATGGTGACGAAGGTGATGATGACGGTCAGAGGAAGCGACATACCGAGGGCAAAGAGGCCCCAATAGATGAGTCCACCACCCACGCTTGCTACGGCATAGATTTCCTTGTGGAAGATAACGGGGATATTGTTTAGGAGTACATCACGGATGATACCACCCGCCACACCGGTTATGCAGCCCATGATGATAGCCACCCAGAAGGGATGACCGAGTGCGACAGTCTTTTGAATACCCGCTATCGTGAAGAGGGCAAGGCCGAGCGTGTCGAAAACAAACCATGCGTTGCTAAGTCGTTTAATCCATCGTCGTGACAAGATAACCAAGAAGAGGGCCAGACCCGTACATAGCACATACATGATATTGGTCATCCAGAAGGGTCTTACTCCTAACATGGTGTCACGAATAGTACCGCCCCCGATGGCGACGGCAAAGCCACACACATATCCTCCAAACCAATCGAAGTGTTTCTGTGCGGCGTGGCGAATACCCGATATGGCAAACGCAAATGTCCCAAGAAACTCCAGTATCACCTGCAGCGTACGGACAAGATGTGGGTCAGTGTATAACATTTTTGTCTATGAAAACTAACTAAAAGATGCCTTAAAGGCCCTTATTCCACCGAAAGGGGACGGGAAAATGCTGCATCGCAAGCCATCAACACCTTAACAGTAAGGTATTTTGGGTGTACAAGCCAGACTGCGGAAAGGTGCAACACAAGCCATCAACACCTTAACAGTAAGGTATTTTAGATGTACATGCTAATCTGCGGAAAGGTGTAACGCAAGCCATCAACACCTAACACTTAACACCCAACACCCTAACAGCAAGGACTTTTGGGTGTACATGCCAGACTGCGGAAAGGTGCAATGCAAGCCATCAACACCTAACATTTAACACCCATCACCCTATCAGCAAGGTATTTGGGGCATATATGTCAGACAGAGGAAAGGTGCATCGCAAACCATCAACACCTAACATTTAACACCCATCACTCATCAAACCCTATTCTGTGGTTCTCCTTCGATGAACTTCTTTATATTCTCAACACAGATATTCATGAGACGTTCGCGTGCTTCACGTGTAGCCCAAGCGATATGAGGAGTGATATAAGCATTCGGCTGATTGAAGAGCGGATTGTCGTTGTGTGGTGGCTCATCGGTCATCACATCGGCACAGTAAGCACTGAGTTGTCCACTCGCAAGGGCATCGGCAACAGCTTGTTCGTCGATGAGTCCACCACGGCCAGTATTGATCAAGATTGCACCTCGGCGCACCTTCTTCAGCGTTTCGGCATTAATCATACGTGTGTTGGCAGCTGTCAACGGACAATGAAGGGTAATGACATCCGACGTGCTAAGCAGTCCCTCGAGGGTTGTCTTACGGATACACTCAGGAAGGTCACTACTGTTCTTACTCGTGCAAGCCGAGATGTCCATCCCTAACGCATGTGCTATCCCAGCCACCTTCTGCCCAATATGGCCCAAGCCAACGATACCTAAGGTCTTACCAGAGAGTTCGATGAGGGGCGTATCCCAGTAACAAAAATCCTTCTGCTTGCTCCACTCGCCTCGACGCACAGCCTCGGCGTAGTGGTCGACATGCGTAGTTGCGTTGAAGAGGAGGGCGAAGACGTGTTGTGCCACACTGTCCGTGCTATACGCCGGGATATTACAAACGACGATACCACGCTCGTGAGCGGCCTCAACGTCGATGTTGTTATAACCCGTTGCAAGCTCTCCGATATACTTCAATCGGGGCAGTTGGTCGAGCAGCTCACGTGTGATATTCACCTTATTAATAAGGATACCGTCGGCATCCTTAGCTCGTTCAACGACTTCATCCTGCTTTGTTCGATCATAAACAACGCAGTCTGCTATCTCTTTGATTGGTTCCCATGACAAGTCGCCAGGGTTGACTGCATGGCAGTCGAGAATCACTATTTTCATAATTTAGGTGTTAGGACCTCTCCCCCAACCCCTCCCCAAAAGGGAGGGGAGTGCCTAACGGGCTACAGTTTGGTAGGGTTTGAGGCACAATTTGGTTGGGTTTGGGGTACAATTTAGTGAGCTTTCGCTACATATTATTACTATCATAAGGGGAAACATAGGCAGATAACACTCCGTTAGGCGCTCCCCTCCCTCGGAGGGGTTGGGGGAGGTCACACTTCGTTAGGCGTCCCCTCCCTTTCGGGGAGGGTTAGGGAGGGGTCCCTGTGTGGAGTCGGTTACCAACTCATCCGGCATATACTGCTGTTTCACATAATGTCCTTCGTAGTCGTGAGGATACTTATATCCATCGCCATAGCCCAAGTCCTTCATCAGCTGAGTAGGCGCATTACGCAGATGGAGAGGCACAGGCAGATTGCCAGTCTGGCGCACCAACTCTATCGCTCGATTGATGGCTTTATAAGCAGAGTTGTCCTTCTTCGAACGAGCGAGGTAGACCACCGCCTCAGCCAAGGGTATTCTCCCTTCGGGCCAACCAATCTTCGTCACAGCATCAAAGGCCGCATTGGCCAAAAGAAGCGCATTCGGATTAGCCAGTCCGATGTCTTCTGCCGCACTGATGACGACTCGTCGCGCAATAAACTTAGGGTCTTCGCCTCCTTCTATCATACGAGCCATCCAATAAAGGGCCGCATCGGGGTCGGAGCCACGTATCGACTTGATGAAAGCCGACACGATATCATAGTGCATCTCACCGCCCTTATCGTAGGCTAAGGGGTTCTCTTGCAGTCGCTCCTCCACCATCTTATCCGTCACAACGATGTCGTCGCCAGTCTCGGCAGCCACGATTAAGTCAAGAATATTCAGTAACTTACGTGCGTCACCACCGCTATAACGCAGGATGGCATCCGTCTCCCGTAACTCGATATGCCGTTTCTTCAGTTCGACATCCTCCGTCACTGCCCTGTGCAAGAGCTTCAGCAGGTCGGCCTTCTCCAATGACTTCAACACATAGAGTTGGCAGCGAGAGAGCAACGGACGTATCACCTCGAAGGAAGGGTTCTCTGTCGTCGCACCAATCAGGGTGACTGTCCCCTTCTCCACCGCCCCTAAGAGCGAGTCTTGTTGCGACTTCGAGAAACGATGAATCTCGTCGATAAAGAGGATCGGCGAGGCCGAATTGAAGAAACGATTGCTCTGTGCACGCTCGATAACCTCACGTACATCCTTCACACCACTCGTCACTGCCGAGAGCGTAAAGAATGGTGTCTCCAGCCGTTGGGCTATGATTTGGGCCAAGGTGGTCTTCCCCACGCCCGGAGGTCCCCATAGGATAAACGATGCAACACGTCCCGAATCAATCATCCGACGCAGCACAGCACCCTCACCGACAAGGTGTTCCTGTCCGATATAGTCTTCAAGCCTACGTGGTCGCAGCCGTTCTGCCAATGGTTCCATAATTCTCTCCTATTTTAATGTAGTTACAAAAGTACAGAATTTATCTCTAATAACAAAGAATGAAAGAATGAAAAACCGAAAGCCGACCTTATCCGAAAACCTAAAACCCCTTATTCTTATAAACCTACAATTACACACTATTTAGCATGAAGTCAACTATAATTCAAAAAAGTTCAATGCTCCCCCTTTCACTTTCCCTATAATCATAAGAGTTAAAAGGCTTCATATAATAATACCAAAGTCTTATCATTATAAATAGAAACAAAAGATAAATTATACATCAACCTTACTTATACATATCATTTCTTTTCCAATAATCCTCTACATATTTAAGATATGGATGTGAAGACCTATCCAGTGATTTTAAATCCTTACTTAATATTTTTGCAAAATCCTTTACTATAGGATCCTCACAATGAATACTATTAGCTGCAATTTGCCCCCAAATTCCACGATTTCCTAAATTTGGGAGATGCAACTGTTCTTTTAACGGTTCATTCCATTCGAAATTATTATTCTTATAGGATACGACTCTTGCTATCCAATCCATAAAATACGGAGACGCCAGTACATAATCTTCAAAAGAATTAATCCAATACTCTGTGTTTAACTCTGCAACATGACTGATTGTATATAGGGTATTTCTGAAGAACGTTTGCTCTCTATCATATTTTTTCAATGCTACCACGAAATTATCAATAACCTGTTTTGACCACTTTTCGATATTTTCTTCTCCCAGTAGTGAGTGTTCGCTGTGAATCCTAATTTTGCCAAGAACCAAAGAAATGAAGTTTACTTCATATTTACAAGACCTAATATATTCACCAAAATCATCCCTGTCTTTCTCATACTTCTTTTCACTTTCTTCCTGACCTACTGAACCAGAAGATATTGAGTTAAGTTTATTGTAGTATATTTTATTTAAAAGTCTATGAATATCATAGGTTTCCATAAAAGATTCTATGATTTGGGCTTTTCTCATAATTTGATTAGTGTCAACAATCTCTGGCTTTAATTCACAAAGCAAAGAAACAAACAAAGAAAGCTTTTTAAGAATCTCTATTTTAGAATCATCGAATTCATGATACCATTTATCTATATTATGTATAAACGAACTTTCTTGACCTCGTTGTAAAATTTCCCTAAATACCACTTCACAAAGCTGCTTATAAGTAGGAGAGAATATTGCACGAACTTTAGCCCCTGGAATTTGAGTGTGTTTTCTATTGAAAGCAAAATACCTAAAATAAGAATCTGGATAACGCATTGAGTAGCCATTGATATCTTTTCTTTCTTGCTCAAACAAAAACCAGATAACATAACAAAAGATTGTCTGTTTTTGGACAAATACATCAGCTATAACATCATTTATTTCAACTATACTTATATCTTGTTCTCCTGGGTTTGTGTCTTTTGCTATATCTGCAAACATACGGATGTTCGAATACTAATTTATATGATGGCAATATTCTCAATGATTTTGTATTGTTATCGTATGTCAAAAGTGAACTATCATCATCTCTGAATATTCGATATAAGTTTATGTTCAAATATTGTATAATTGATATGGCAAATAAGTCTGCTACATTAATTTCATCCATCATGCCATTCCTTTCTATGCAATCCATTGCAAATGTAAAAACATTAAAGAATCTCAAAATATCCCTTGGAGTCTCAAACGCATTTAATAAATTCTCTATCTCAAAAATACTGTCTATTATAAGGTCTTTATTTCCTGTACAACTATATTCCCTTAAAACGCTATCCAATTTCTCTTGGAATATCTTTTTAAGTACAGCATCATTTGCAGGAAAAAGACATTCAAAATTAATAAACTTTTTCATATAAACCTCTGGAGCTTCTATACCCAAGCGTTCTAAAGATAGGCATAGGTTCTTTTTATCAGCAGCAATTATATAAAATAGATTAGGAAAATCTGCCGTATCTCTTATAAGATTTAGCATCAGTTTCACTTCATCATCATGTAGCCTATCAACATCATCAATAGATATAATAATAGGTCTGTCTATTTGTTTAAGGAATGTCATTATTCGGTCATGCTCTGTAGTCAAGGTCTTTTTCTTATACAATGACTTAAACATGAAGGAATAATATGAATCTGGAACTTTTTCAACAAGTAATGATAGATAAGAAGAGAACATTCCTGTAGGTAGAATGAAATGTCTATTCAGTTCTTGATGTAGAACAGAGAAAAATTCCGTAATCATAGTTTCTGTTTTCTCGCAAAGCCAAGGTCTAAATTCTACATAAATTATTTTATTCTGATACTCTCCTCCCCTAATCGCTTTCTTCATTTGACATAAGAAGGATGTCTTTCCTATTCCAAAAGATTCGCTAAGCAAAATAGTAAAGGAGTTGGGGGTTTCCACAAAATAATGGCTGTCAAATGTGGACAGAACTTTATCTAACAACGTTCTAAGAAGGAAATCTCTATTATATCCATCATTTGTTGTGGGCGCATCTATAAAAAAGGGATGAGTCCTTTTGTAAAGACCTGTAAGAGCCTGGAATTCTTTTCTATAAAGGCAATAGAATACATATTCCGTAAAAAACATTCCCAAAAACAAACATGCAAAATAACTAATTCCCATATAGGAATAAAAGTCAAACCTTCCCCAAATCTTAAATCCGACGTAAACAACAAATAAGAAAAACTCCCATAAGTGTCGTTGGGATAACTTCTTTGTTTCTCTTTTCAGAGAATCATGTTTTATAAGTGCTATAAATACTGGGCATAAGAAAAAGATGAGAGCAATAAACAAACTGTCATTGGTCACAGTCTCAGTTATACATACAATATATGTTGATATAAGCTTATTGATAAATTTCCAGAAAATGATTAGCACTACAAGAATACAAGCCATGAGTTTGTATTCTGATAACACTACTGCTTTTATATCTTTCTTTAATTCTTGAATCATCTATTTTTCTCCCTTTATTTTTATGTTCTATTTCTTTTTGTAACATTCAGATAGCCATAAATCTTCAAGCTATTCTTGGCTTACCATTTGGCAACCAGTTTGTTTCATGAAATCTTCAAGTTGCATATTGGTATCTAACCAATAGCCATAGTTTCTTTCATCTGACATTTTAAGGATGACCTTCTCATTGATATTCAAACCCATTTCTCACCACAAACTTTTATACGCTTCATCATACTCAATAAAGCATTGCGCAACAGGAGTATTTTATCATCAAATTCAGCGCATAATCGAAAAGTTTCGTGGACTTTATCTAAAAACTTTCCCCACGGCGTTAGTATCTTTTTACGTAATAATGAATTACCCCTACATGGTTTATCATAAAATTTAAAATATAACATGATGATGCTTTTATGTTGTAATGTTCGGATTTAGGTGTAAATATAAAACATGAGGATTAAAAGTCTCTCAGTATTTATCATACAGAAAACTTAACCTCGTATGAAAGAGTGTATTAAACTAAGTAAAAGTCATAACAAAAGTACAAATAAAATCTGATAATCTCATTGCCTTTTGAAAATTATTATCAGTAATAGAGTATATGAACAGACATAACCCCAAACTTCTAAAGCTCCCGTACCACTCCACATTTCTGAAGAGCCGTTTCTTTGTATCCCCCCAATTCAACTCACTTAGATAATTTTAATAAAGAGAAAAGCAGGTTAACGAATCTGCAATTCTTAGTACAGAAGGAAAGGTTTCTGTATCTTTGTACACATAAACCAAATGACTTTTTACAACATAAGGCAGGAGTTCTGATGACCAAATATCTTGAAGATTATCTGCTTCTAAAGCTAAAGAAACACAGAAGATATGCAGCAGCTTTCTTCCGTAAGCTTAAAACTACTGGACAATAAAACATTATCCTATAAAGCATTAGCACTGCTATCAGCGAGAGCATATAAAGGTTTACACGAAATACCCCTCCCCTATTATTTATCAATTAGAAACACTAAAAAATGAAACATCCCAAATCAAAGTTATTTATTTCGGTCGCATGTTTAGTCCTTCCGCTTTTGTTTGCTTCATGTTCAAAAGATGAAGAAAACGAAAACGACCACATGCCTTTTGTTCCTATCGAACAAAAGGATTTCACAGCTGATATCCTGCAACCTAATATTAACTATTCAATTCCTATCCAAGGAGACGACGCTAAACAATATTTCTTTAATGCTGTGGGTACCTACGAGGGTACGCTAACCGTTTATGACCCTAAGACCAAACAGGTAATTCCTTCTGATTTTGATAATCATGTAAGCGTCCAACTCGAATTAGACTCATATAAGTTTAAACTGAATCCTGTTCCCCTTCCTTTTACATTATATGCGTTAAAGAAGGACCAATATGCTTATGACATACTATACAAAATAATCAAAAATAAAACTTGGTGGAAGAAAGACAAGCTACGTGATGATCCCACAAGACTCATAGGAAGAAACAAGAAGAATCCTTCAGAAGTGGCATTCCAATTGTATAACCCATATATGTTATTCTCAAGTACAATCTATATCCACCAGGATCGTTATGACTTGACTGAATTGTTTTTTTATATCTGTGGAACTATCAACAATACAACGAAAGAATTAACGGTTTACATAAAGCCTGTGGGTGCCTTGTTTCATGACGGTATGGTTATAAACAATAAAATAAAAGCCGAATTCAACGACGTTTATTTTATATGTAAATTAAAGAAGACAGCATAGGATAAACTAATTTTCCTTTTACGAAAAGAATAAACTATGATTAAAGAATAGATTATGGATAAAAAGAACAAATACAACCTACTCGTCGCTCTTTTCCTACTGTTAGTAGGCAGCTTTGCCGTTTCATGTACGAAAGACGATGACGCTACGACGGACAACACCTCTAATTTTGCACCTATCAGTAGAGAAGAAGCAGTTAAAATACAGAATTCTATACCCGGTACGTATAAAGGTAATGTGCATGTTTACGACCCTTCAACCAAGAAAAATTATTATTCCAATTCAAGGCTTGACCTCGACTCTCTAATCATATACGATGACTACAATATTGTCTATAGCCGTTTAACATTGCCACGCGACACGTATGAGCGGTTACACAATATTGGCAAAAATGGGATAAACGATACACTACCAGGGATATTTACTCAACGAGACGAAAAGAATTATTTAGTATTTGAGGGAATTCGTTTCAGCAGTCGCAACCAACAAGACAGTTGCGTATATCGGTTTGAAGTATCACAAGGGATAGTTGCCTTTATAGACCGAGGTCACAAAACAAAAAAAACAAGGATACTTAGAACTTATTTTAACGGCTACGGATATTATAATGTAAAAACAAGTAAGTTCAAAATTTATCTTCTTCCTTACAATGCATACGTAATACCATATTATGATACCTTTCAAACCACAAGAATTCCACTCACAGGAAGATATCTGGTTTATGAACTCACAAAGGTTCAATAAGGCGGACTGGTCCGTAAACTATTATTGGATAATTTCATAACCTAAAAATCAAAAGGGCGTTAATTCCATTCGAATTAACGCCCTTTTGGCTTGCTAATTTACCTTTGAACTTTATAATTAAAGACTACGAATTACGCAAATTACACGAACCATTGTCGCAACAAATAACTCGTAAACTCGTAAACTTGTAAACTCGTAAACTAAACAAACTACACAAATCATTATCGAAACAAATAACTTGTTAACTCGTAAACTTGTAAACTCGTAAACTAAACAAACAACAAGAAAAAGTTTAATTTTCATTTGCTGTCACTTTTAACATTTCGTGTAACCCTCCTGTGTACTAACGAGTTAGATGGAGGCAATGGCTGACAGGAATGACAGGAAACTTCGTTTTGACTGAATACCATCGTTAAGACGGTATTAACCGAGGACAGGGTAGACAAGAGACAAAGTAACAAAGTGAACGGATTGTAGACAGGGTAAGAGAAGAGACAGGGTAACAGGGTGAACGGATTTTAGACAGGGTACGGGAAGAGACAGGGTAACAAAGCGAACGGATTTTAGACAGGGTACGGGAAGAGACAGGGTAACAAAGCGAACGGATTGTAGACAGGATACGAGAAGAGACAGGGTAACAAAGTGAACGGATTGTAGACAGGGTATGGGAAGACAAAGTAACAGGGTTAACGCCTTTTGGCGGAGTAACAGAACTCTATAGCTGATTTAAGACTGTAAGGGGTGAGTAACCCTACCTATTACCATCTATCTTTTATATATCACCAACTCATACTACCTAACAAAAAACTTGCCCCCAAAACGCCACAGGAACGTTAGGAGGCAAGAAAACGAAAATTAAATTACCGAATGATAATACGATGCACCAACAAGGCCTTATGTTGCAAAATATAGTAAGTATTTTAAAAATGCAGAGCAGGAATAACCCCCCAACTTTCTAATTTAGAGTTACTACCAGCTACTCGCCATGCGAGCTTATCTTTAAAATCTAATCCCATATAATAACCATGATCAGCATCTGCCTCTGAACTTGACTGATAAGTTGACCCACTAATAGGCATTCCTCCTGCCTGTATATATATAACATCTAAGATATCATGACTTAAATGACCTCCCCATGTAGACACAGCCTGCATAGAATTATCATATTTAGCAGCTGCTATAAGGAACCGACGCCACTCTCCCAATGAAGGTAAGAACCAATTTCGATTAGTAATACTACCTGTCATAGTAATTCCTTGTGCAGCAAGGGAATTTGTATAATGAGCTGCGGCAAAAAAAGCTGGGAAATTATTATCATTCGCATGTGCAGAGCCTGTTCTAGAATATGCAGCATTCCATGTCCAATTATATCCATTTTCATCATATGCAACACCAATCTGATTTATAAACTGTTGCGTATTCTGATATGACGTAACTGTATTACTCCACCTATAATTACCTGCTACCTTTAATGCAAATGCCAAACCTTCACTTCCACTTGTCTTATCCGTTGCAACAACTCCAATGGGGGTCTTCCCTGCAGCTTTTCCCTGCAATAAAGTTCCCGTAGTTCCATCTGAGAAAAGATATTTATAAGTATAATACAGCTTGATCTTTACTACATAAGATTCGTTTGCGGCTAATTGTATTCTTGGGAACTTATCAAATGTCATCATTTTATTTACCAAACTTTTTTCATAAAGTTCTCCATTCTGAAAATATAATTTAAATTCATTCCCTTTAGACATCGGTAGATAGTATTGATAATCTGACATCGAAGTATAAACAAAATCTGACGCACTTATGGTTTTATTAGGGAATGTATAATTCTTGCTTACAGATGTTGGGCTACTTGAATATTGTGGACCTGTTGCATCTGAATTATAAGTCAAAATATGGGGATCACTCGCCGCTGGAACAATTTTCGCAGTTATATTTTCTATTTTCCAGTATGTTTTCATCTGAAAACGAACACGAGCAGCTTGATGCTTCATCTCAAAATGCACACGATATTTGCTACCACTCACCGTAGTCCTTGTTCTGCCAATAAGTGCTTGGCTAGCATTAGCATCTGTAACTATCAATTTATTATTATTAAATATCACTTTATCATTAAAACAAACAAAACTGTAACTTCCTGGCTCTAAGATTAACTTTTCAGGGGTTCCTGCATCTGAAACAAAAGATTTAGTAGGACCATTACCACTTACAGTACCTTTAAGCGTTCCGACTAAATTATTAGAATTATCAAAAGCATTTATGGTATAATGCTGATTACTTATTTCTTGAGCACGAGTCCTAACTTTAGAAGAATCCTTCCAATTATCATGCTCTACAACTACCTCTGCCTCTATACCATTTCCTAAATCTATTTTTTTTATATCTGATTTCGGCTTATTTGCACGAGTTATTTCAACCTCTTTCCCATAAGTCTCCTCTGATAATGTAAATTGTGAAGCATCAACTACTATCTTTTCCTTTAAAGCTTCGTTTAAATCTTCTTTTTCTGCACATGATGTTAGCACAACAACACCTAATATGTACAAAAATCTCGTATATAATGCAACTTTCATTTCTTTTCTTTTTTATTATTCCAATTATATTTCAATTTCACCTCCATCAACTTCTTGCTCATTCTCCCATTCTTCTTCAGAAGAACCAGGAACCTGTGGAACGACACTCGAACAAATGATAGGGATTTCTTCTAGTTGATGAACAATTGTAGCTGGTGCAAAATATTGCATCCTTCTTTTTTTCTTTTTCATTTTTCAATATTTAAGTTATATATGTGAGTTAATTATCAAGGAGTGTCCATTAAGCCCTGTTTCTATATAAAAAATTATTTTTACACTTATTTTTAATTATCGTTTTATATAATATTAAATCAATACCTTAAACACACAAAAAAGACAAAGAAAACTTACTATAAGTTCTTTGCCTACATGGAGTTATACGGCGCTCCGCGCGCGCGTACGATAAAAGAAGAAAAAGATTTATTTACGTCTGCTCTGAGAGAGAGAGAGAGAGAGAGAGAGTACACAATTATTTGAAACTACCAAATAATTCTCGCTCTTTTTTCTATCTTTTTTTGTTAAAGAATCCATTACGCCACAGAAAGTCTGTGCACCTCTTGTGAAGAGGTCACATCCAATAGCCGTAATAATATTCTTTATCATTTCCATTTGAAATACTGGTTAATTTTAACTTAACTGGGTGCAAAGATAAAAATAAATATTAAATCCCACAAAGAAAAGGCAAAGAAAAATTAAAATAAAACACTTTTCTCCTTAAAACACAAGCAATTCAGCAAGTTATATTTTTGCTCTACTCTTAAATTTATCCCTTATCACAAGTGGCATTACAACTATTCTTCATAACATTCTTATTTGCTTCCTCCTCCCACCTTTAGTCTTATCCGTACTGAAAAAACTCTCCATACACTCCGCCTCATTCTACTCTTTATTACACCGAATCAAAGGGCACATAAACTATTTTCGTCCTTCTAAAAACAAGTATACGCTCTATACATTTCTATAAGAGGCCCTACAACATTCCAGAACATGCCCTCCTTGTGTGTTGAAGACGCCCTTCTTGCCCCATGACAAGGCCCTTCTTGTTCCTTGTTTGCAAGTGTTTGATTCTTTGGTAGTTGTGAGGTTGGTTTTCACCTACATTTATGTCCTAAATTAAAAAACAAATTACGATTATTTATTATAGCTTTTCATGGACTTAAAAATACGCTTGGAATTTACAACTCCTACATTCATTATACATGGTAAGACGGTAGATGTTTTATCTTTCACAGAGTTCAGAACACAACAGGCTCGTTGGATATTTTATCTCTCACAGATTTTCACAGAGGAACAGAGGCCTTTCTGCGAACAGGGGGAACACACAAACGTCTGCAAGCAGACGACAGATATCACAGAACGTTATTGCTGACGTGAGTTGAAAGGTTCTGTGATATCTGTATGCCGGAGGCGTTCTGTGAGATCGAAACTGTGCGCAAAAAGGGTCTGTTAAATCTGTGAGTTCTGTGAGAGAAAAACCTCCCCAGTGAGTCTCGCAATTGTTCTTTTTCTCACAGAGGAACACAGAAGAACAGAACACACAGCATTCCACAGAGACATTAAGTCAACCGATTTCACAGAACCTTACAGCCAACATTAGCTGAAACGTTCTGTGATATCTGTATGCCGGAGGCCTTCTGTGAGTTCGAAACTGTGCGCAAAAAAGTTCTGTTAAATCTGTGTGTTCTGTGAGAGAAAAAACTCCCCAGCGAATCTCAAGCGCTCTTTCTCACATGGAGGGTGCGTTCTATTTCTCACAGAAAAACACAGAAGAACAGAACACACCGGGTTTCACAGAGACATTAAGTCAACCGATTTCACAGAACCTAACACCCACCTAAGCTTATCATCAACACCTAACAACCATCACCCACCACCCATCTTTAACTAATCATCAACACCTAACAACCATCACCCAACATCCCTCCCCATCAGAAAACCATACCGAATCCTTTACTTTCTCTATATTTTTCTTTATCTTTGTAGCCATCTATTGTGAGATAGTTACATTTTATCAATAATCTAATAGAAATCATTTTAAGGACAAGAAGATGAAGAAGATATTTACACTCCTTGCTGGATTGCTCATCGCGTCATCATCGTTTGCCATACCAGCGATGGCGATTTGGCGAACAGTTAAGCAGGCCGATGGCACGTTACTGAAGGTGATGACCGTTGGTGATGAGCATTTTAACTATGCCATGACAGAGGATGGTATTCCCCTTGTGCCCTATCGTGGCAACTACTACTATGCCCATATTGTTGGCCAGCAGTTGGTGGCCTCGGCGGTTCTGGCACATAATAAAGACCTCAGACACGGCCGTGAGGAACTCGCTGCGGCCGCTCTGGAGGAGGTAAGACAACTGCAGAGAAACAAGGAACAGCAGGTTAGCTCGAAGCCTTTCGGACTCAGTGATGGGACAACATGGGAGGGAAGTAAGAAGGGACTCGTCATCTTAGTGGAGTTCTCGGACAAGTCCTTCACCAATCCACAGAATGTTCTCACACTCCGTCCACGTGAGTCTGACATCAAGACCCTCTATGAGAAGATGCTTAACGAGGAGGGTTATAAGAACGACAATGGTGCTATCGGGAGTGTGCACGACTATTTCAAGGACCAGAGCAACGGTAGGTTCGACCTTACCTTTGATGTCATTGGACCCGTGAAGTTGGCTCATCCGTATAAATACTACGGTGAACACACGCAGAACATGAACGATGCTAATGCGCCACAGATGATTATCGACGCTTGTAAAGCCGTCAAAGAGCAGGTAGACTGGCGTCGCTACGACTGGGACGGAGACGGAGAAGTGGAACAGGTCTACGTTATCTATGCGGGTGAAGGCGAGGCTACGGGTGGCAATGCAGACACGGTTTGGCCACATAAGTATTCGCTCACGGACGCAGGACTGAGTGCGCTCCATTTCAATGGACAGACGATTGACACCTACGCATGTAGTAATGAGATTATTAGAGCACAAGTCAACGGTATGCAACGACTGTATTATTCGGGCATAGGGACCATCTGTCATGAGTTTTCTCACTGCTTAGGGCTTCCTGACTTCTATGATACAAGGGGCGGAACGAACGTTGGCTCGGGACGATACGACCTTATGTGTGGCGGTAGCTACAATGGTGGACCAGAGAGTTTAGTAAATGTTTATGGCGGAACGGGTATCGGCACGGTGCCTGCAGGATATGATGCTTACGAGAAGGCGTTCATGGGTTGGCTGAAGCCTACCACCCTCGGCAATGCTGCCGTGGACGTGAAGGATATGAAAGGACTGTCGGAAGGTGGTGAGGCTTACTTCCTCTATAACCCTGACAACAAGGATGAGTATTACATCTTAGAGAACCGTACGCCCTACAGGTGGGACAGTGAGCTGCCTGCCCATGGCCTGATGGTGTTCCATGTAGACTATGATGAGAAGGCGTGGAGGATGAACAATCTCAATGCGGCTGCCTCTCAGCGTCACCCACGGTTTACGATAGTGCCTGCGGATGGCATCCTCAATAGTGACTCACAGGACAATGACCCGTTCCCAACGGCCTTGAACAATAGTCTGACGAGCACTACCGACCCTCGTCTTAGCTTCTATACGAACTATAGAGTGACGGACTTAGCGGGGATAACAGGGATTGCGAAGAACCATGATAACACTATCTCTTTCCGCTATACACCGCTGAATACAACTGCTGCCATCACCTCGCTCCCTGCTGACAATGCCACTCAGCCGTCTACTGCCTACACCCTCTCTGGTGTAAAAACCAACCCTCAACAGGCAGGACGACGCCAGATAGTTATCGTGAAGGATAAGGAAGGGAGGGGGCATAAGGTGTATTAGTGGCCTCACCCCCAACCCCTCTCCGAATGGAGAGGGGAGTGATCACCGAGATACCCCTACATGTCCTCCAGATGTTTAGCAGCCCATCTCCTTTCATCAGCAGGCCAAAAGGGGTAACCTCACATACTAACTACCAGTTGGCCCCTCCCC
>ERZ773051.429-NODE-429-length-30401-cov-3.985698_pt1 | contig 30401 bp, 34 predicted proteins | sample MGYA00580631_ERZ773051 | MGnify/ENA primary metagenome ERZ773051 (study PRJEB29015, sample SAMEA2738137) | human oral metagenome | biome: human oral; feature: human-associated habitat; material: saliva | place: China | collected 2204 ... | reverse complement strand
CGGCAAAGGTGTTGAGCCAAGCGGGAATAGTGAGATTCTTTCGGACGGATTTGTTACCGTATTTTGCGGCGTAGGCGTCCATATCGAGGGGAAGAGCTGGCGGCGGCTGGCGCTAGAAAACTACTTAACAGAGAAATGGGCAAGTGAGAAAGCAAGACGCGCAGTAAAAGAAATGTCATTTATGATTTTTGGCAAAAAGCCCGCCCCTCGTCAAATAGATTCTCCATTCGTATTTTTCAATTAGCAAAAGGCTCGGAGACATTCCCTGCCTTTTGTTTTTTTATAGAAGAGTTTTATAGAACAGGGCGTGGGTTTTTATGGGCAAAACAACAGTACTCTAAAAGGTGAAACCAGTGATTTCTTGGCTTTCGAATATGAGATAATAGTGTCATCGGAACTTGAAAGGCTCTCTTAGCCTCAAGGGGGCACGTTCAATTAAACCCTAGCTTAAGAGGGGATAAGGGAGGTGGGGCGGTGGATGCATCAGAAAGGGAAGAGCCTCTACCCGTGGGATAAGCAACCAGGGGAGGGAGAGAAAGCCCATGAAGCCTTTCTGTTCTATAAGAATCTTGGGGCTGGTAGGACCCTAGCGCAGGTTTCTAGAGAGATGCCGAAATGTTACCAGCTACTAAAACGCTGGAAGAAAGAGAATAACTGGAAGGAACGAGTCGATGCTTTTGATCGGCATAATGAACGAGCTAGACAAATAGCGGCGCAAAAAGAGCAAATTGATATGGACAAGCGCCATATTAAAATTGGTCTGTCGCTCCAGAAAAAAGGGGTTGAAGCGCTCGAAGCAACCGACGCTAAACGCATATCTGCCGGCAACATAAAGAAGCTTTTGCGCTACGGTGTGGACTTGGAGCGTGAAGCGCGCTCATCGCAAGAGCACCGATTCAATGGGCAGCAGGAGACCAGCGCGGCGAATATGTTAGCGATGGTTCTAAAAAAGGCGTGGAGTGAAGGATATGACGAGTGATATCAACGGGCTAGCGAAAAACATGAAGCGCTATATCCATGATCCCGCGGCGTTCGTTGTCGATGTCCTCCGGGCTCATCCAGATCGCTGGCAAGAAGAAGCACTCGAAGCAATTGGCTCTCAACCGCGCATTGCCGTCAGAAGCGGGCATGGCGTCGGGAAAACCGCTTTTGAAGCTTGGTGCATCTGCTGGTTTCTCTTCACGCGACCTTATCCAAAAGTTCCTTGCACGGCCCCGACACAACAACAGCTATATGATATTTTGTGGTCAGAGGTCTCAAAATGGCTCAAGCGCTCTTCCCTTCTGGACGCTCTTTTTGAGTGGCAGAAGACGAAAATCACACTCAGAGAAATGCCGGAACGATGGTTTGCGACAGCACGCACGGCAAGCAAGCCGGAGAACATGGCAGGCTTCCACGAAGACCATCTATTATTTATTTGCGATGAAGCGAGTGGCATAGATGACGCCATTTTTGAAAGCATCGAGGGCGCTCTCACGACGAAGGACGCGAAGTTAATTCTGTGCGGGAACCCGACGAAGAACAGCGGGGTCTTCAAACGAGCTTTCTTTGAGGATAGAGAGCTGTACTGGACGAAGAAGGTCTCATGTATGGAGACCCGTCGTGTTGCAGACGAGTACAGTCAACGTTTAATAAAGCAGTATGGCGCCGATAGCGACGTTGTCAGGGTTCGCGTGCTCGGGGAGTTCCCGAAAGCCGAACCAGACGGGCTCATTCCTTTAGAGCTTGTTGAAACTGCAATGATGCGCGATTTTAAAACCGATGCTGGCGCAATGCTTGATATTGGCGCGGATATTGCACGCTTCGGCGATGATGAAACAATCATCGTCCCGCGGATCGGCGCGAAGGTTCTCGGACTCTACCACTACACGAAACAGGACACAATGACAACCTGCGGGAAAATCTTAAGCGCAGCAAAAGGCGCCATGAGAGAGTACCAGAAACCGCACGCAACGATTCATATTGACGATGACGGTGTTGGCGGAGGCGTAACGGACAGACTGAGAGAAGTTATTTCGGAACAGGGGTTAAATATCTCAGTTATCCCGTGCCACAACGGCGGCAGGGCGCTCGATAAGGAGCATTATGCCAACTGGGCAACAGAGCAATGGTGCGGGCTAAAGCAACGTTTCGTTGATGGGGATATCTCAATTCCGCAAGATGACGAGTTAGCCGCGCAGCTCTCGACTCGAAAATACACCATCAACAGCCGTGATCAAATCATTCTTGAAGATAAGGGAACGTACAAGAAAAGGATTCATCGTTCACCGGATAGGGCGGATGCGCTTGTGCTGGCATTTGCCAACGGGGACAGCGAAGATATACAGCTGGCTAGACTATTAGGAGGGGTAAGGCTTTATGGCTAATGCCGTGAAAAGATGGCTCAATAGAGCCGTGGGCGAAATAAGCCGTCTCCGTATGTCAAGCTGGTTTTTTAATGTTCAGAACATGTATTCGGCGCCCTATTCCCTAAACATCTCGGGACATGTTGACTATCGACGCGCCCGCGCTCTGTACTACAACAGAGACGACGCTTATAAACTGGGCGCAGGGTTCGCGAAGCCGATTGTAAATACACTTGCGGGATTCATGGGGGCGCCAAAATTCCAGTGTGAAGACGAAAAGGCGCAGGGTGCCCTTGATGCGTTCTGCAAAGACCTTGTAAGCACAATGCAACGCGTGCACCAGAAAAACTTAATTGATGGAGAATGCTTCTTGCGCCTTGTAAATCTTCCCGCAGATACGACGCTATACCCGGAGAACAAGACACAGACACGTCTCAGTTGCGTGCTCATCCCGCCGGAACAAATCCCGACGGGCGGCATTGAGTACGATCCTATCACGCACGACTATACAGCAGTTACCATTCTTACAAAGAATAAATGGATCGACCAAAACGGGGATGTGCAGGAGTATATTTATCGGCAACGCATGACTAAGAGTGAAGTCATTAGCACGGTTGACGGCACGGCTCCAGAGGGGATAGAGAGCGCGCAAGAGGTGAACCCGTGGGGATTTATCCCCATCGTTCATTTCCGGAACGAACCCGACGAAACAGAGCTTCACGGCTACTCAGAGCTTGAACCAATCGAACCATTCCTCAAGGCGTATCATGATGTTATGCTTCACGCCATTAGCGGGAGCAAGATGCACTCAACCCCGAAGGTTGCGTTTAAGCTGGATGATGTGAAGGCGTTCCTCTCGAACAACTTCCCGCAGGTTTTGAAAGATGTGCAGCAGGGGCGCGAAGCGACGATCGACATGAACGGGAAAGACCTTTTCCTGCTTAAGTCGGACGAAGACGCAGGGTTCATTGAGTGCTCTTCTGCTATCGGAGATACAGCAACGCTCTTACAGTTTATCTTCTACTGTATCATCGACACCTCAGAAGTCCCGGAATTCGCTTTTGGCGTGCATATTTCAAGCGCACAGGCAAGCACAAAGGAACAGACCCCAATTCTTTGTCGCCGAATTGATCGAAAGCGGGAGCAGGTAGGGAGCTCTTGGCAGTTATTCGCGCGGATGGCGCTGGCGATGTTGGCTACAACAACGGGCACCAGATTTACCAGTTACGCCGCGAACGTCGTTTGGAGTGCTGTCATAGATAAGGATAGGCAGGCAGACGCTCAGACCCTCTACAGCGTCACGCAGGCGCTCACAATGGCACGCGGGAGTGACATCATCTCTTCAGAAAGCGCGGTAAATTATCTCTCCAAGTACATCGACACCATGAGTCAATGGGAAGAGAAGGGCGGTCAGACGGGAGAAAGGGACAAAATCGAAGAAAGCAGAATGCTAAACCTGCCGATCGAAGAAGCCTACTCTCAACAACGGCAGGAAGAAGAAATTGACCACCAACTCAAAAAGAGCGGCGATGAGGAATGACCAGCAGGGAGCTAGAAGAAATCAAGGATGCGGCAGGATCCTATTGGAAATATGCGCTAAAGGCTAGAAAACGAATGCTCTCCGCGCTTAGAAAGTCAGATAGACGGATTGCGAAAATCTATAATGATGCAGTCTTGCGCATTTTGAGGGAATGGAAAGAGGAACAGGGCATCAAAGGCTTGTTAGAAGCGATTGACGAAGACTTTCGAGAAAGGTATTTGTTCTCCGCCCTCTCCGAACGGCTTGAAACCACCATCCGGGAGGGCGCAGCAGCTGGAATAACATTCTCTAAAGATGTTTCTGTTGATATGCTTAAACGGGCAGGGATGGGAACAGAGCCGCTTATCTGCGCAATGGAATTTCAGCGTCAACGAGCAGTGGCGGCGGCTTATGCGCGCACACATAAAGACGGGCTTCACTTGTCAGAGCGTATCTGGAACGCAAGCGAAAAGAGCAGGGACGCCATGAGAGCGATTGTAACGGCAGGCGTAGGAGAGGACGCCGTTACCGTTGCTAGGGCTTTAGAAACCTATGTCCGAAAGGGGGCGGCGGTAACGACCGCGCATTATCCCCAAATGCTGGAGCGCATGGGCAGCAGAATCCCGCCCAACATCGACTATAACGCGCTTAGGCTTGCACGGACAGAGCTCACGGCGGCATATGGTGAAGCGACAATAGGCGCAGCAAAAGCAAGCCCCGGCATCAAAAAGGTTCGGTGGGTACTCTCAAATACACACCCGCGAACGGATATTTGCGACAGCTACGCAAGCGGAGGCGATGGGCGCGGGGTATATGACGCGAAGGATTGCCCACTTGCCCCCGCACATCCAAATTGTCTCTGTACCATTCAACCCGCCCCCGAAGATCCTGAGGAAATGGCAAAGCGATTAAAGGCGTGGTTGAATGCCCCCGATAGTCAACCAGATATTGAAGAATGGTATCAGAAAAACTATAAGCCATTTAAAGGGCGGTGAGGTGAAAAGTATGGGGAAGAAAAGATTTATTGCGCTATCGGCAAAGATTTCCGGTGAGATGAAGGTAGAAGATATTCCAACGGCAAGTTGGGCGAACGTTGACGAGCTTAAGAAGGGTGATGATGACCCGCTAGAGGTCGTTATGTCCGTCCCCTCGGGAAAGAGCACCCGCGGTTGGAATTATACGGTGGACGCACTCAACAGCATCGTCGGAGAGGTGAACACCGTGGGGCTTCCTGGCTTTCTCGGGCACCAAAAGGCGGAAGACGTCCCGACAGATTTCCCTAACCCTGTGACGCATTGGATCGGCGCGAAGATGCAGGATGGAGTTGCCTACTTCCGCGGTCTCATTGACAAGAGCGCCCCGGACCTCAAGCGATGGATCCGGGGGAAGGCAATCTCACAGGTTAGCATCTATGGTTATCCGCAACTCCAGCAAAACGCGGTTACAGGGGAAACGGACGTTACAGACTATAAAGGGCTGTCGATTGACTGGACACCGCTAAACAGGGCGGGCATGCCGACAAGCATAGCAGCGCTCAGTGGAGAAATGGACAGCGTCATAACGCCGACGGACGCAAGCCATGAAGAACTCAGGGACGCTCTCCACAGCGCGGCTTATGATAAGCTTGTCTTAAGTGAAGAGGATTATCTCGGCATTGCTGCCGTCTATGATGATCATTTTATTGCCGTGCATAACAACTGCTCAGCCAATGGCAAGACGCGTTATTATAAGATTCTTTACACTAAGTCACCAGAGGGGAACATTCTTCTCGGGGAAGTGACGGAGGTTATCCATCGAGACTCTTGGGAACCCGTCACTAGTGGCGAACAGAAAGGGATTGACATGAAGAAAGAAGAAAAAGACCTGCTCGATGCAGGCAATAAGAAACAGCCGCCCGAAGGCAATAGCCGTTTTGAACAGGTCTGTGGTGAGATGTTCGACGGCAAAACGGGAGATGCGCTAATGGAAGCAATTAAAGCCGCGGCAGAACTCTCCAGGCAGGCGAAGGAGAACAATCTTAAGGCGCTTATTGATAAATCTGTCGGAGCGAAAGTGTCGGGTGAAATGGCACAGAGTCTGATCAAGAAGCTTCTGCACGTTTCGGACGGCGCGACGGAAGAGCAGATTTGCGGTGAAATTGATAGTGTCCTTGCCGATGATACCATCAAGGCGATTCTAGCGCAGGCACACATTGACAACGTTCCGCCCACCTCTAACCCAAACGAAGACGCAGGGAGTGGGCTTTTCACGAAGACCATGACAACCCTTTAACGCAAGAAAGGAGTGATTTCGTATGGCATATATTGGGCAGCCGGTACCTAGCACCGTAATAAAGATTTCTCAACTCAAGGTTAGCGACGGCAAGAGTATAGACGTTTCTGTTCCCGCAGGGAAGGGCGTTATTGCAGGCAACTTCTACGTCTTGGACGGCTTTTTTGGCGCGGTTGTGGAGACCGTGGACAAGGATAAGAATACGGCAGGTAAGACCGTATCTCTCACACTTGAGAATTGTGAGTACGTTACCGATCAAATCGACACAAAACAGGCATTTGCAAAAGGCGCGGTGTTGCTCTTCGACACGGAAAAGAATCTCTTCGTGACGACGAAGACAACCGCGACGATCCCCGTCGGTCGCGTATCGGCGGAGAAGGATACAGCGAACACGATTCAGTTTATCCGCGCCCCGCAGATGCAGAGCGCTAGCGCATAAGAGGTAAATAAATGAATATTGTATCACAAGAAACACTAATGGAAGCTCGTCGCAAGTACACGGGCACAACAAAGATACCCTTTGGCTTCGGCGGGAAAACCGAATACGCAGAAAAGAAAATCGTCAACGGCGAAATGGAGACCATGCATCTCAACTCTCCGATCGGAGAGATGGTCACTTATGGCAGTTCAAACGTCTCAAAGGAACTTCTCCGTAAAATCGTGCTCGATGTAGAGCTGGGACGCGAAGAAGTCCAGCCGCTCTACAAGCCCATCTACGACACAATCGCAGACAGCAACCTACCAGAGGTTTTAGATGCAAAGTGGGCACTACGTGGCGCTTGCGTCTTTGCGCAGTCTTTTGAAGGTTCTGAGGTTCATTTCGGCACGATTGAAGCGGAGCACGGCCCTACCGCTCGGATCAACACCTACACGGCAGGCTTTGAATACACGAAACAGCTCAAGGACTTCAACCAGTCCTTCCAGGTGGAACTGCTCAACAAGGCAATGGGCGAAGCGTATAACGCGCTTCTCAACGAACTCTATCTTGCCCCCATTCTCAAGGCAACCTACAAGGCGGAGAATAAAACGGCGGTGCAGAAAGCGAAGGATACCGACGCACCTTTTGCCACGCTGTATAACACGATTAACGAGGGGCTCAAACAGACGATCATCAAGAAGCGCCCTGCAACTGTCCTGTTGGCATCTAGAGTCAATCAGCCTGGCATTGAGACGGTACTTCGTGGCGGATACACCTACAACGGGACAACACGCCCCGCGATTTCCAGCATTAGCACCGTCATCTACTACGACGGTTGGACGCAGAACGTTGGCAAGAAGGCGACGACTTACGACGGCGTTCCTGCAGACAAGGTTTATCTCATCCGCCCCAAGCGCGGGTTTAAGGAACTTGTGAAGCAGGACTTGCGCATTGAGTCTTCAGGCGGAGACCTTTCGCGCCTTGTAGAGCAACAGATTATTGGCTACGCGTATCGCGGTGTCTTCGCCGCCATTGATGAAAATGTTCAAGAGGTCACTATCGCGTGAAGCGAAGGGGGATTCTCATGGTTCGCGTAGAAGCAACGATTGCTAACGTACGGCAGTTTATCAACGAGAAGATACCGACGGGCGAAACAGAGACAGACACGGGGTTTACCGACGAAGAAATCAGAAGTCTCATCCAGAGCACTAGCAACGCATACGCGGCGGCGGCGCTTGGGTGGAGGCTCAAGGCGGGTAAAGCATCGGCAGGCGAACTCAAAAAATATACCATTGGACAGGAGACCTACGAGCGTTCAACAGGGAGCGACTTCGCAAGCTACTGTTTAGAGATGGCAAAGATGTACGACGAGATGGCAAATAAACAAGACGATTTAAATGCAAGTAGAGTTTTCACATTGAAGAGACCTGACACAATATGAATTTTGTAGACCAACGAAAACGGGACGTAGCGTTCACCATTTCCGAAAACCCGACTTCTGTCATCATTGAGAGGACAACGAAGGTTTTGCGTGGAGGTGGGCGGAAAATCGAGAAATCGACGTTGCCCCCGCTCACAATTCGCATTTTCCAGCAGGGCGGCAAGCAGATTAACGTTAACATGTCTTCAAGCACGGCGGGGACGCGGCAGACTGAAGAAGCATGGGCGTTTTTGGCAGATGCAGACGCAGATATTCAGTGTACGGCGACGATCACCGATGAGTTTGAAGCGTTCGGGCAAAGGTTCCGCGTCACGGCGGTTATGCCTAGATATTGGCAGGGGACTCTCACAAGCATTGACGGATTGTTAAGGGCGGTGAGTTAGTTGTTTAGCGATAGGGTACGCGATTATATTGCAAGAAGGGAGGCAGCGACTTTTCTTCTTTGTGAAAATGTTTCTGGGCAGATGGAGCGATACGCGAAAGAGCGCGCCCCGTGGAAGGATAGAACGGCGCATGCTAGACAGAGCATTAACAGCCGGGCGGAGCGTTCTGGTAATGGTGTTACGATAAGCATTGCGCACGGCGTCCGCTATGGTAGATATCTCGAAATGGGCACGTCCCCGCACGAGATCCGCCCGAAAAACAAAAAGGCGCTGTACTGGAACGGGGCAAGTCACCCGGTTAGGCTCGTGCATCATCCGGGCACGCAAAAGCATCCTGCCATTGTTCCCGCCGCCGAATATGGAGCAAAGAAGCTCAAACAGGGGCTTAATGTCCTTTGGGGGTGCGTTTAATTGCGGGAAGTCATACGTCAGGCGCTTACCGATGGCGTTCCAGAGGTTAAAGGTAGAGTGTTTGAACCCTTCGCAGCAGGGGCGGAGATAGAGAAGCCGTACTTAGTCGTTAAGGAAGTGGCAGACGATGATAACACCGAATGGGCAGGGCTACGCGCCCGTGTTGAAGTCTGGGCTTATGTCGAGCAAGGAAGCCTAAAGGCAACAGATCAGCTCACTAAAGAGGCTATATCGGCGCTCAATATGCAACCGCTTCCCGACGAAAGCGGAGATGTGCTAACGTGTATCCACGACAGCACGGGCGAAGATATCATTGACGAAGAGTGGGACGCGCTCACACGGTGCGCCTATTTTTATGCATTAGCGATACAGCCCGCAGGTACACCAGGCTCACTGGAAAACGACCCGTGGATTAACGCGCTTGTCGCATGGACGAAGGGGCTTCTGGGCGATGCTATCGAGGTCTATGGCGGCAAATTGCCGGCAGGGTACAAGAGACCCGCGGTTCTTTGGAGGCTTGATAATCTCACCGTAGACGATGCGGGAGCATTCGCCTTCAATGTAAGTAAGCAAGTTGCTGGTCATGTATTCGGGCGGAATGCAGTCGAAGAAGCGAATATTGCCGTTTCTATCTCGGAGGAGATGGGAAATGCAATTAAAATACCACTTAAACCGTCTCAACGCCTCTATATGACGCTTAAAACACTTAACACAACACTTTATACCGACGCGCTAAAGCAAGGGCATATTCGGGCGCTCTTGACGCGAAAAACGAAACATCCAAAAGAAGACGTGCCAATGATAGGGCAGGTCGATACGAACGGGACCCTAAAGGAGGGGGAATATAATGTCTGACGAAAAGACCGCAACGCTGGCGAAAGATGCAGTAGCGCCGGCAGTGCGGTATAAATTCTCTGAGATAAAAGATGCATCGGAAGCCTTGTTTGGGCACGCCCCGGCAGTTGTCGACGGTGCATTTTTTGGCAAGGACAAGGAAGCAAGCTACACGGTGAAAGAAGCGCAAGACCTTGTTGAAGCGTTCCTCAATAAACCAGTAGAGACAGCAAAGAAGGAGGGTCAATAATATGGCAGGAGGCGCATGGGAGATTACCGACCTTCCCGTATTGCCGGGTCTGTACATGAATTTCAAGGCGGCGGCTCTTGCTACCGTCACGACGGGAGACCGCGGAACGGTCGTTGTGCCGTATAGGTCTCATTGGGGCAAGATAGGGGGCTTCACGGAGTTATACCGTGAGACGGATATCCTCAATGTTTTCGGGAAGCTCGAAGACTCCAATGGCAGCACCTTCTATAAAGCGCTTCGGATGTGCTGCCTTGGCGAACCGAAGAAGATCCTAGGTTACCGCTTGGCAAGTGACAGGGCGGCGGAAGCCTCGCTCACCCTCAGCGACACGGCAAATACCGAACGAGTCAAGCTCACAGCAAAATACAAGGGAGAGAGAGGGAACAATTTCCGGGTTACGCTTTCCCCTTCTCTGACGGATGCAGATGCGTACACAATGAAGCTCTACGAGGGGACAGCACTCTTAAAAACTTACTCCTTCAAGACTTGGGAAGAGCTCGTAAACGTTGTCAATACGGATAATTCTTACGTGCTGGCGGCAAAGGCTAAACCTGATACAAGTCTCAGCGGTAAGGATTTCGCCGTTATTACCTCTACCCCGTTTAGCGGGGGAAATTCTGGCATCGAGGGCATTACCGCGAAGGATTACATTGCGATGCTCGAAGCACTTGAGAACGAGGATTTTAACTTTCTCACGCTTGACGGTGTCACAGACGAAGCAATTCAAACATCTGTTGCGTCCTGGATTAAGAGCATGAGAAAGAACGGCAAGAAGGTCGTTGCAATCATGGGCGGTAGTGCGCAGGATGATGTTGCAGATGATGCAGTAGAACGGACTTGCAAGCGTTCGGCAGGCTTTAACCATGAAGGGATTGTCAATGTCGGCGTAGGCGTTGTTCTCGATGATGTTTCTTATTCGAGCGCGGAAACCGCCCCTTATGTCGCTGGTCTCATCGCTGGGCAGCGCATGACCGAAAGCACGACTTACGCCGCCACGCCTTTCGATGGTGTTACGCGGCGCTGGAGAGGCGGCAGGAGCAGCGAACAGGAAAAGGCTGTTAAAAACGGCGTCTTCCTGTTTATCAAGGACAGGAACATCATCAAGGTTTTAGAGGGCGTGAATACGCTCACAACACTACGGCAAGACCAAAACAAACAGTTTAAAAAGATTCGGTCGATCCGGACAATGGACGCAATAGACAGCGATATGCAGCAGACCGCAAACGACTATTATATTGGCAAGATCAACAACACGATAGAGGGGCGTGAAGCTCTTGTCGGTGCTTGCAAGGAATATATGGAGGTTTGCGCTCAGGGCGGTATCATCGAAAAGGGAACTTATAAAGTATACCTGAACCCGACATATCACGGGAAAACCGCTACCATTAAACCAGAGCCGAACCAGGTATTTATCAAGTGGGAAGCTCGGATCACGGACGTTATCGAGCAGATTTTCTCAGATTTTATTTGCGAATAAGGGAGGTTCGTTAAATGGCAGGTGCGGGATTTGATGCCATTCGTGCCGTCGTTGGTACGTTTGGCTATATCTACAAAGAGGGCAAGTGGCTCAGTCAGTATAACAAATGCCAAGCGTCCGTGGATATCGGGAAAGCCGAAATCAAACCGGCAGGAGACCGCTGGATTCGGCACAAGGTGATTTCATTGAAAGGCAGTGGAAGCATCAGCGGTTACAAGGTCACGGACGAGCTTCTTGAAGAGGTCTCCGCCGTCGCTCACAATGATAAGCCGTCGATGCGGACGGAGCTCATTGTTACGCTGGATGACCCCGAAGCTTGGGGCGCGGAGCGTATTCGGCTAACCAACGTTATGTTTGACAATATCAGTTTGGCAAATTGGGAGCACTCGAAAGAAATAGAGGAAGAATGGAAATTCACCTTTGAGGGGTTCGAGTTGCTGGATGTTATCAAGGACTAAGGGGCAGGAGGGCTAAAGTATGGAAACCATCAATGCAGAAATCAACGAAGAAATGGAAGAAGCCGACATCATTACGAAGCTGCTCGCGGCAGACCCGGAGAAAGTCCCGACCATGGTCGTCCCTCTTAAACGGCTCGGGATACCAGTTACGATAAAGGCGCTAACCGGCAAACAGGTTTCTCGTACTCGTGAAAGAAACCTACAGAGCGTTAAGACGAAGCAAGGGTTGGTTGATAAGCTAGATTATGAGAACTTCAACATTGGGCTTATCGTTCAGGCAAGTGTGAAGCCGGATTGGAACGATCCCAAATTATTGGAAAAGTTTCGGGCGTCAAGTGGGAACGAGGTTGTCAAGCGCCTGCTACTTGCTGGTGAAATCAGTCTCCTTGGCGATGTGGTTCTTGATGTTTCCGGCTTCAATGTCGACCTTGAAGAACTAAAAAACTCATAACCGGCGGCAGAACGTTTTTATCCGTCCTGCATGCGCTAAGTATTCGGCGCAAGGTCACGCCGGGGCAATTCTTCGCTATGCCCATGATGGAACAGAAATTTATGATTTCCTCCATTATGGCAGAGCTTGAAGCGGACAAGGCATTAAAAGACAAAGCAGAGGAGCAGCGAAATGGCAGGTAATAACGAATTCTACCGGCTCAACCTTGTTCTGCAAATGGAAGATAGACTTTCTGGGGCTCTGAGAAACGCGGATCGGCAAGTAGAGCACCTGGAGAGAGCTTTTGAAAGGACGCAGCGGTCGGCTTCTCGTCTCAGCGGAACGAATACAAGAGCCTCTATCCGCGTGGACACTTCCCGCATAGAAGCGGCACTGAATCGAGTGGCACAGAGGCTCGAACATCTCAACGGGCGAACGATAAGACCGAATGTTGCCGTCAATGATCAAGCCACTCGACCCCTAAACACGGTTAACCGCAACTTGCGAGAAACTACGGGGCGGAGATGGAATATCCTTCTTGGACTAAAGGACGGCGTCTCAAGCCAACTCAGCAGTATAAGAAGCACCCTCCTTTCCCCTTTAGGCATGCTAGGGGCTGGGGCGGCAGGCTTCGGGGTTGGTGGCTTCCTCGTTGACAGCGCAAAGAAAGCAATGGATTTTTCACATGAGATTGCAAACATAAAGGCGCTAACCAACATGGGAAGCGACGAGTTGGAACAGGTACGGCAAAAAGCCCTCCAGCTTGGAGCATCTACGCAGTTTTCTTCCATTGAAGCGGCGCAGGGCATGTCTGAGTTGTTGAAAGCCGGTATGAGTGTTGAACAAGTCATGAACGGAGCATCCGACGCAGCTTTAAACTTGGCGGCGGCAGGAGAGCTTTCATTGCCGGAAGCTGCAGAAATCATGAGTACTTCCATGAACGCGTTTCATATGACGGACGCAGCCCATGCGGCGGATGTCTTGACTGGTGCAGCGAATGCATCGGCAACGAGCGTTCAAGAGATGCGTTTTTCGTTGGCGGCGGTCTCGGCTGTGGCGGCTGGCGTTGGTATGTCCTTCGATGACACGAACACAGCGTTAGCGGTGTTTGCACAGAACGGCTTTAAGGGCAGCGATGCAGGAACTAGTTTAAAGACGATGTTAATGCGACTAGAGCCCACCACAAATTCACAGATAGAAGCCTTCCAAAGGCTCGGGCTTATGACCGAAAACGGGACAAGCGCCTTTTATGACGCAGAAGGGCGCATGAAGTCCCTTGCAGAAATTGCAGACCTCCTTCACACCAGCATGAAAGATCTCAATCCAGAAGAACAGCAAAGGCTACTTGGTGAAATGTTCGGCTCGGATGCGATTCGTGGCGGCGGCATCCTCATGAGAGAGGGCGCGGAAGGCGTCAAGAAGATGCAGGAAGAAATGACAAAATTCACAGCTTCCGGAGTAGCTAAGACAAAATGGGAAAGTGCTAAGGGCGATATTGTCCGACTCAAATCTGCCTTTGAGAATTTTCAGATTACAGCACTAGCACCTCTTGAACCCGCAATAGCAAAAGTTTCTAAAGCATTGACGGATTTCTTTTCTGATAATGCCGAAGGCGCCGCCGAAGTAATGGGCAACCTCTCAAGCCGGATTTCATCCTTTGTTGATGAATTGGCTGGCGATGAGAAATTCCAAAAGATGGACTGGGGAGATAAGGTTGTCTATATCCTAGATAAGATGATGAACGCTATTAGCAATTGGGCAAGCGGTCCAGGCGGGCAACAGTTCGGCAAAGTCATGACAAAGCTAGCAGAAATTGGCATGAGAGCTTTTCTGGCGGTGATGAAGGGGCTCATTAAAGGGGCGTTCTCTTCGCTATTCTCTGGGAATTTTATCGGCGCGGCAGGGCTCGGCTTGCTAGCTGCGTCAATGCCGGGCGTGGGGCTAGTTGCGGGCGGGCTGGCGAAAGCCGCAAAGAAAATATTTTATAACCGTCCAGCACCCGCAGGCGAAGCAGCAGCAGGTGAAGCAGCAGGCGCAGCACGTGGGGCGGGTAGATGGAACTGGGGGCGCATGGGGAAGGCTGCTAAATGGGCGGGGCGAATTGCCACTCCGATTCAAGCCTTTTTTGATGCGAAAGACCTTGCAGAATCTACCCCTGAGAACAGAGCGGAGACCGTAGGCGGCATAGCGGGACACTGGGTAGGCGCTGCCGCAGGCGCAAAGGCAGGCGCGATAGGTGGTGGCGCTATTGGCGGCTTTTTCGGCGGGGTAGGCGCCGCCCCTGGCGCAGCTATTGGCGGTTTGTTAGGCGGTATCGGCGGCTTTTTCGCAGGGGATAAGCTCGGCGCAGATATCGGGAAAGCAATTGGAGACATTGACTTTTCAGGGCTCAAAGAGAAGCTTGCGGGAGTATTCGACTTCTCAAGCATGGGCGAAACGATAAGTGAGGGGCTTTCTTCGGTAGGAGAAGAAATCGACAATTTTTTCAGCACACTTCCAGAGCGGGCAGGGTTTGCCACTGGGTATATTGTCGAAATGTTTTCCCAACTGCCGGGGCGCGTCTCAGAGATTTTCTCACAGCTTGTTGAAGAAATAGGCACGTATTTAAGCGCGCTGCCGGGCAGAATTGCGGAATGGTTTTCTGAGACAGCGACCGCGGTCGTGCAATGGTTCGAGCAATTGCCGGGGCGGGTTAGCGCGAAGATGAGTGAATTATACACGGCGGCGGTTAACTGGTGCAGTCAGACGATTGCCGGAATCCGGAGCTGGTTCTCACAGCTACCCGGAATCATTGCCGGGGCTTTTGATAGTGCGATAGCGACCATTAAGAGCAAAGCTGCCGCCGCTTGGAGTTATGTCAGTAGTCTCGGCTCGAGATTTTCTGCTGGATTCGGAGAAGGGCGGCAGGCGGCTAGGGGGTACGCATACGGCGGGTTTGTCGACAAAGAAGGGCTTGTCAACGTTGCAGAGGGCGGCAGGCTTGAAGCAATTATCCCGATGGATCCCGCAAAGAGAACCCGCGGTATCGAGCTGTGGGAGCGGGCAGGTCAAATTCTCGGCATGCGTCCGCAAGACGCGGATGAAGCGACAAGCAACGGTTCAATGATTCAACAAGTTACACAAATGGTTCTTGGTCGTGATTTGTTTTCTGTCACGGGAAGCCTTCAGCCCGCGGTTGCATCCGCTTACAGCGGTTCGAATGAAAGCAGAAGTGGCGATAGTTATACCTTTAACGGCATGAAGATTCAAGTAGGGAATAATCTCAGTGAGGAAGGCATGGCGCTTGCGATCGGGCGCAGGATCCTCGCCGAAATCCGGCAGGGGTTTGAAAACAGGGGGTGAGGAAGAATGTTCGGCGGCATCGGAGTAACCACGTACAGAGCGAAACACGCGCTTCTTGAAGGGCTTTCTAAAGGCGAAGGGCTCGGGAAAATCGCGGGAGGGCTTTTAAACGAAGCACTTGGGATTGATACTTTCGTGAACGCTGTCTCCTGCTACATCATGGACGAGCAAACGGGCATTGAGTTTCAGCTTCCTGTGAACCCGGAAAAGATCCAGGTAAAATGGGGCAGGAAGACCGAAACGGTCAACATCTTAAATCTTGGGGAAGTTGATTTCACGACAGGAGACAAGCTAAAAGAGATTTCGTTTAGCAGCTTTTTCCCGTCGGAGTACGTCCCTACGTATTGCACGACAGCAAGCCTGCCAACCCCGACAAGCGCAGACGCGGTAATGAACGCTTGGCAGAGTCGGTTTCAAGAACCAGAAAAAGGGCTTAAAGACCCGATCCAACTGATCATCACAGGGGCTCAGGATATCAACATATACGCTCTTCTCACCTCCTACGAGTCCGAAGAAAAGGGCGGAGAGCCTGGAGATATATATTATAATGTGGCGTTCCGCGAATGGCGTGAGATAGCCGTGAGGACGGAATCGGAGGACAAGGAGCAACAGAGACCGAACGTAAAGCCTAGACCGATGCTTGTTAAAGCCCCTGTCGCGCTTGGCGGCGGGATATTCGGCGATCGTGAGGGCATGTGGAAGACGGCAAAGCAGTATCTCGGGGACGGTGAGAAGCTTGACCGGATTCAAAAGAAAAACCCTCTTGGCGCTACGAAGGGAATGTTGCAGGTATGATGGTAAATCCAGGTGTTTGTTGGTATGACCTTGTCCTGCAGGATAAATATTATTTGCGGGAGTGTATTCAGAGCATCGAGTTAGAAGACCGATTAGATGAAATCGCATATTGCGCAAAGTGCAAGTTAGCAGTACCAGGAGACCAATTCAATGGGCTGCCGATGATCACGCCTGGCATGGAAATTCGCTTAACTGGTACAAGGTTCGGAGAAGACAAGCTTAGCGACATGATACAACCTGGCGTTGTCTGGACGGTCGACATAGACAACAAGGCGCGAAGGAATTGGAGCTTAACGATTTATGACCGGCTCATCTATCTAGCTAAGAGCAAGGACGAATACTTATTTAAAGAGGGAAGCACGGCTACGGACCGCATTAAAAAGATTTGCGATGATTGGAAAGTCCCCGTTAAGAATATTCCTGACACGGGGAAAGGGCTAGCGGAGGAAGCAAGCAGGGCAAAGCCGATTTGGAGCATCATAAAAAAGGCTCTCACGGAAACAGGAAGTAAAGGCGGGAAGCTTTATACCATCCGAATGCAGCCCGAAGGGCTTGAAGTCTTTGAAATCGGCTCGAATAAAGACCCGTGGGTTTTCGAGTTCCAATCAAATCTACGAAGCGTTTCTCAGAAACAAACACTAGATGGCGCTTGCACGAAAGTTAAAGTGCTCGGAAAGCAGTCAAAAGGGACTCTTAGCCCTGTCATATCTGAAGTTTCGGCAGAAACAGACAAATACGGAACGATACAAGATATATTGCAGGATGAGAAAGCAATAGACGCGGGGACGGCGTCAGAGAAAGCAAATAATATGCTTGGCGGCGTGCAGGAGACGGTTAAGGTCGAAGCTGTCGACATTAATACCATCCGAAAGGGCGATAAAGTTATTGTCGAAGGCTGGACTGATGGCTTGTACGTTATCAGTGTTCGGCACGAGCTTGGAAGCCCTGGAAAGATGCAAATGGAGCTAGCAAGCAAAGAATATATACGCAGAAAGTATTTTCGTGAAAGATGAAGGATAATCCATTCAAAGAAGCCGTGGCGGCTCTTGATACGCAGATGCAAAATAGAGCAAGTCAGGCAATTAACCAAAAGTGGGCGCTGCATGAACTCGGTACTATTGTTGAAGGCATGGGCTTGAAGTTAGATAATTTCGAGCCTGTTATCTACAACTACCAAGTCAACCGGATACTGACCGACGGCGAACCTTACGTAACAGACACGGAAAAGGTAAGCGGCGGCAGCGGAATGGCGGAATACGCGCCACATTCACACCCTGTTATCACGCCCCCGCAGCAATTGCCCCTACATGTCGGGGATAGGGTCCTTGTTGCCCCTGTGGGGAACGGGCAGAACTTCGTTGTTGAGTGTGTCATATGCCCGGGACCTGGAGGTGGTTAATTGCCTGACTTATTCCCAACTACAGGGGTTGAAGAAGCAAAGTATAATCCGTATGACGCCCTAGATGCAGACAATACGGGGGAAAACGTCAAGAAAAAGACGGTTCAATTTGACTTTGAAAAGCATGAGTTTATCATTTCCCCGACGGGTAAGATGAAGACCGTTACAGGTTCTAACGCCTGGGCGGAGTGGTGCATAAAAGCACTTTGCACAGAGCGGTTTGAATACCTTATCTATAGCAGCAACTACGGTGAAGAGCTTGACACGCTTATCGCCAAAAGCTTCGCACACGATGTTGCAGAATCTGAGATCCGGCGCATGGTGAAGGAGTGCCTAAAAAGCGACCCGCGCACGGCATCGGTCGGGCGGTTTTCGTTTAAATGGATTAATGACGGCGTTATGTTTTCCTGTGTCGTTACCAATACGCTAGGAGAAGCCGTGACAATCTCGAGAACGGTGGTGAGGTAAAATGAGTGCGAACGAACCAGATTATTTAATGACCCGCGACACAACGGAGGAAGTTATTCGAAATCGCTTGCTTTCTCATGTTGGCGATACCTACGACAAGAGCGAAGGTTCATATATTTATGATGCCCACGCCCCTGTTGCTATTGAACTCGTTTTCGTCCGTATGGCGCTGCAAAGAGCCCTTGAACTCGGATTCGCGCAGACTACGGATATTGAACACCTAACACTTAGGGCAGAAGAACACGGCGTATTTAGGAAGAAAGCAACGAAAGCAAAGGGCGCGATACATATAACGGGGAAGCCTGGCAGTATCGTACCGAAGGGGCTGGAACTTGCGACGGAAGCAGATGCAGACCTCGATATAAAGAGCGTCTTCTTCGTCACAACAAAGGAGTCCTTAATCGCCGATCGGGGTGAAGTTGATATCCCCATCGAAGCGAAAGAGGCGGGGACTTCGGGCAATGTTGCCGCCAACAGCATCGTAGTAATGGCACAGAGCCGAAAGAGTATCTCCGCCGTTAGAAACAACGCTGCAACGACAGGAGGGACAGACGACGAAGATTATCCGTCTCTTTTGTATCGGTATCTTGAGAAAGTCCGGAACCCGGGAACTAGCGGAAACATTGCGGATTATAAGCAGTGGGCGACTTCCGTAGACGGCGTAGGGGCGGCGCATGTTATCCCGCTCTGGGATGGCGAAGGAACGGTGAAAGTCGTTATCATCGACAACGACAAAAAACCAGCGAATCCCGATATCGTGGCGGCGGTGCAGAAATATCTCAGTGTAGACGCAGGCACGGGGGACAGGGCGGCGCCTATTGGGGCTACGGTGACAGTTGTACCAGCGACAACAAAACCCCTCTCCATAAGCGTCTCAGTCCTTCTAGATAAGAACTCTGGCATATCCAAAGTAGAGGTTGAAAAGAACCTGCGCAAACAGCTCGACGCATATTTAAAAAAACTTGCCTTTCAAGCGAATATAATCCGCTATGCTAGGATCGGCGCGATTATCTTAGAGCAGGAAGGCGTTGTTGATTATAATTCGTACACAATCAACGGCGGGACAGAGAATATTCCCATTAAAGGGGATGAAGTCGCATTGCTCGGGGAGTTGATGCTTCATGCCGAATAATTTCACCCGTTACGATGAAATGATGGGTTTCCTGCCTTGGTATTACCAAGACAGCCGTATTATGAACAGCATTATCCGCGGAGATGCGCAGGAAATCGAAGCGGTACGCGCTGCAATCCTCTTTATTCTCTCTCAATTCTACGTTGACACAGCGGACAGGAAAGGTATCGAGCTGTGGGAACAGGAACTTGGGCTCACGCCTGCAAGAGGGGCAAGCCTCGGGCTTCGGAAAGCGCAGATCAAGGCAAAGTTACAGCGTCCCGCGGTTATGACGCCGAAACGAATAGAGAGTATCGTGAATCTCTTTGTTGAGGGTGGGGCGGCGAAGGTCATAGAGATAAAAGGGCGCTATCACTTTTCTATTGAGATACCCTTCGGGGCGTTGAAGTGGCAAAACGAAGTTAGGCAAGCGCTGGAAGAAGCAAAGCCCGCCCATCTCGGTTATGATATTTGTTATACGCTTTACGGGGGGCTCGAAGACACAGAACGGAACGAGGTTTCTGACGACGTGGAGAGCGACTTCTGGACGGCGGCTTATATGAACCTTCGGGATGATGTCCCCTACGGGAAACCAATTAAAGCCTATAAGCATGATGGGACATTGCGGAGAGGTGGGGCACTTAGCCGCAACAGGGCGTTTCTTCGAAATGGGGAAGTTGTCCGAAACGGGCTCTCGGCACAGAAAGCCCCGAAGTGGGGCGAACGTCTTGACTACGTTTTTCGACCTACGAGCCGTTCAGAAAGAGATGGCACACTCCAGCACGATGGCAGGTTCTGTCGTAGTGGAGAGAAGCCTTGGCGGATTGAGTACATGGCGCAGATGGAAGACGTTTCTATACTCACCATCACGCTGGGGAAAGACAACAAGGCAACGTTTGAGGACAGTCTGGCATTCGCACAAACGCGAAGTAAGATACTCAGGCACGACGGCGAAGGGAAGCACGGGCTTATTCAATCGCCGCTTGACTCTGACGGTGAAATCACAATCACGCGAACACGGCGGAGGAACGGCAGAATACGGCGCGACGGAGGAGGTCTCAACCTGTTTAACGGCTCTATGCGCAGGGACGGCAGGTTTCGGCGCGATGGCGGCGGTATAAAGCGGCGCAAAGAGATTTTGAAAGACCGAATAGATGGCGCACTCGGGCTCACACAAAAAGGCAGCAGAGGGCTTCCCTAGAATATAACCAGTACAGAGGAGGACGGGCATGGTCTTACAAGACGCAGTAAACCCTTGCAGGGGTGAATTTCATATCACCATCTACAAGGGGGGCAGGCTAGAAAGAACGCTCGATGATCACAATTTGGTAGTTGATGTAGGTCGGGGTCGGCTGGCGGAGCTTGCGGCAGGCAAAAGCGCTGCATATATTTCAAAAATTGGCGTAGGAAGCGGAAGCGCGAAGGAGGCAGCCGATGATACCGAAATGCAGGGGCAACAGCTTTTTCCGCTCACATCGGCGACGATCGAAGGTCGGGACGCGCGGTTTGATTTCACCATCGACAACACGCAGGCGAACGGGCTTGAGATTCATGAATTTGGGCTTTTTTGCGAAGATGGGACAATGTTTTCTCATCGAGTAAGGGCGGGACGCATAGAAAAAGAGGAAGATATCCAGATTAAGGGATATTGGATTCTGCATTTTTGACGATAGGAGGGCATAGATTTGAACGAAAATGATTACATCGGCTTCGGGCTGTCTGCAGACGGGGCACGGCACGAGATTAACCATCTTCCTATAAACCCGACTTGGGAACCTGGCATTTATCAGTGGGAAGCAAGCGACTACGTTATCGGTGGCAGGAATGGCGTCGACAACCTTCCAACGCAACAGTTAGCTAACCGCACGGAATGGCTAAAAAGGAAAGCGGAGAGTCTTACCGCAGACCTTGAGACCATCGGGGCAAAGGACAAGTACAACGAGCTTCTGGCAATGATTAAGTCGCTCGACGCAACGAGTAGCAAAAACCGCATTAATCACCTTGAACGCCTTGTTGGGAATCTTTATCTTGTCATTAAGGCGAATAAGATGAACCCTGACGGATACGACGGCTTAATTGCGGAAACCTTCGACGACGCTAAGGAAGTCGACCAAACGGTTGTTATGGTCGAATCGGTAGTTTCTGGCGATGACAGCCTTGACGTTGAAGACAGTAGCAATCTCATCATCGGAGCAATCTACCAACTCACCGACGGAGAACATATCGAAGAAGTACAGATTAAATCGATTAATGTTTCTGGCAGGATTAAGCGCGTTGTGCTCACGGGAAACGTGAAGAACCAGTACGCAGAAGGTAGAGCAAAGCTGTACCGCTCCTCTGTTGCCATTTATAACGGGCGCGCATACGGCGGCGGAAATAAACGCGTGGATGAATGGGCAGCTAAAGCTTCTTTCTCTGGCTCGAACACCCAAAAAGACATTAGAACAAGTGTATCGTTTGCGGACAAAATGGCTTTTGAGATTGTGGGGGCAACGGTCGAAAATGACAAGATGATTCTCGGCACGCAGCCCGTCGGCGTCGTTATGCTTGCAGAGGGCGGCGGCTCGGGCAAATGGAAGCAGATCGACGAAGAAGGGAATGATTTAGCGTGAGTCTTAATTTTTCAGAGATTTATCCGTGGAGTGATATCAAAGAAGTTACCGTTGACGGGCAGAAGATGGTTCGTATCCCGAAATTTTATCTCCGTGTTGAGGTTCTTCCTGAAACTTCGAAATATGCGGGAAAGGTTGCGCGTTTCATCTCAGGGCGCAAGAAACCAGGCTTCCATATTCACCCCGCGTTTGTCAAGAATAATAAGGAGCTCCCCTATTTCGATTTTGCAAGCTACGAAGCTTACAACGTAGGAGACGGAAAACCAGGTTCGGCGGCAGGGAAATCCCCATGGGTAAGTATAACTTTCCAGAATGCAATCACTGCCTGCACCACGCGAAACACGGGGACAGGGGAGCAAGCTGGCTGGCATCTTGCAAATTTTTACGAACAAGGCGCTATTGCCCTGCTCCTTCTTATCGAGCTTGGGCATCCTGACGCAAAGGCAGCAATTGGGAACGGCAATATTAGCAGTGGGGGAAAGGTAGCTACGGGCAGCACGGACGCAGTATATCGCGGTATTTACGAATTTTGGGGCAATGTTGACGAATGGCGTGACGGTCTTAAGACTGGGGGCGCCCGACAGATTCAGATTTTCAAGAATACCATGGACGGTACCTACGTTGATACGGGGGTTGTTGTTCCAGCTTCTACTAGGACGCCAATTCAGAGCGTTTCGATTGCGAAGGGTGAGGGCTACGACCTCGGAGACGTGTTTATTCCGACGGCGATAGGCGAAGGCTCCTTTGGGAAAGACGGGTTATGGAGCAATCCGAATGCTGCATGCGACGTCTCCGGTTGTTGGGTTGATGGCGCACTTTCTGGACCCTTCTTATTGGGTGTGCACTATCCGGCGACCTCCTCCAACTGGGCCTTTGGGTTTCGGCTCGCAAGAACGCCGGAGGCTTGAACCGCTGAGCAACGTTGGCTCGTCTTAAAGAAAGGAAAGATAAGCAATGAGAACAGCACTAATTAAAACAACGACGGCAAGTCAGTTGGATTGCTCGACCATGTCGACCGTTTCCGGCATTAACATCGACGCGACAATCCCCACGGGGTGCGCGCTGTACGTTGTCACAAAGACGGCAAACGGCAACTGGCAGAAGTACAACACGGCAACGAATAAATGGGCTGACGTTGCCACGCAGAACCTCACGCCGAATAGCGTCATTTTGGAGGGCAATACAAAGGCGGAGATAGAAGCCCTAAACAGCACGGCACTCGCTCCGATCGGCGGGAAGGTTGTCAATTTCACCGTTGCTCTCAAGATGGACGATACGGCAACAGAGCCGCCCTCCATTTCCGCTATAACGGTTTCTGGCAAGACAGGGGCGACAATTACAACGGAGAAGATAGAGAGCGATGTAATCCCACTTTCTGCCTCTGGCAAAAGTGCGGTCGATATCCTTGATATCAAAGTGGATAAAGAGGAGTCGAATGGTGGTACCGTTGATGTCAAGGCGTCTATTCAGACAATAGGTGGCAACTGGAGCGACTACAAAGACTACACGGAATATCTTACAGCAGCCCCGACGCAAGCTCTGGCAATCAAGTTTCAGGCAATCTTAAAAGCGCCGACGGTAGGTTCTAGCGTAGCGACACTCAAGAGCGTTACGATCAATCATCGGACGGATTCAGTTGCAGTTTTCTCCGAAGGCTCGGGCGTACTTGTCTCAAAAACCTACAATTTTGTAAACAACATCACGCAGGCGCACCTCATGATTAAGCATCCGCTTATAAAGGATACTTCCTTCACGGCAGAGATTGCCCTGAGAAAACCCCCGACGACGGTGACGGGCGAAGCTTTAGGCACAGGAAACGGCGCCCGGCAGACGTTCACGCTCAAGAACAAGGAAGGGCTTGCCTCTCACGGGTTCGCGCTTTACTTTGATGGGGCAAAGCAGGACGCTTCAAAGTATGCTTATAGCCCAACGGACGGGCATGTTTCTTGTACGGCGCCGGACGGCGTGGCGGTCACGGCTGATTATATTTATGGCTGGAGCGCAGAAAAGTTTGTTCCAATGACGAAAGACACGATTTACCCGGACAAGGACGATAACAATTTTGTCGACGAACAGTTTGACTACATCGCAGCGAAGCCCACCGACCCGATCGGCTCCGTCGGCACCATCCGCGTTAATATCATCCAGGGGACTGGAACTGTAAAAGATGAAGTTCTTGGCACGGCAACAGGTGAAAGTCAGGCGTTCACGCTCGCCCATCACGCGAAAGAAGAAACGCTCAAGGTTGCGGGGGCTAAGAGTTACAAATACAATCCGAACATCGACGTCCTGCAAGTCACTGGAGAGAAAGGCGCGGTGATTTCGGTAAGCTACGATTGGGCGGCTCGCCCGAATTACGCGGAGTCTGAAGTTTGCGTATTCAACGAATAGAAAGGAGGTGATATATATGTTTATTGTCAATACGGGTAATGCCATTCGGCGCAGGAAAAAGGCGGCGCAAAAAGAGCAGAAAAGCGCTATTAATGACGGCATAGAGATGAACGTCAGTCTTACGGACTTAGTTGCCGACCTTAACGATTTGGTGGCGCTTCAGGGAAAGGAAATCGAAGCGCTCAAAGCCGAACTCACAACACTAAAGAAAGAACCGAATTAAGAAGATGGAAGGAGATTTACCATGTCAAACATGTATGATTTGCTCGTCCGTGCTTATGGACGCTTGGTCATTTTTAAGCGTCGCACCATTGAAGAGGTTCCGGAGCAGTACCGCGAAGATGTGAAGAAATGGCTTGAGGCGCAGAATCGGGAATAAGAAGCAGAATTGAAAACTAAGGAAGGTTATGCCTATGGAATTGCTCTATTTTTTCCGCGGGATTCTCCCGACACAGACAGAGAGAGAAGTCGGCTTAATCTTCTCAGGGATTGGGGCGGTCTTCTCATATCTTTGCGGATGGGGGGCGGGTGTGGAAGCCTTATTAACGCTTATGGTTGTCGACTATGTGAGTGGCGTTCTTGCCACTTATATAAATCCATACCTTTCTCTAAATAGCCAAAAGGGATTTAGGGGCATCTGCAAGAAAATCTTGATCCTGCTTCTTGTTGTTGTCGCTCACATGATAGATAAAGTGCTTGTTGATGGCGCTGTGCAAGTTGTCATTGTCTGGTTTTTCATCGGAAATGAAGGGCTTTCCATCGTCGAAAATGCAGCAAAAGCAGGGCTTCCCGTTCCGGAAAGATTAAGAGCAACATTGGAGCAGCTCAAGCACGAGAAAGGCGATACAGAAAGTTGATACCATCGCTTCAATATCCAATTGTCGCAGACGCCGTTTTTTGGTGTACTGCGATATCACGACAATACCATCTGAATGATGAAGCTTGCGACGCGCTCGAAAGAGCCCTTGCGGAACAATCACCGTTTAACCACGTAAAGGAGGAAATTGCCAATGGTGAAAGGGGTTGACGTTAGCGAAAACAACGGGACGATCAACTGGCAAGTTGTCGCGAACGCAGGCTATAAATTTGCCTTCGTTCGCAGCAGCTACGGCAGGCACGAAGTAGATTCACAGTTCACAGCAAACGTTGAAGGGGCACACGCGGCAGGTCTTAAAGTCGGCGCGTATCATTATAGCTATGCACTCAACGCAGAACAGGCGGCAGAAGAAGCCGCCCACTGCAAGCAAGTGATTGAAGCCGCGGGCGTATTGCTCGAACTTCCCGTTTTCTTCGATATGGAAGATGCAGACGGATACAAGAGACGCCATGGCTTCGACTTTTCCGCTGTTAACATTACCAACATTTGCCGAACGTTTCTCAATGGCATCAAGCCACTTAACTGCGGGATCTACGCAAGCTTTTCTTGGCTCGATACTTATATTGACTGGAAGGGCCTCGGTTGCTCTGTCTGGAACGCAGAATGGGGCAACGAAGACAGTTTAAAGGGTTTCGCTTGGCAGTACACCGACCGCGAACACATTCCAGGCGCAAGCGCTGGGGGGCTTTTTGACGCTAATATCATCTACAGCGACGCAGTTGTCAAGGGCGCCCCTACGCAGGAGCCGACAAACAACCGCGCAGGTTGGGCATCTAGCCGCGCACATTATTTCTCAAACGCTGAAATGATGTGCCACGGTGCATCACAAGGAGATTGCAATTGTGGCGAAAGCTCGGCGGATAAGGTCAATTCGCGACTCCTCGAGCTTCTTGATAAGCTTAGAGAGAACGTTGGCGGCGCTATCTGCGTCAATTGTATGTACCGCTGCCCATCTCACAATAAAGCGGTAGGCGGGGCGGCACGCAGTCAACATCTCCTTGGAAATGCGGCAGACCTTGCCCGCCCGAACTATCTCTCACTTGGTCAGTTTGAGTGGTACGTTCGACAGCTTCCGTTTGACGGCATGGGCATCTATCATGCAGATGCAGGGGATTTTATCCATGTTGACGTTCGAGATGGCGGCGTAAACGGTGGCTACAGCTGGGAGCTGGGCTCTCCAAAATCTGATATTTAATTAAAAAGGAGGAAAAACAATAATGGCTATTGATTTTGAAGCAGTGAAAAAGGAACTTGTGGAGAACACGAAAGACTACATCACCGCGGAGATGAAAGAAAAGGCGGTTGCCTATTTCCGTGACACGGTTCTTTCAAATGCGGAGGAGGTAGGTAACTCCATCATTGACGCACTGCATAAGCAGGCGGAGGAAAAAAGCGAAAAAGGCTGGCTCTGGTTTCGCGACTCCATTCTTTTCCCGGGAACAATTCGGGTTTTCCTCTCCCTTCTCAAACTTCTCGTTGACAAGGTAGAAGAAGTGACAAAGAAAGAGATGGAGACCGCGGCAGCGCCGGCAACACCGGCAGAGACGGAGCAGGGGCTAACGGCTCAATAACGGAAGGCACGAATGGATGCGGCGACTATTCTTCTATACGTTGCTGGGCTTGCTGAAAGCGAAGAAGTCATTTTTTGTTTCTTCTTGCATTATGTATTATTCTGTTGTATAATACAAAGCCGTGGCAATCCTCGAATTCGGAGGGAGCGAAGACGAATTGAACGAAATGAAAGCCTGCCCATTTTGCGGATCTATGTCGCTCAAGCTGATAAAGACGAAGACGAACGGCAGCAAGACTGGACATAGCGTCTATATTAAGTGCCGGCGCTGCCATGCACGCGGGCCGAAGGTCCCTATTGGAGACGGGGATAACCCGGAGCAGGAGCTGGAAGCAGCAGCGACGGCATGGAACCAGCGCCCGTGATGTAGGTTCAATCGCTAACCGATTGAAGATCGGCATATCACAGTATCACGGGCGAATGCAACGCTGACCTTTCCCTCCAGCATCATTTTGGTAGCGGCTATGAATCCATGTCCCTGCGGCTATTATGGCGATGAGACAGGCGGACATTCCTGCGAATGCACGCCAAACGAGATTCGCCGCTATACGCGAAAGATTTCAGGTCCACTTCTCGACCGCATCGATATTCATGTCCGCATTCCGCGCGTCGAGTATCAGGAGCTTGTGTCAAAGAAAAAGGCAGAGTCGTCAGCGGTCATCCGTCAGCGCACAGAAAAGGCGCGTGAAATCGAGAGCAGACGGTTGGCACACTTCGGTATCTTCTGCAATGCACAGATGAACCATGCGATGCTGCAGGAACTTTGTCCGCTTGGCGAAGAGCCGCGCAGGATGCTTGAGATGGCGTTTTTAAAGCTCCATCTTTCCGCGCGTTCTTACGATCGCATCATCAAGGTTTCGCGGACGATTGCAGACCTTGCGGGCGCAAAGGAGATTTCGGCAGAGCATATTGCGGAAGCCGTACAGCTGCGCAGCGATATCGGCCTTAATGTGGAGTGAATTTTGGAGAAAATCGCAGAAGTTTTTGTCAATATCCCTGTCAAGAGTATCGCGAAGGCTTATAGCTATCGCATACCGGCAGGGCTTTCTTTTGTGGATGTTGGCTGGCGTGTGCTCGTTCCCTTTGGCGGACGAAAGGTTGAAGGCTTTGTCGTTGCTGTGCAAAAAGGCGGTGCAACGGTGGAAAAGACAGACGTCCCGTTGAAAGATATCGAGCGAGCTGTCGATGAGGAAGCTTGGTTCACACCGGATATGCTCAAACTTGCCAAGTGGCTTTCGGACTTCTATCTCTGCTCCTTTGCTGAAATGATGCGTCTTTTTATGCCGGGAAAAAGCGGGCTGAAGATTGCCGTACATTACGCGGCGTTAAAAGAGAAAGAGGGAAATGCGGCCATCCTTGCCATGCGGGACTGCCGAGCGGTATATCAGCTGCTCGTAAGGAAAGGGGCTTTGAAAAGCCATGTACTGAAAAAGACTCTGCCTGCGGTCGATGTGGATGCAACGCTTGAAAAACTCATCCGTTATAAACTCGTCCGTAGGGAATACGAAGCATCGAAGCGCGAGACGGCAAAGTATGAGACTTACGTCGTGCGTAAAAAAGAAATCACAGAAGCGATAAAAGCGGATTTTAAGCGAAAGCGTTCACAGAAAAAGCTCCTCTGCTATACGTAAGGGCGCGAAGAAGCTTCGATAAAGGAGCTGAAAGAGGCAGGCTTTAGCCGTCCTGTGATTCGTCAGGTGGCAGATGCCGGTATTCTTCAAATGGAAGCGCGGCGCGTACTTCGTGACAGTTACCGCAAAGCTGCCGGACGCAACACAAAGAGGCTCGTCTTGACTGAGGCGCAGAAGCGGGCGATAACGGCGATGGAAGCGTCGCTCGCCGCGCATAGCTATGCGGGCTTTCTCTTAAAGGGCGTTACAGGCAGCGGCAAGACGCAGGTGTATATTGAGATGGCATGGCGTGTGCGCCAAGCGGGACGAAAGGTCATGGTACTCGTGCCTGAAATTGCGCTTACAGGACAGATTGTTCTAGCCTTTAAGGCGTACTTTTCCGAAGATATCGTCGTCTTTCACAGCAATCTATCTCTCGCTGAGCGAAACGATGCGGTGCTGCGCGTGCGATGTGGTGAAGCGGGCATCATCATCGGGGCGCGTTCTGCGCTCTTTACGCCTGCCGATGGCATTGGGCTCATCATCCTCGATGAGGAACAAGATATGAGCTATAAGCAGGATGCATCGCCGCGTTACCATGCGCGTATCGTAGCGGAAAAGATGGCTAAGCTGCATGGGGCAATCCTTCTTTTAGGAAGTGCGACGCCCTCTATGGAAAGCTATGCGAGGACAAAGTCCGGGAAGCTCACACTTCTTACCATGCCGAAACGCATCGGCAATATGCCGCTTCCTTCTGTGCAGTGTGTTGACATGCGCGAAGAACTGCGCCTTGGCAATCGTCATATTCTTTCGCGTGCACTTCAGGCGCTTATCGAGAAGACAACAGCACAGGGACGGCAAGTGATCATCATGTTGAACCGCCGCGGCTTTTCGACCTTTGTCATGTGCCGTTCCTGCGGTAAAGTCATCTGTTGTAAAGATTGCGGCTTACCGCTCGTCTACCATCGGAACGGCATGCTTCTATGCCATCACTGCGATCTTCATTTTGCCGTTCCCAACGTTTGCCCAAAATGCGGCAGCCGCTACATTAAATACTTCGGTTCCGGCACGGAAAAACTTGAAGAGGAATTAAAGACACTCGTTCCAAAGGCGCGTGTCATCCGCATGGATCGCGATACAACGACGACAAAGTTCGCACATCAGGAGATTTTAGAGGCATTTCGCCGCCATGCATACGATATCCTCCTGGGCACACAAATGGTGGCAAAAGGGCACGATATCCCAAACGTTACAGCAGTTGGTATCATCAGTGCGGACGCAAGCCTTGGCATGCCCGACTTTCGCGCGGCGGAGCACTGCTTTACGCTCATCACGCAGACTGCAGGGCGCGCGGGGCGCTATGGCACAAGAGGAAAAGTCATCATTCAGACATACAACCCGGCGCATTACGCAGTGACAAAGGGAATCGCGCAGGATTATGAAGGGTTCTTTCAAAAGGAGATCAAACTTCGAAAGGAGCTGTTCTACCCACCGTTTTCAAGGCTCATCAAACTCCTCTATCAAAGTACAGACGAAGCGCGGGCGAAGGAAAATGCACAAAAGCTTATCCGGGTCTTCCGCACACGTTTTCCAAAGGGGCGCGAAGAAGGTGAAGAAATCATCGGCCCAGCGCCCGCCCTCATTGCAAAACTCCGCGATATCTACCGTTTTGTTGTACTGATCAAGACGGCGCATATCGAAGCGGTGCAATCGCTCCTTCGGGAACAAAATCTGCATCTGGATACCCAAGTGACAATCGATATTGACCCGGTCAAAATATTATAATTTGGCGTTTCTTATCGTGAAAGATATCTTTTTTCCTCTGCATAACATGGCTTTTTCGGGAATCTACGTAAAATGTTACGGACATGCGTGCCCCACACAAACGCCTCGTCACGCAAGCGGTCGTGCACACTTGTACGCTGAACACCGGTGGACTTCTTAAACGCGCTGCGCTTGGACGAAAGAAGTCCGCCGGGGCGTACCGTG
>ERZ773051.422-NODE-422-length-30672-cov-5.471339_pt1 | contig 30672 bp, 19 predicted proteins | sample MGYA00580631_ERZ773051 | MGnify/ENA primary metagenome ERZ773051 (study PRJEB29015, sample SAMEA2738137) | human oral metagenome | biome: human oral; feature: human-associated habitat; material: saliva | place: China | collected 2204 ... | reverse complement strand
AGGGCCCGCGATGCGCAACCCGCCGGCGGTGGGAGGCAGGGCCGCCGCGAGGCGCTCGGCAAGCTCCTTCAGGGTCAGTTCTTCGGGCAGGGTGCCGATGCGGCCGGTACCCACAGTGTGTTCCTGCCCGTCGAGCACCTGGGTTTGCGCTTCGGTGAGCGGTTCACAGTCGATGAGGCCGATGGCGTCGCAGAGTGCTTCGTTTACGCCCTCGACGGCGGCATCGGCGTGAGTGTGGGCGCCGAGCAGGCCGCATCCACCCTCGATGAGGGTGTGGAGGACCTCACCCTTGTAGGTGCTGTCGGGAATGAACTGGGCTCCGCGCAACAGTAGCGGGTGGTGGGTGATGAGCAACTGGGCACCTTCGGCGATGGCTTCCTCAGCGGTAGCGGCGAGCGCGTCCACGGCGAAGAGCACGGTGCGTACGGCGGCGGCGGCACGACCGGCAACGAGGCCGGAGGCGTCCCAGCCGGCGGCGAGCTGCGGCGGGAAGAGCGTATGGAAGGCGTCGACGACGTCTGCGAGGGTGGGGGTTGCGAGTTCTTCAGTCATGCTTCCATTGTGACAGGCTTTGAGCCGCTACCGCGGTGGTGACTCGTTTCTCAGCCGTCTACCGGACCGGGTGGCGGGCATGGTGCCCCTCCTGCCGGGTTCTGTGCGTGGAGGCGGGGGAATAATATGCCCTTCCCCCGCGTTGAACAGGGTGGATGGAGGTGCACAAATCGCGTCGGGCCGAGGCGGCCCGCGCGGGTACGCCCCCCCCCTTCGTTATGGCCTCGATAAGGAGAGATTATGGCTGAAATTGTTCTTGCCGGTGGATGCTTCTGGTGCCTGGACGCCGTCTATCGCCAGTTCCGCGGCGTTGAGTCCAGCGTGTGCGGCTACGCTGGCGGCGACATGCCCGATCCCGATTACCGTTCGGTGTGCTCTGGAACGACCGGGCACCACGAGGCCGTGAAGATTACCTTCGATCCGCAGGTAATCAGCTACGACACCATCCTGGATATTTTCTTCATCAGTCACGACCCGACCAGCTGGGACCGTCAGGGGGCTGACACGGGTTCGCAGTACCGTTCGGTGATTTTCTACGAGGACGAGCAGCAGCGCGAGCTGGCGGAGCGAGCTAAGGAGCGCGCCCAGCAGCTCTTTGACGCACCCATCGTCACCGAGATTAAGCCGCTCGATATCTTCTACGAGGCCGAACCTGTTCACCAGAACTACTATGCGCTCAATCCGGCGCAGGGGTATTGCACGTTTGTGGTGAGCCCCAAGGTGGCCAAGGCTCGCCGCGCTTTCTCGCAGCTGCTCCGTTAGAACGGTTTTGTGACGGACGGTGAGTGGGATGAACGGGTAGCCCGGGTATGATGATTACAGTAGCTCACTCAGCTCTGATGAATTCTACCGAGAGGCTATGATGAACAGCCCTTCCCCTGTTTCTTCCATCTTGACCCGTCGCGCCGCCCTGCTGGCCGCCGGTGCCGGTGCCGCCGTGACGCTGAGCGCCTGCGCCCAGTCCGTGCATCCGCTGTCGAAGTCTTCCGAGTCGGCTTCTGAATCCGCCTCGGCAAGTGAGTCCGCGTCTTCCAGCGCATCGGCCTCCGCTTCTTCTAGCGCATCGGCCTCTTCCAGCGCTTCTGCGTCTTCGAACAAGTCCTACAAGGGCCCCCTGAAGTTTGATAACTACGAGAAGAACGGCACCTACGTTCCGGCCACCGAAACCGAAAAGGCCAAGAACGTGCCGAAGCCCCTCCCTCCGGAGCACATGAATGATCGGAGCCCCGAGGGAATCTACGAGTTTACGGGCTTCTGGCTGGCTTCCATCAACTACCTGATGCTCACCGGCGATTCTGAGCCGCTCAAGAAGGCTGATCCCGCCGATGTGTACGTTAAGCAGTTTAACGAGTACGTTCAGCTGTACCAGGACTACGGTGGATGGACTTACGGTGCCGATACCCTGATGGAGATGAGCCTTTTGGCGGATCTTCCCCGTCAGAGCACCAAGAACCCCAACCAGTACACGTGGAGTGCCAACCTCACCTTCAACCAGGATTTGAAGGCTCACGTAGACGGTTCTGCTCCCCACAAGATTGCCAAGAGCGAGGGCGGCCGCACGTATGTTGGTGTGGAGTATAAGAATGGTGTCTGGGTGATGCTCACCGGTCACGAGGATGAGGCTTCCGCATCGGCTTCTTCGGCATCGGCGTAGCGTCCTCTCCCTCCTCCCCCGTACACACTATTGTGGTTGTGTGCGGGGGACTTTGTGTTTTCGGGATTTCGTGTTTAAGTGCCTGTCCGGCGGCGTATTTCATACATGACGCGCGATGACGGGGCCTTCAGCAAGGACAGGTATGATAGGAGCGGTGGCTCACTCAACTTCCGATAATCTACAAACTTCGAAAGGCTACGATGACCGGCCCTTCTTCCGCCTCCATTACCCGACGCACCGCGCTATTAATCACCGGTGCTGCGGCTACCGTCGCGCTGAGCGCCTGCGCTCCGAAGGTACGCCCCCTAGCTGGTTCCTCCGCGTCCGCCTCGTCTTCTTCGTCTCCTTCGGCGTCCGCCTCGTCTAGTACGTCTGCTTCTTCGCAGGCATCTGCTTCGGCTTCTTCGGGTAAGTCCTACAAGGGCCCCCTGAAGTTCGATAGCTATGAGAAGAACGGCACCTACGTTCCTGCCACCGAAACCGAAAAGGCCAAGAATGTGCCGAAGCCCCTCCCCCCGAGCAACATGCACGACCCGTCGGTCGATGGTATCTACTCTTTCCTCGGCTACTGGATTTCGTCGATTAATTATTTGCTGCTCACCGGCGACTCCGGACCGCTGAGCAAGTCTGATCAGGATTATGTGGAGATTTTCCAGCGTTTCTCCGACATGTACCAGGACAAGTCCGGTTGGATGTACGGTTCTGATGCTCCGATGGGCATCTCGCTTTCCACCGATACTCCTACCCAGAAGTCCTCGGGCTCTAACCCACGATACCGTTGGAATGGTCGTTTGATTCTCGATCAGAATCTGAAGATTTATCTGAAGGGTAGGGGCTCCAACACCGCCTTTACCGCGGAGAGCCACGACATCTACATCGATATGACCTACAGGTCTGGCGGCTGGACCGTTATCACCAAAGATACGAGCGACGACGACAGCGGTAGCTCCGGAGGCTCCAGCAGTTCCCCCTCCCCCAGTTCCAAGAGCCCGAAGAGCGGCAGCGGGAAGAGCGGCGGACTCAACGTCTAGTCAGCCACCCGACGGTGCGCCTCTATGCGGCGGATGCTTTAACGCCTAGTGTGCGAGCATCCGCCGCATTTTTTGCACTATCGGATAACTTCATATTGGGTTGAGAACCAGCCTGCGATATTCTGGTTTTAACTGTTCTTGCACGTACATTACTCAGAAAGATTCTTATGTCTACTCTGTACACCCGCCGTACCGCGCTGACTGCGTTGGGTATGGGGGCCGCTACCCTGCTGGCCGCTTGCTCATCTAACTCTTCCGAGTCGTCTTCCTCGCCGAGTGCGACTACCGCATCTTCGAGCGCAAGCACAACTCCTTCCGTCTCCGCCGCACCCACTCCGGAGGCGACGACCACCGTTGAGCCCGGACCCAGCCTGAAGGGCGAGGTCGTTCTGGCCGATTACTCCTCGACCGGTACCTTTGAGGCCGGTACGAAGGAGCATAAGGCTCAGAACGTTCCGGTTCCCCTGGAGCCCGCGAAGCTGCGTGAGAACAGCGTTGAGGGCCTGCACGCGTTCATTGCGTACTGGCAGGCCACCCTGAACTACCTGTTGCTCACCGGCGACGGTACCCGCTTCACGAACATTGACCACACGGGTGACTACACCACTGTGGCCGAGCTATTCCAGAGCATGTACGCCTCTGATAGCGGCTGGGTGGTTGGTTCGGAGCGCCCTCTGGTCTTCTCGCTGACCGCGGATCGCCCCACGAAGGACACTCGCACCGGTTACTACACCTGGGCTACCGAGATGACGATTGATACCGCCGAGGGGGCTGGCGTGTACAGCAAGACCAACGACCGCACCCAGACCCTGGCTGATGTGTTCAAGTACCAGGGTAAGCCGGTGGCCGGCCAGGTTGTGGCTCATTACCAGGACGGCACCTGGCGTATGGTGCGCCGTACTCCCGGTACCGCTTCGCCTTCGCCGGCTGCTTCGGTGAGCCCGAGCGCTTCTGCGGAGGCTACTACCGCTTCTGCTGAGGCCTCGGCGCAGTAGATTCAACAGGCGCAGTAAAGTTTCTACGCCCTATACCGCTGAGAAGCCACATGTGTTTCAAACACATGTGGCTTCTCGCTTTTTATTCTTTCACCGGATACACAAAGAAGCTCCCCAGCCTTTCGACTGGAGAGCTTCTTTCCTAGTGGTGACCCCAACCGGATTTGAACCGGTGTTGCCGCCGTGAGAGGGCGGAGTACTAGGCCGCTATACGATGGGGCCGTGAGATTTACATCTCTTTTATCAGGTCTCCCTGACAACACATACTACTATACAGAGATTCCACGAAACGACCAAATCGAAATTGAGTGAAATGGAACACATTATCCAATGTTGGTTTCTGCCGTCACAACAGATATTGCCGACCGCTTCCCCGACCCGCATCAGCGCCCCCATACAGATGCGCCCCGCACATTCGGTACGGGGCGCATCCGGAAGGACCGATAAGAACCGGTCGAATACCGTTACAGGCTAGGACTTGCGGCGACGCAGCACTACCAGGGTGGCGCCGGCAATCAGAACGAAAGCGCCCACGGCGGCCAGGCTCAGAACGCTCTGTGCGCCGGTCTTAGCCAGCGAACCGCTCTGGGTCGAGGACTTCGTTGCAGAGGCGTTTACCTGAGCGTTAGAGCCCTTCGACTGAGAGGAGGACTGAGATGAGGAAGAAGAGTTCGAGGCCGGCTGCGACGAAGAGCTCTTCTTCGCGGGAGTCTTCACGGTGGAGCCCATCTGCTCCTGTGCGGCAGGGGCGTTCGAGTCAGCAGTCTTGGACTGAGCGTTATCCTGCTGCTGGGCGGCAGGCGACTCTGCGGGCTGGCTCGGCTTGCTCGAGTCTTCCGAGGTGGCGCGGTTATCAGCCTTATCCGCGTCTTCCTGAACATCGTTAACAATCAGCGCACGAGCCGAATCGTAGTCGCGATTCATAGCAACGTCGGAACCGGCAGTCACGGTGCCGAGCAGGTAGCCCTGACCGTACTTCAAGGTGTTTGCCGGTACGCGCAGGGTGCCGCTGAAGGAGTACTTACCGGTCTTCTCGTTGTACACGAAGTCGCTGGCCGGAATAACCGTGGAGATCTTCTGGATGTTCTGCAGCTCGCTGTCGGTCAGCTTGTCGTTGCCGGGAAGCCACTCGCCGTCCTTAACCAGGAAGAGGCGAATACCCTCGGCCGGGGGCTTATCAAAATCAGCGCCGGTGACATGGAAGGTGTAGGGGCGAGTGATGTCAATCGTGCCCTCCGCGAAGTTCAGGGTGGGGCCGATAATCACGGGCAGCGCTTCCTTCGGGTAACCCTGGAAGGCCAGCTTGGAAGGAACAATCGTTGCGGGCGAGGTGAATTCGCCGTCGGCAAGCTCGATGTGGAACTTCATGATGGAGTTCGGCTTGAGAACCTCGCGGGTGGAGGGGATGGTCTTGCCATCGCGGCCAACCCGAGCCTTGGACATGTAGTTGTCGGTGGTCGAACCGTCGCCGGTCTTCGGGTCGAGAACGTAAGGCACGGAGGCGGTTGCGCCCTCAATGTCCTGCTTGTCCACGGCCACGACGGAGCCGTCGTCGGCGAGGGTCAGGTCGTTAGCCTTGCCGCCGTTCATCTCGACCTCGCCAATCACGCGGTCGGTTTTGGCATCGAAGATGGCAATCTTACCGGTACCGAAATCGGAGACGTACACGAGGTCGCGCTCTTCATCGTTGACCATGGCCAGGGCCTGGGTGCCGAACTTGACGAACTTCTTGAACGCACCGGTCTTCAGGTCGTACACCGAGATGCCGGAGTTAACGCCCTTCACGCCCTGAGAGGATACGTAAATTTCATTCTGGGAGTGATCGATGGACACATCGGAGGGGCGAACCTCAACCGAAGAGTCCTCGCCCCGGGTCTGGATGACCTGCTCGGTCTTCAGGGTCTTGGTGTTAATCACGAAGAGCTTGCCGCTGGTGCGCTCGGGCACATACAGCTTGTCGCCGTCGATGGCCACATTCATGCCGATGTAGCGGGTGCCGCCGTCGGGTGCACCCTGCAGCTGAATCTTGGTGACCTCGAAGGTTTTCATGTCGATAGCCGAGACGTAGTAGCGGCCGGTCACGAACACCTTGCCCGATGCGTTATCCACGCGAACCTCGCGGGGGTGCTCAATCCAGTTCGGATCGGCCTGGGACATGCCGTGACTGGTCCAAATCTGCTCCATGGTCTCCTGGTCGAACACGGAGAGGGAGTTGTCGGTCGTGTTGGTGACCCACACGGTACCGTTGGCGTCATCGACGGTGATGCCGTACGCAGAAACGTAGCCGAACTGGCCGTTTGCGTCATATTCGAAGGGAAGGACAGCTACTTCTTCAATCTTCATGGTGTCTGCATCGACACGCGCGATGGTGGAGGCCAGGTTGCTACTGCCACCCACGCCAACCATCCAGATCTTGTGGTGCGCCTGCGAGTAGGCCACCTGGTACTGACCGGGCAGGCCCTGAGTAATCTGGGCGGTGGATGCGGAGATATCTACGACGCGGCTTTCAGTGCTTTCTGCGTCGGAGGAGGAAGCGGACTGGGTCGTGGTCGGTTGCGCGGTGTTCTGCGCTGCGAAGGAGGCAGGAATCATGGACGCGCCGGAAATGGCGAGCGCGAGGGAGCCAGCAACGATACCCTTCAGCGCCTTACCCGAAGAAGGAGTGAGGTTCAATGTGTGTCCTTATAGAGATGTAACGGAAGTACTCCACTGCCGCGTCGAGGTGCTAACGAGACACCTCGTGAGCGTGCGGTGACACGCTCAACGACAGCGGGAGCAGAAGCGCAAGTAATGCATAAATTTACCTACCCTCTTATCCTCAGTGTTTTCCCAGGAAAATACAAGCTACGTCGAGGGTGTGTTCAATGTTTTTGGGCGCATCCCGCGAATTTACCTTGAGCATCACGTGAACGTTGAACCCTTAGGGGGAGATTTACCTTCCCGGGAGGCAAAAACCCTGGTCAGCCTGATATTCATTAGCTCTTATATTTACACATCAATGTAAAAATTTGCTTCACCCGGTACATTATTCCGATGCACTATTCTTCCCGCAACGACATCACTTTTCCGTTCGTGCGAACGCACCCAATAGCATGCAAAAGGCGGGCCCCTCCCCCGCCGCAATCTCGACGATTGCGGCGGGGCCGGGAGCCCGCCTCACGCAGCGGCTCAGAGTGGCCGCTGAACGTTGCTACTCACCGCCTCCTTAGGCAAAGTCGGCGGTTACAGCTTAGGCCTTGCGACGGCGAGCCAGGATGGCCGCGCCACCCAGCAGGGCAACCGAACCCAAGGCCAGCAGGCCGGCCACGCCGTTCGCACCGGTGCTGGCCAGAGCACCCTTCGAGGAGCCGCCCTCACGCTGAGCCTGCGAGGAACCGGAAAGATCGGCCTTCACGCCATCCTTGGAGGGGTTCAGCTCGTCCCGAGAATCGCTCTTGTTATCGGTCTTTGCATCGGACTTCGCAGTATCCTTCGCGTCGGTGGCCGAATCGGCCGACTGCGAGGGGGCGGGGGTCGAAGAGTTGTCCTTCTTGGCATCCTCAGACTTCGGGTCAGTCGGCTTCGACTCATCGGCCTTCACGCCGGTCACCGTCGGGTAGCCCGCGAACTGCAGGGCGGTCGGGGTGATGGCAACCGGAGCTGCGCTCGCGTCGGTGTCCTTCACGCCAACCTTGAACTTCAGAATCGAGTTGGCCTTCAGCTGCTGAACCGATGCGGGCACGTCGTTACCCTGGCGGTCCTTACCGGGCAGGGTGGTGTACTCGCTGGCGGTGGTAATCTCGCCGGTGGTGCCGTTGAGCACGTAGGGCAGGGTGACCTTCTCGTCGCGGTCCTTCTTGTCGAGGACCAGCACGGAGCCGTCCTTGAGCAGGGTCACGTCGTTCGCTGCGGCGCCGTTCATCTCGACCTCGCCGATCACCTCGTCGGCGCGGCCGTCAAAGACCGCAACCTTACCGGTGCCGAAGTCGGTCACGTACACCAGGTCGCTATCCTCATCGTGCTCCAGGGCGAGCGCCTGGGTGCCGAACTTGACGAACTTCTTGAACTCGCCGGTGCGCAGGTCGTACACGGAGATACCGGAGTTGACGCCCTTCACACCCTGGGAGGAGACGTAGATTTCGCCCAGGGAACGGTCCACTGCAACGTCGGAGGGGCGAACCTCAACGGTGGAGTCCTCACCCTGAGTCTGGATGGTCTTCTCAACCTTGAAGGTCTTGGTATCCACGACGAAGAGCTTACCGCCGGTACGCTCGGGCACGTACAGCTTGCCGCCGTCCAGGAACAGGTTCATGCTGATGTAGCGGGTACCGCCGTCGGGGGCACCCTCGAGCTGAATCTTCTCAACCTGCTTGGTCTTCAGGTCGATAGCGGAGACAAAGAACCGGCCGGTCACGAACGCCTTACCGGACTCGTGGTCGACAAGCACAGAACGGGGATGCTCAATCCAGTTCGGGTCGCCCTCCTTCACGCCCTCGTTGGTCCAGATGAGCTTGAGGGTCTGCTGATCGTACACCGCCACGGAGTTGTCGGTGGTGTTGGTGACCCAGACGGTGCCGTCCACGTCATCGACGGTCACGCCGTACGCGGAGGTGTAGCCGTACTGGCCCTTGTCGTTCTTCTTCACGGGCAGCTCGGCGAATGCCTCGGTCTGCAGGGTGTCTGCATCCACACGTGCCAGGGAGGAAGCAAGATTGCCTCGCGCACCCACGGTGGGCACGAACAGCTTGTGGTTCTTCTTGGAGTAGCCAACCTGGAACTGGCCGGGCAGACCCTGAATGATGTTCGCAACGCTACCGCTTGCATCCACGGTGCGGTGTGCCTGCTTGGTGGAGGGGGCGGTGGAGTCGGTTGCCTTGGTCTTGGTGGCGGTTGCCGGGTAGCCCTGGAACTCGCGGGTTTCGGGGGTGACCTGCTTGACCTCGGAGTTGTCGCCCGCGGTTGCGGTGACCTTGAACTTCAGGATGGAGTTCGCCTGAATGTCGGTGGTCTTTGCGGGTACGTCGTTGCCCTGGCGGTCCTTGCCGGGCTTGCTGGTGACCTGATTGGAGGTGCTGACGGTGCCGGTGGTGCCGTCGAGGACGTAGGGCACGGTTGCGGTTGCGCCAGCCTGCTTGTCCACAGCAACAACGGAGCCGTTGGGCAGCACGACCAGGTCGTTTGCCTTGCCGCCGTTCATGGCGACCTCGGCAATCAGCTTGTCTGCTGCGCCGCCGTCAATCACGCCGACCTTGCCGGTGCCGAAATCAGAGACGTACACCAGGTCGTTGGCCTCATCGTTATCGAGCGAGAGCGCCTGGGCGCCGAAGGGGATGAACTTCTTGAACTCGTAGGTGGTCGCATCGTACACGGATACACCGGAGTTCTCGCCCTTCACACCCTGCGAAGAGACGTAAATTTCGTTCTGCGAGTGGTCAATAGCCACGTCGGAGGGGCGAACCTCACCCTCAGCGTTGCCCTTGGTTTCGAAGCTGGTCTCAACCTTGAAGGTCTTGGTATCGATAACGAAAATCTTACCGCCGGTACGCTCAGGAACGTACAGCTTACCGCCGTCGACCAGGATGTTCATGCTGATGTAGCGGGTACCGCCGTCGGGTGCGCCCTCGAGCTGAATCTTCTCAACTTGCTTGGTCTTCAGGTCGATTGCGGATACGAAGAAGCGACCGGTCACGAAAGCCTTACCCGACTCGTGATCGACACGCACCTCGCGGGGGTGCTCGATCCAGTTCGGGTCGTCCTTGCTCAGACCCGCATTGGTCCACAGCTGCTTCATGGTCGCCTGATCGTATACGGCAACGGAGTTATCGCGGGTGCTGGTCACCCACACGGTACCTTCCTCGTCATCGACGGTGATACCGTACGCACCCTCGTAGGAGTAGCCCGAGTCCCCCTTGATAATGGGCAGCTCGGCGACTGCCTCAATCTTCAGGGAGTTTGCGTCAATGCGAGCAATCGTAGAAACGTGCTCGTCGCGGTCCGCGGTGCCCGCAACCCAAATCTTGTTGGTCTTCTTGGAGTAGGCGACCTGGAACTGACCGGGCAGGCCCTGGGTAATCTTCGCCATGGCCTTGTCCGCGATGGTGCGAGCGTCGCTGCTCTGGCTTGCCGCCGGGGCGGGGTCCGCCGCGAACGATGCGGGGATGGTGGCAACGCCGGAAATTGCCAGTGCCAGCGATCCAACGGCGAGGCCCTTGAATGCCTTGCTCGAAGCGAGGTTCATATGTATGTCCTTTATCGTGTGGGTGGCGTGTGGACGGAGCGCCGCTCCCCCATTTGCGGGGATGGGCTCCCTGCCCGACCCTGCGACGACCGCGAACCGGCCGACGCCAAGGCTATGACGGGTCGGTCGCTTTACGCTACAGGGCGCGATGGGCAGTTCTCACACAGTACTAAGTAAGGCAATCATTAATTTACCTACCAGGCAATACTCACTTACCGCTTAGGATTTTTCAAGATGGGGCAAGTATGTGACGAAAATATTTCGCGCCCCGTCGAATCCAATGCCACCGCTCCCGGCCGGATTCCCAGCGTCCCCGGCAAGTCCCATCCCCACTAGGAACCCGGACGCAAGAAACCCCCGCCCCTAGCGCACAGCCAGAAGGCGGGGGTTTACAAAATATGGGAGACTGGAATCTACCGTGCCCGGCCCCAACCGACAAAAATGCCGGCGAAGGTGCCGCCACCCATCCGGACGAACTGCACTAAGACAGTCCCGACGCTAGGAAACGTACGAGAAATCGGGGAACAGCAGGTTCTGCAGCTTGTAGCGGCGAATGAAACGAGCCAGCTCCGCACGGGTCGTCGGGGCGGTCGGCTTGAACTCACCCGAAGAGTCCAGCACGATATCGTTCGCGCCAGCCCACGCAACGTAGCGGTGTAGCAGACCCGCACCCAGCACATCGCGGAAGCGAGAGCCCGAGGCCTCCTCCAGCTCGGAGAGCTGCACCTCGGTGTTGTACTGGTACAGCACCGCCGCCAGCTCCTCGTGCGAGATCGGGGCGGTCGGGTCGATGCGCTCGCCGCTGGCAATCGGCTCGGTAATCTTGCGGTCGCGCGCCCAGTGCAGGGCGTTAGCTGCGGGGCGGTCTGCCGCATCCGCATAGGGTGCGACTTCCGAGTTCTCGCTCACGCCGGGGCGACCCGCCGCACGGTTGAGCAGGGCAATGACCTCTTCACGGGTGACGGCGCGGTCCGGCTCGAAGGCGCCGGTCTGCGGGTTGGGCAGCAGCCACTTTTTCTGGTTGGCCACGCGGATGTCGTCGGCGTAGGGGTGGTTGCCGGGCACGTCTTCGAAAGATGTCTTCAGGATCTTGGTTTCGGCCACGGGGATGCGTGCGGCGACCTGGTGGGCGATTTCCTGACCCCAGGGGTCAGTACAGATATCCAGCTGCAGGGCGTAGTCCACACCCTCGGGCTGAATGAGTTCGATGGGGAACAGGTCGGTTCCGCTGAAGGTGTCTTCGTCACCGTTGAATTCGGGGGTGAGCGGCCAGGAGCGCAGGGTTTCGAAGGAGTTGTCGCGCACGTAGCCGTGGCGCACGGTCAGGGTGGTGCCTTCGGCGAGGAGTTCGCGCAGGCCGTGCGCGGTGTAGCTGACGGTCATTCCGTCTTCGGTGATGGTGGCGCGCTGGATGGTGAGGCGCGGACCCTTGGTCTCCTCGGCGGCGGCCAGGGACTCGGCGGTCTTGGGGGCTTCATCTGCGTTTGCAGCCTGGGCCTGCAGTGCGAGGGCACCTGCTGCGGTGGCAGCGGAGGCACCCTTCAGGAAGAATCGTCGTGAGAGTCGATTGTTGAGGAAGGGCATGATTGTCCTATTCACTTGTCGTTTGAGTTGAGTGAGTTACGGGTGGCAGGAGGCGCGGCAACAGCGTGTGCGGTGAGTGAGGCCGATACGCGATTCCCTGTTGAGCGTGAGTGAGACGCGGAGGGTGAGTGCCGGGCAGATGCACGGTGAGTGAGACCGGCATGGTTCCTGACCCAGCTATCAAGAATACCTTAAGGTTCGAGTTTATTCGAGGGTTTGGCGAATTATGTGACGCTAGGGGGCGTGAGAATCATCAACCCGCAGACCCCGATTCAACCCGCAGGCCCCGATTCAACCCGCAGGCCTCGGATCAATCTGCACCCCCCAAAAGTGAGTCGCGCTACAAATAGCGCAGGTTTGGTGTGTTTTTGGCGTGTCTTTAGGCTCGGGGGTTATAGTTATTACAACCTTATCACCGTTGCGGTACCACTCAACGGCGAGCTAACACACCCATCCCAAAGGAGCTTTCGTGGATAAGGCACTTATCTTCTTCGCCAAATCGCGTTACGCCGATCTCTTCGGCGTGGCACTGGTTATTGCCATCGCTATCGGGTCTGGATACCTGAGCACCAACCTCGCCAAGTACGTTAACTGGGGCCCGATGACGAGCCTCATCCCCCTCGGCGTTATTTCAGTGATTAACGTGGGTATTTCGATGATGTCTACCCGCCTGACCGGCCGTCTCTCGAACGTCGGTAACGTGCTCGGCATTATTAACACGGCGCTATCCGGAGCGATCGACTACATTCTGGGCAACAAGGCAGCGATCATCACCTACCCGGTGACCTTTATCGTGTACACCTTCGCAATTCGTAGGTGGCAGAACTCCGAACGCGGCAAGGCGATGGAACCGCCGACCGGCAAGAAGGGCCAGCTGATTATCGCCGGCATTGTGGCGGGTTCGTTCGCGTTCTCCCTGATTGCGAACTATGTCGGTTACGATGGCAAGACCTCGTTCCTGTTCTGGATCACGACCGTGGTGTTTGGACTGTCCCTGTCAGCAAACATTCTGAACGCGCTCAAGCTGACGATGCAGTGGCAATTCTGGTTCCTGTACAACACCGTGCAGTGCGTGAAGGCGCTGACCCAGGGCAACTTCGCGAACGTCGGCAAGTACATCTTCTACATCATCAACAGCGTGGCAGCACTCCTGCTGTGGACCCGCAACGGCACCGCGGACAAGGAAGCTGTAGCGGCGGCAGCGTAGGGGTACTCCCCCGGGCGGTGACAGCGCGCTAGAGTACTAGCCAGCACATATCCGCTGAACGATACAGAGAGGGAGGGGCCCTCCGGCAATACGACCGGAGGGCCCCTCCCCTGCATTTTGTGGGCATATTTGCCCGCTTCGATAAGCGGCTAGGTTAGCCCAGCGGAATCGCACTACCCTTCAGAACCTGACGCTCAGGAGCCGAATCACTACCCACCTTCGCGATGGGGAAAGCAACAAACGCCTGAACGCCCTTCTCACGAAGAATCGCCTTCTCATCCGCCAGCTCGGACACGAAAATGTCAGAGCTCAAAGAGCCGCGTTCCATCGCCTTACCGACCTCGTCAACCACCCTGCGGTAGGCGTGGCTACGCAACACGGTTCGCAACCTGGCGGGAGTGACGCCTCCGGCTTGGGTAGAGTTGGAATCTTCCCCCTGAGCAGAAGCAGCACGTCCGAAGAGCACCGGAAGAACCATGAGCCGCGGGTGCAAAGCGTTGTACGGGTACGCACCGGGGGTCACGCCAATCCGGTGGATCTGGTGAATCACCGGGAAGTTCGCAATACCCACCAGCGCGCAGAAGGCGAGCGCAGTATCCGTCGGCTGCGGGACGGTGAAACCGGTTCCGGTTCGGGAGTCCGGCTTATTATCCAGCGAGTCGTACAGGGTCTGCCCGGTAATGCCGCTGAGCATCGCGAAAGGTTCCCAGGTGGCCAGGTCCGCGCACATCAGGCGCAAGCGGTGTTTAATGAACTCCTGGCCCTTGTTGCGGGTCTTCATCTCCCAGCGAGACGCGCCGTGGTCCGGGCGAGGTGCCTTGGCTTCAAAACGCCAGTAGGAAGGTTCGCCCAGGCCGGAGATCCAAAGCAGAGACAGCAGGTCGTCACGTTCCATCAGCGCATCCAGATGAGCCTGTCGGGTCTTCTGGTGAGATGCCCAGTCGTCCGGGTACTTCTCCGCGTCGATTCCTCGAAAACGCGGTGAGAACGGGGAGAAAACAGCAGCTTCCTTACCCGCGCCGTAGGACTGATCAACGTTCACCCAGCTGTCTTCAGCAGCCAGGGAAGAAACGTAAGAGTGCACGCACTCGGCGATTTCTTCCTCTGACACGCCTTCAGCATGCATCTGGGCGCGCGGCTGACCTTCCTGAGACCAACCGATAGTGACGGCTCCGGGGTGCTTCTGCTCAACCATCAGGGACAGCCCGTAGAGAGCAAAATGGGTCAATGCCGAGGTGTAGTCACCGGCAATAGTCAACGTTGCCATTAGTGTCCCTCCCGTGAAATCTGGGCGTCTGCTGCGCGTTCTACAGCTTCAAGGTAGGCGGTAGCGTACGGGCCGTAGGTGCGGCTCGTCTGCTCCATGAGGTTATCCCAGTAACCGACATTGAAGAGTCGGGTTGCCTGTGCCTTGAGCGCCTCGTAGTCCGTTCCCTCGGGCAGGTAGCCTTCCTTGAGCAGGAAGCCTGCGTCGTGGGCGAAGGAGAACCGGCCGTGACCGTGGCTGCAACCAATAATGCGCAACACCAGGTCGCGGTGCTCCTCCACCTTTTCAGGCGAGGCCGCAACCATGAGTGCAGACAGCTGCTCGTGACGCCAGCCCCTCGGCAGGGCGCTACGGCTACGGGCACGGTACGCTTCTGCCACGGAACGGTGGCCGCTCTTTGCGAGCGCCTCCGCATCCGGGTCTGCACCTAGCATCTGCTGGAAACGCAGGTCGCGCTTGCCCTCGTCGTGGTACTTTGCCGCCAGTTCCAGTGCCTCGGAGAATTCCGGCGCCAGGCCGAGGTTCTCGGCAAGCTGGCGGGTACGCTCAGCAACATCGTTCTGGTGGTCGTCCAGAAGAACGGGACCAGCCGGGGCCAGTTCCTGAGCGATATCAGAACCTTCAACAGACTCTTTGCCGGTCACTTCGGCGTACCATGCGATAACCTCTTGACCGTCCTCGGCCTCGGTAGAAAGTTCAGAAGCAATCATCTTCTGGCCGTCCGAAGCTTGGCTATCGAGCAATTCTGCTGCTTCTTCGGGTGAGAGGCCCAGGTATTTCCTGAAGCGTTCCTCACGGTCCGCGCACTTCTCGTACACGTAGAGGGTGCCGTTGAGGAAAGGCACAGCCTCCAGCTTGTCCTTCGTGGAGGGAAGCTCACGCTGAGTCACGGCAATGCCTTGGTTCGTGAACGGAACACTGCCCGTGTCAAGAAGCAGGACGTCACCGGGGGCCAACGACTGGTTGCTCTCATCACCGTGGTCAGCATCTTGCCACAGAGAAATTTCACCCTGACGGTAAAGGAATTTACGCGGCTTCACGCCGTGCTCATCCTGGTAGTCCAGAATCTCCTGGAGAATCTTCAGATTCGCGGGGAAGGTTTCCCGGTCGCTCGGTGCAAAGTAGCTGGTCTTGAGAATCTCCATGGCGGCAGAAGTGTTGCTCGGCAGGTTATCGCGCACGATAACACCACCCATCGCGGTTTCTGCGTCCAGGGAGTCGTGCAGCCACAGGTCAAGGTCCGGCTCGTCGTAGGGGTTCTCGTCGGTACGCGAGAATTCCAGCAGGTCAGGCCATTCCGGGCGCTGGTAGAGCAGGCGCTCCGGGGAGGACTGTACCGGCGGGTTCTTGACCATTGCGGCGGGGTTCACCGACGGGTTCTCAGTATCGTTGAGCGCTTCGAGCCATGCATACGCATTGCTCAGGTCAACCGCCTTGTAGGGCGGCGCGTCTTTCTTCACCGAGTCACCGCTCGCAGGCTCAATAACGACGACCTTGGAATCCTTACGGTGGCCCAGACGGTTAACACGGCCGAAGCGCTGCGCCAAGGAAGAAGCCGGAGCTAGCTCGGTCACCAAGTCAGCAAAGTCGACGTCGATACCAACTTCGAGAGTCTGGGTGGCCACAACAACCTTCACGGACTCATCACCGCGGGTACTGAAGAGGTCGCGGTGCTTGTTCTGTAGCTTTTCCAGATCCGAGGGGCGCATGCGTCCTACGAGAAGCTGGACCTCATCCTCTGTCAGATCCTTAGCGAGTTCCTCCTTGATGGAGATAGCCGTCCGCACGTGGTTGACGATACAACCAATAGTGTGGACTTCCTTGGAGCCTTCGCCCGCCTCACGGTGGGCCAGGAACTCCTTAATAGCCCCCACAGCAGCATCCACGACCGGACGGTTACCGGGCTTGCCATCCCACTTATCGATGGGGCGAAGCACCAGTTCCTTATGCGAGTAGACACGGCGGTGCAGCTCTTTATCATTCGGGCTATCGAGAGCCTCAATGTCAACGCCCCGGGTGGTCGATTCGCTGTCCTCAGTGGAGGGGGTAGCGGTCGTCTCAACCACCTGCAGGGTGGGAACGCCCAGGTCAGCCTCACGCTTCTGCAACTGCGCAATACGCTGGGTGGTGTGCAGCAGCTGACGGTTCATGTGAGCCTCGTCGAGCACCATGACGGTGTCCATGGTCAGCAGAGCGGTCTCACGCGGGCGGGCAGCCTTGGTGCTACCGTAGCCACGGAAGAGCGCTCGCGAACCGTACATGTCGGGGGTTGCGGCAATGATTGCGCAGGCCGAAATATCGGTCACCGGCAGGGTACGGTTCGAGAGTTCACCACGGATGTGGCCAACTTCGAAGGGCGCGTTCCCCTCCTTGTCGTTGCGAGTCTGGAAGCTCTGGAGAGCTTCAGCAACCCTACGCAGAATATCGGACTCGTCGGATTCATTAGCGAGTGCCTTCCCCATGGGGTCGAGAATCTTCTCGCGGGCGCGGTCTGCCTGGCTGTCGACCAGTGCGCGGCGTCCCACGGTCACGCAGAGGCGACGGGGAACGCGCGGCGCGGCGCCAACCGCTGCGAGCGCATTCGCGAAGAGGTGGATATCCACCACGGAGGACTTACCGGAGCCGGTCGGTGCGTTAATACGTTCCGGCCATACCCCATGCTCGCAAATGTGGTCGAGCACTTCTTCCTGCCAGCTGAAGGGGGCGTACCCTCCGTTGAGTGCGGCAAAGAAGTCACCAAACTCTTCACGAGTGATGGAGGGCAGCGTAGTAGCGGGGCTAGTCATGCTTTTCCTCCTTCTTATGACGGTCATATTCTTCGGTGGGCACATCGAACGGAACCAGCAGGCCGCCGCCCATGTGGCGAGACTGGCCGATGGCTACGAGGGTCGTATCCGTTGCCAGGTTGCCGAGGTCTACGATGCCGCGCCACGGCTCTGCGGGCAGAGTGCGGGGCAGCTTGTAGGCGTAGGCGGCGGGGTTCTGGGTTACGCGGCGGGCTTCCAAGACCTTAGCTTCAGCCGTTTCCTCGACCTGATCCCTCAAGCTGCGAATTCGTTCGCGTGAGGTTTCAGCTTCGGGCGCTTCGAAGTTGTCACGCCACACGTAAGCCATGGAAAGCAGAGCGGCGTCAGCGAAGGTCCAGGCCTTCGTCTCGGTCTTCTTCGGGCGGTTGAAAACGCGCGATTCGGGAACGGCGGCACTGAGAGTACGCCACAGACGCTTGTACCCGGTCTTGGGAGCATCCCAGAAACCTTGCGCGGGCAGGCGCTTCTGGCGAAGCTTCACGGTCAGTCGGGGGAAGTCCTGAGCGTAGAGGGTTTCTACGCTCCTGAGCGCAATACCGAGTTCTACTGCTTCATCGGTCGGGGCGCTTGCCGGGACCAGGACGAGCAGGACTCCCTGAGACTTCACCTCACGACGCAGATAGTCGGGCAGGTAGCGGGCGGGCAGGTACTGCAGCGCCAGGCTGTTGGCCGGCTTGTGACCTTTGGGGTACCTGCCGGTGATGAGGCTGGGCGCGCCGAATCCTGCGGCAGCTACGAGAGCCTTGTGTAGCAGGGAGCTTGCCTTGACGTACTGTTCGGGCTTCAGCTCTTCACCGTCTGCTTCGAGGAGCCACAAGTATTCCCAGGGGCTGTTGGAGGTTTCTGCCTCCATAGGCTGGTACTTGATGGATCCCAGGCCTGCGGTGGGTACCGGGGAGGGGCGCATCGTATCGCTCGCGGCGGTCTTGTCGCCTGCCTTGGTGGGCACCTTAGCGGGGTACGCTTCTGCATGCGCGCACATGAGAGCGTCAACTCGGCCGGGCACGGGCACACGGACGGGCATGCCGCCTGCTTCGAACGGACCCGACTTAGTGTCGATGATGTGGGTGGGTTCCACGTCTCCGGTGTAGAGGGCGGTGAAGCTGCTGGATTCTCCGAGGGAAGGTACTTCACCGCAGAGCTGGGTGATGGTTTCCGCAATGTCGGCGGGCACCTTATCGTACTGCCAGCCGATGGTGTCGGATACAGCCCAGCCGTCGGATACTGCACGAGGCTCAGTCTGCCGTCCCTTGGCGGAGCGCGCTACCTCGCGGTACATGAAGCGGCTCATCTTGTTGGGTGAGCGGTATACGGGGCACATGTCGGGAAGCTGCAGCCCGGTCGGGGGGTTCTCCTCAAGCCACTTGAGGGCCTTGAGAGATTCTTCCGAGGGGGCGAGCTGCCCGTTTTCGATAATTGCGTGAGGTCCCTGCGCGGCCGCGCTGAGGAGCGCGGCCTGCAAGCGGGCAGGGTCGGGAAAGGCGTCGGGGCTTCCGTCTGCCTTGTGGCCCTGGTATACGCCGAGCGGGAACCTCGCGAGAATTCCGAGGTTCGTCATATTATTCAGCGTCCTCCGCGGTGGCGTTCTTGATGATGATGGGGTTGCCGTCGACGTTGAAAGTCTGGCCGTTCCAGTCAGCCACGCCAGCTTCCTTGGCGTTCTCGATGGCTTCGAGGAGAAGCTGGTCGGTGTGTTCAACGGTCAGGGGCGCGAAGGTCTTCTTCTCGCCGAAACGCTGGTCGAGGGTGACAACGGGTGCGGAGGATTCGATCAGGTCACAGTTGGCACGGATGTAGAGTTCACGCTCGGCACGGGCGATAGCATTGAGACCGAGTGCGGCGAGGAGCGCACGGGCAGCAACGTTCTTGGTTTCGTCCTGACCGAAGCGCAACTGACGCAGGCTAGCGAGGCTCAGAACCCAGGAACGGATGATACGGCGGCAAGCGACACCGCCAATTTCCTCAACCGAAGGCGGGATACTGCCCAGACCGAGATGGGAAGCGGAGATACGGTCATCGGCTTTAGCCTTCTTAATTTCGTTGCGACGAGCTCCAATATTGCCCGGGCTCAGTTCTGCTTCCTGGTCATTAACCAAGGATTCCATATCCCTGGGAGCAAGCTTCACGCTGGCGGCTACAGCGTCAACACGAGCACCGCTACGACGTGCCTGCTGCTCTTCACCAGTACGCTTCTGATCAGCGAGGACACCGATGATTTCACCGACGAGGGCGCTGCGCAGGCGGACCTGGTTGCTCTTGCGGGTGGAGTCCCAGGCACCGAAGAGGAGTGCTGCGGGGGCGGTGTTCAGCAGTGCACTCATATCTGCGGGGGTGCAGTTGCGCAGTGCACGGTAGTCGTCGTTTTCAGTGATGAGCTTGCCGTCAATGGTGCCGGCGCGGAAGTGGCCGTCGAAGATTCGGTGGGAGAGCTCCAGGTCGGTGTATTCGACGGGGCCGTTTTCAGTCTGGTAAGTGACGACGGCGCGGGGAATCTTGACGACTGCTTCGTCGCCGTACTGGCGACCCTGTTCAATGGCGGCTTCTGCGCGGTTGAGTTCGGACTGCTTGCTGTCAATGAGGACAACGGTCTGAGGCTTGCCCTTGACAGCATTCTCAGCAGTCTTGGCTTCTTCCTTCTTGGGTTCGTCCTGGTCTTCAGGCTTCTCTACGATGTAGCGGGTCTCGTACACAAAAACGGACTTTGCAGCCTGCCCCTTGCCATCAACGTACTTGGCGGGCGCCACGGATGCGTGGGGGCCTGCTGCGGGTTCGAGTTCGGTGCTGGAGGTGATGACGGAACCACCGCCGAGCTTGACGTTCTCGATAAGGTCGGCGAGGGTGATGTTGTTCTGGGATTCGTTCTGGGACATGGTTGTCTCCTTATGTGTTGGGTGCACGTTTGCTTCGATGCGTTGGACGTGCACATTTACTTGTATAGCTTTAAGCTACATCGGTTTTTCGAATGGTGCGCGTGTTTTCGTCACGCTGCCAATCGGTATGCCATTCCCTTCTCCCCTGTGCTGTCACGCCCAGTGTTTTGGGTAGTGACAGCACGGGGTATGAAAGGTAAGCATATGGCCACACAAGCGGTCAGGATACCGGCAGATTGGGAGACCCCTCCGTACTGCCGGTATACTGATTAGGTTATGTCTGCGGCAACAGGCATAACAGCCGCTTGATGCGGTAAATACTTATTGAACAAAAGCCGCCCGTTGCGCCTCGCGTAGCGGGCGGCTTTTTGCTCGTAAGAGCAGTCGGAACATGTCCTTCACCTCCAAGGTCGGAGCTAGAGCCACTTCGGCAGGTTACTGAAGTGACCTCCAAACCAGTTGATACCTCAACCTTAGCATTAAGATTTCAGCTAAACAACCCTCGCACACCCGAAAATAAAATTTCGTATATAGAATTTTGACCCTCCAACCATAAATATAGCTGAAGGGTCTTTTTCATCATGGAAAGCTCCTGCAACTTTCGTGTAGCAGGAGAAACGACGGCGACTTAGCACCCGAAAATAAAAATTCGTTCCTCAATGAAAGCCCAAGCCCTACAGAGTGGCCAGAGAACTGAGCAGGAAAGAAAAGTGCAAATCCAATGATATCGCCGTACATCCATTATCCCCACCTCTCCTCTGTGGTGCAATCGATTCTCTTCTCGGCTCATGGCTTCACCATAGCGCTGTTACAGATTACGCGCATCCGGTTTGGTCATTTCAGACTCAGATAGCTGGCAAGAGGAATCTGCCGCAGGTACCGCATCTAGCCCATCTTCTTGTTTGAAAGAGAAGAGCCCCGTTCTAAAAACCAGAGTGGTTTCCAGAACGGGGCTACGCAACCCGCGTGAGACTTCCCGATTCGCGTTCAGAACCACAACGAAAATCCCCACCCGAAGGCGGAGAAATTGAGCTCAAACTATTTGCCGTCGCACAGCCAGACACGGCCTCAATGAAAGTCTCCACCCGTAGGCGGAGAAATGGAAGCTTCCTCAACCTCCAGCACCACATCGACCCAGCCTCAATGAAAGTCCCCACCTGAAAGTGGAGAAATAGCTAGCTAAAACTAGCATGTTATGGCATAACCAGGCTGTGGTATGAAAGTCTCGCGGATTACGTACCCAAAGTGTACATCACGCAATATCTATGCTTACCGCGGCTTCGTCATCCGAAGGTGGAGAAATCCCTCGCAGGGTAGGTATCGGGTCGTCTTGGAGTTGCCTCAATAAAAGTCCTCGCCCGAAGGCGGGGAATCGGGGTAAGGCCAAGGTGCATCGGCTTGAAATTCTTGCCTCAATGGAAGTCCCCACCCGAAGGCGGGGAAATGGCACCGTTCCGCATTGGCACGGTGTTTTTGACGATGCCTCAATGAAAGTCCCCGCCCAAAGGCGGGGAAATCACGGGGTCCAGCCACGATGAGAGCCGCACGAGCCTTGCCTCAATGAAAGTCCCCACACGAAAACAGGGAAATCATCCTTGGTGCCTCGGACGTAGCGGTCCTTGAACTCGCCTCAATGAAGGTCCCCGCCCGAAAGCGGAGAAATTTGCAGAGGTGGTCAGCCACATCAAAAGGATTCGTGCACCTCAATGAAGGTCCCCACCCGAAGGCGGGGAAATCCTGAACATCCTGGCTATCTCTGAGATCTCGTTCTGACCTTAATGAAAGTCCCCACCCGAAAGCGGGGAAATGGGGAAGTTTTGACATACCCAATGACCTCACAATGGCCTCAATGAAAGTCTCCGCCTGAAGGCGGAGAAATCTCCACTTTCGCAGAGACCACATCAACCAAGTTTGCCTCAATGAAAGCCCTCCCAAATAGGAAGGGAAATAGTACCCGACGGACGCGAACGGCATTTGGCTAGATCCGCCTCAATGAAAGTCTCCGCCCGAAGGTGGAGAAATCAAAGACCATCAAGCCCATTAAGGTTGCGGCGCTGATGCCTCAATGAAGGCCCCACCCGAAGGCAGAGAAATAAAGCATCCGCTGCCGCATGCGGCTTATTGCCAAAGCCTCAATGAAGGTCCCCGCCTAAAGGCAGAGAAATCTCGCAGAGACAGACAAAGCCTCCAAAGGCCATTATCCCCACCTCTGTTACCAGTCCGCAATCGAACTCGTCATTCCCCCGCTCCCCTGCCGCGCGTCGCTAGAGAATGAGCAGCACGCCACTAAATAATGAGCGCATCCGATTCGGTCACCTCGCGCACCCGGCCAATGTAGCTGAAGGTTGGCTCATCAAGCCGGGCCAGTAGCCCCAGGTCGCAGAAGAGCACCGAATCTTCGTCCGAATCGATGAGTTCCTGAACCTCGTCTTTGATGCGTCGCACCTTGGCGGGGGCCGCATCCACGATGAAGACGCTGTACTGAATTCGGTCCCCATAACTAAGAATGAGCTTGGCCAGTTTGGTGCGCCGCCGGTCATCAGGAACGTCGTAAGCGATAAGTGTTCGTCGAGCATCGTCACGCATTATCGTACGGTCACCCCCGTATAGTCGCGGGCAGTTCCGTTAATTACGCCCAGGAGCATACGCGCCTGCACCTCAATAGCGCGGCGCCAGGTCACCGAGTACCCGTAGGTGGGGTGGGTAATTTCCGTGGCCATGCGCTTCTCGAACGCGGCGATGATGGTCTTCCGTCCTTCGGGTGTGAGCCGGTAGCTGCCACCGACCGTGGTGAAGGTCGATGCCTTGACCTGCTTCCTATTGATGAGAGACACCACCACAGAATCCGCGATGACTGCACGGAACTCTTCCATGAGGTCAAGAGCGAGCGCCGGCTTGTTCCGTGAGCTGCTGTGCAGGAACCCGGCGTGAGGGTCAAGCCCGCAGGTGAGGATTGCTCGAATACATTCTGAGCTGAGCAACCCGTAGGCGTAGTTCAGCAGAATGTTGATGGGGTCGTTGGCGCCTCTCCCCTGCCGCCCGGTCCAGGTCCAGCCGAGTTCGGCGAGTACATCTTCTTTAAGCATGGTTGCGAAGTTGCCGAAGTAGAGCGAGGCGGCTTCACCTTCGAGGCCGAGCAGTTCCGGGATTGAGGTGACCTCCGGCGTGTGCTTCTGAATGTCTCGCATGGTGCGGCATACGTCTGCGGCATGGCCGTTGCGGCGCAGCAGGGTGGCTTGGTTTGAGATTTTGCTGGCAATCATGGCGCTCGCTATGGGCAGGTGCCCTTGCGCTGAGAGGACATGTTGTTGCACGCGGGCCAGGCCGTTCGGTCCGGTGCCGGGTTGCGACCAGCCGTAGACTCGGCCGGTGCTGGAGCACCAGATGATGGTGCAGTTACGCCACATGAGTTCTCGTAGAAGTGCGGAGGAAACGTCGATGTTTCCGTGAACAACGAGGCTGTGCACACGTTCGAGGGGTACGCTGCTGGTTGTTTCGCCGAGGTGCTGCACGATAAGGCGTCCTTGCTGGACGGTCGCCCTTGATCCTTGGGTGGTGAGGTGCGCTACTTGGCTGTCGGGGTTGCTGGCGACGATGCGTGTAATGTTTTCTTTTCCGCGGGATTCGTCGGGTAAGCAGACGGAGATGTGGGAGCACCAGCTGCAGCGGGGTGAGTCTTCGAGGGGTTGCGGTGCTTTCGGGCTATCGATGAGTGCACGGGTGGTGTGTACGTATTCTTCTGCGCTGCGGATGTCTTCGTCTGAGATATCGACGGGCACAGTTTTGTTGTGGTTGGTGAAGTGCACCGCACATTCGCTGACTGTTTCGCCGGCTTCTTCGAGGCAGATTTTCTGAAGTGCGAGCTGCACCCTGTGGGCTGGTGTGACGGATGCGTTGCGGCGTACGGGTGTTGCTTTGTATTCGATGATGCGGGTAGAACCGTCTTCTTGGGGTTCGATAGCATCGCACCGTCCGGTGAGTCCGAGACGTGTTGATGAGATGGTGACTGCGCGCTGTTGCGTGCCACGGGATGTTTTGGGGTCGTCGACTCGTTTGTGGGCGGATTGCCCTTCTTGCATTTGTGAGGTGTCGGTCTTTTCGCCATTGGATTCGATCCATGCGCGGCGGGGGCAGTACACGGTGTGCATGACGAGTGAAATAGGAAGTTCGTCGCCTGCACTGTAAGGGGTAGACATCGGTGTCTCCTTGTGTGAGTGAATATGCTAAGCAGTCTACTTTGTCTGCTTGATTTTGAGGTTAGCACTGCGACGGAGTGTTTTGGCTTATCAGCGAGTTTATGACGCTATTCCGGCGTGTTGAGTTTTTCTACTTGGAGGTGTGGAGGAGGCAAGTAGCAGCTGGCGGGTGGGGGTTGCGGTTGGTGTTTTAGCCTAGTTGCTTATGCTCAGCAAAAAGGAAAAGCTCCGTTCCTGGGCTGTGGCGAGCCCAGGAACGGAGCAGGGTTGGGTTAGGGAAAGTCCCCACAAAACCGTAGGGAAGGTTGAGGTGTTGCCCACACAAGCCGGAATGAGCCGCCCTCAATGAAAGTCCCTCCGAAAAGGAAGGGAAATCATAGAAACGCTCTTGGGCGGGGTAAACACCATGTCCCCTCAATGAAAGTCCCTCCGAAAAGGAAGGGAAATGCGTAATTGTTAATACCAACATCCACGCCGATAGTCCCTCAATGAAAGTCCCTACGAAGGAGTAGGGAATATCCAGGTTGAGGCAGACTGGACTTCCGTCATCAACCCTCGATGAAAGTCTCCGCTAGAAATCGAAGAAATTACGCGGGGCGAAACCGCCGGTGGGCATATCCGAACCTCAATGAAAGTCTACACCCCAAGGTGCAGAACAAACGGTCCAGCAGTCATCCTAATCCATCACAACAGCCTATCTTATTGGAACTCCCACAAGCTGCTGGGAATAGTCTTTTCGGGTTTCGGGGCAAATGTCTTGGTGAAGCCTCAATGAAAGCCCTTCCGAAAAGGAAGGGAAATGCTCCAGGCCGATACCTTCTCGCGCAGCATGTCAAAGCCTCAATGAAAGCCCTTCCGAAAAGGAAGGGAAATACGCTTGTTTCTGGGGTAAGCACCAATGATGATGAGCCTCAATGAAAGCCCCTCCAAGTAGGAAGGGAAATGGCAGCGTCGGAACTCTATAACGCCAAACTAGCAGAGCCTCAGTGAAAGTCCCCACAAAACCGTAGGGAAAGTTGAGGTGTTTCCTGCGCAAGCAGGGATGAGCCCGCCTCAATGAAGGTCCCAACCGAAAGGTAGGGAAATCGCTGAGTTGAGAATCTTTCATTATTCGCCTTGGCCTCAATGAAAGTCCCTACGAATAGGTAGGGCAATCCCGATACGATAACAGAGACGTACGCTTTCGCAAGCTCGCCTCAATGAAAGCCCTTCCAAAAAGGAAGGGAAATGGATGTGACCCGCACCGATCGCACCTGAGCAGCAGGGCCTCAATGAAAGCCCTTCCGAAAAAGAAGGGAAATCCTTCTCCAGGATGTCCAGAAGACCGGACGCGACCATGCCTCGATGAAAGCCCTTCCGAAAAAGAAGGGAAATCCATGCGGGCATTTCCTTTCAGTGAGGTTGTGCCTGCCTCAATGAAAGTCCCTACGAAAAAGTAGGGAAATTACTAACGCTTTCTTTGCCCTCGAGGACAAGGTTAAGCCTCAATGAAAGTCCCTACGAAAAAGTAGGGAAATCCAGAGTGCCCCGCATTGTGAGCATGATTCTGATTTGCCTCAATGAAAGTCCCTACGAAAAAGTAGGGAAATGAGATGATGCGCCGGCTCAACCGACCCGACACGTTCGCCTCAATGAAAGTCCCTACGAAAAAGTAGGGAAATCCTCCACGACAACCGCCTGGACTACACGCTAGAGAACGCCTCAATGAAAGTCCCTACGAAAAAGTAGGGAAATGCTGGCGAACCGATGAAGGAGCAGCTTGATAAGCTGCCTCAATGAAAGTCCCTACGAAAAAGTAGGGAAATCCGGCGCAAAAAAACCAATACGCGCGGTTGTACAGCGCCGCCTCAATGAAAGTCCCTACGAAAAAGTAGGGAAATGGTGCCGACGCATTCCGTGAGAGCCGCCTCAAGGACAGCCTCAATGAAAGTCCCTACGAAAAAGTAGGGAAATCCAACGATCAGCGCAGCCGCGCTGTATGTTGGGGCTCGCCTCAATGAAAGTCCCTACGAAAAAGTAGGGAAATAACCATGACCGCGAGGTACCCGGTCATAGATGCCAGCCTCAATGAAAGTCCCTACGAAAAAGTAGGGAAATGCTCTGCGTCACAGACCGTGACGAGAAGCGAAAGCGTCGCCTCAATGAAAGTCCCTACGAAAAAGTAGGGAAATTGTGGTCACCGTATGGCTGGAACGGATCGCCGGACGGCCTCAATGAAAGTCCCTACGAAAAAGTAGGGAAATGCGTTGCCGCCCAGCTTGTAGGTCGCGAGCTTAGTGGCCTCAATGAAAGTCCCTACGAAAAAGTAGGGAAATTCCGCGTGCAGAAAAAGACCAGCAAAGGCCCCGAAAAGCCTCAATGAAAGTCCCTACGAAAAAGTAGGGAAATACGGTGCGCACGCCCGTAATGATGCGTTCACCTACCGCCTCAATGAAAGTCCCTACGAAAAAGTAGGGAAATTCGAGCGCATGGTCTCCTTGGCAGGCTTCTCCCAGCTGCCTCAATGAAAGTCCCTACGAAAAAGTAGGGAAATCCACCCTCTCGCTTTCACTGCCGACCATCTTGATGCCGCCTCAATGAAAGTCCCTACGAAAAAGTAGGGAAATTTGAGTTTTCGTGTGCTTGAGAATGGCTTAAGTAAGCCTCAATGAAAGTCCCTACGAAAAAGTAGGGAAATCGTGAGCCTGCTCTGCTGACCGGCACCGCGACTCCGGCCTCAATGAAAGTCCCTACGAAAAAGTAGGGAAATTTCTAGCTTTGCAAGGCGACGCGCTACAACGGCGGGGGCCTCAATGAAAGTCCCTACGAAAAAGTAGGGAAATGGACCGCGGCACCTCGCCGCTCGTCCTCGTCTCCAAGCCTCAATGAAAGTCCCTACGAAAAAGTAGGGAAATTGTTGCCTACGTCGTGCGTCCCTTCGGTGCCATGAGCCTCAATGAAAGTCCCTACGAAAAAGTAGGGAAATCCCAGCCGTCACACCTCATGCACCGAGTAAGTCAGGTGCCTCAATGAAAGTCCCTACGAAAAAGTAGGGAAATCGGGGTTTTCTCGTCCCCTTCCTACACTTATATAGTGCCTCAATGAAAGTCCCTACGAAAAAGTAGGGAAATTTAACGCTTTGAGGACGGTTTCCAGTCCAGGGATTAGCAGTGCCTCAATGAAAGTCCCTACGAAAAAGTAGGGAAATTCAACACTCCAAGCCTGGTAATTAAACCGATTATTCAGGCCTCAATGAAAGTCCCTACGAAAAAGTAGGGAAATTTCAACAAAGGTTCCGTCGTCGCGGACTTCTTTCACGGCCTCAATGAAAGTCCCTACGAAAAAGTAGGGAAATCCGGCGCGAGTACTGCCGGCATAGCCTTCTTGAGGCCTCAATGAAAGTCCCTACGAAAAAGTAGGGAAATCTGTAGCTAATCCTGGCGCAGCCGACCAGCGAATCAGCCTCAATGAAAGTCCCTACGAAAAAGTAGGGAAATCCGAAAATGGGAGAGCCACGCCTGTTCATCATCGGTTGCCTCAATGAAAGTCCCTACGAAAAAGTAGGGAAATAAAAAAATTTATTTTCGGGCTCTGAACTCGCGAAAATGCCTCAATGAAAGTCCCTACGAAAAAGTAGGGAAATTTGCTGGATAAGCGTGCACCCGTCATTTCTCAAGCAGCCTCAATGAAAGTCCCTACGAAAAAGTAGGGAAATCAGCCCCTCTAAAACCCCTAGATTTCAAGCTGGGAGAGCCTCAATGAAAGTCCCTACGAAAAAGTAGGGAAATGCCTCGCCCGCCTCGGAGTAGAAAATCTCAGAGGCGCCTCAATGAAAGTCCCTACGAAAAAGTAGGGAAATGCGGGACACAAGCGCCTCGGGGCCAAGGTTCTTAGGCCTCAATGAAAGTCCCTACGAAAAAGTAGGGAAATACTTCATAGGTCGAGTATGCCGCCGGTTCATCTGCGCCTCAATGAAAGTCCCTACGAAAAAGTAGGGAAATCCGCGTTCGCCTGGGGCTCTGGCGTGGTGAACTTGTGCCTCAATGAAAGTCCCTACGAAAAAGTAGGGAAATTCTACAGCATCGCCCGCCTCGACGACACCTATGCGCCTCAATGAAAGTCCCTACGAAAAAGTAGGGAAATTGCGCTAGGCGCAGGGCGCGGTCTAGTGCTTTGAGGCGCCTCAATGAAAGTCCCTACGAAAAAGTAGGGAAATTTCGTCGGCTTTTTAAGCTTCAAAAAGTTCAGTGAGGCCTCAATGAAAGTCCCTACGAAAAAGTAGGGAAATTTCATCAGCTACCTGCTTCTTAGCATGGTCATTATCGCGCCTCAATGAAAGTCCCTACGAAAAAGTAGGGAAATCAAAATCAGGGATAGCACGCAGGTCAGCTTTAACAGCCTCAATGAAAGTCCCTACGAAAAAGTAGGGAAATGGGCGAATACCTGCGCGACCTGCGCGCTCAGTTGAAATGCCTCAATGAAAGTCCCTACGAAAAAGTAGGGAAATCTCTCCAGCGGTCAGCTTATGGACGGTCAACATACCGCCTCAATGAAAGTCCCTACGAAAAAGTAGGGAAATGGCTACCCGAAACTAGCCCGCAACCATGCGGCAAAAACGGGTGCTTTGCGAGAACCTCGCGGAGGCTACACGCAAAATTATACACTCCAACCACATCTACCCCCGCATAACTCCCTGGCAAGGGAAGAAACCATGCGAGCGACACGCCATGTTCCCGTCACGTACCAGGTTCTCGCTCACACAAAGACCCCCGCCGGGTGCTTCCTAAGCGACCCGGCGAGGGTCTTCACGTATGAGAGGGGTTGGCGCGGTTCAGGTAAACCAGACTAACCAAGCTAACCATGCAAACCGGGCGAGCTTCGAGTCTCACGGGACTAGAAAGAACAGCGCATCAAAACCCGAGCCGGCCAAAGCTCGGACCGGCGAACAGCGGAACTAGCGCTCCGCCTCCTCACCCAGCAGGCCCTCACGAGCCAGCGCGGTCAAACGAGACACCGCGCGGAAATACTTCTTCTGATAACCACCAGCCAGCATCTCCGGGGTAAACACCTTGTCAAAAGGCACACCCGAAGAAACAATCGGCAAGTCCTTGTCATACAGGCGGTCGGCCAGCACCACAAAACGCAGCGCCACCGACTGCTCCGTAATCGGCTGCACATCACGCCACGCAACACCCTGCAGACCGTCAATCAGCTGACGGTAACGCGAAGGGTGCACCTTCGCCAGGTGATCAACCAGGTCCGCGAAGTTATCGACGCCCACCGTCTTACCGGCGAACACCTCCTCAACCTTCGCATCAAACGCATCATCAGCAACAGGCTCCGGAGCATCGGGCAGGCCACGATGACGGAAGTCCTCACCATCCACGCGGTGCACCTCAAACTGCGAAGCAAGCACCTGAATCTCACGCTTAAAATCCTCAGCCGCAAAGCGGCCCTCACCCAGGGCACCAGGCAGCGTGTTCGAGGTCGCCACAAGCTTCACGCCAGCATCGGCCAGCTCACGCATCAGGCGGGACATGAGCACCGTATCGCCCGGATCATCCAGCTCAAACTCGTCGATGCACACCAGCTTGTAGCCGCTCAGCGCCTCAACCGTCTTGCGGAACGTCAACGCACCCACCAGGTTCGTGTACTCCACGAACGTGCCGAACGCCTTCGGGCCGTCTACGTAATGCCACAGCGAAGCCAGCAGGTGGGTCTTACCCACACCGAAACCGCCATCAAGGTACAGGCCGGCCTTCGAGGTGTCCTTCTTCTTGCCGCCAAAGAGTCGTCCGAAAAAGCCGCCGCCGGAACCACTGCCGTTAATCTTGTCGCCAAAATCCTTGAGCTTCTGCACCGCTTCAGCCTGCGAAGGCTGGTTCGGGTCGGGGATATAGGTGTCGAACGAAACCTCTCCAAAACGCTCTGACGGGCGGAAACCCGCCAGCAACTCATCAGCAGACACGCGCGGGATGCGGTCGGTCAAGTGTACGGTCGTGGTGGGCACAAAAACTCTTTTCTTCAGTGACGGCGATGTGACTTTCGTTTTAAGTGTAGTACTGTCTAACACCCCGCGTGAGCCGCATGAGTTGCCCGCCACATTACGGGCATGGGGAGGGGGCAGGGCGGGAATGCGAGGGCATGGGCGTTCGGGTGCGGAGGCTGAGGTGGTGTGCACCCAGGGTTGGGTCTGTATTCCTACTTTCTATTTTATTTTTCTGACAAATAAGGTTATAATAAGGAGTATTTATTTTCGGAGGTTTTTATGTCATTTCTATCAAAAAATTGGGCAGGACTGTTAGTCTGTCTG
>ERZ773051.418-NODE-418-length-30928-cov-3.517507_pt1 | contig 30928 bp, 23 predicted proteins | sample MGYA00580631_ERZ773051 | MGnify/ENA primary metagenome ERZ773051 (study PRJEB29015, sample SAMEA2738137) | human oral metagenome | biome: human oral; feature: human-associated habitat; material: saliva | place: China | collected 2204 ... | reverse complement strand
TCTAATGCTGTAGTGCCAAAGAAGTAGCCCGCCACAGCCTTTGCCCGAGCGTAAATCCCCGAGCCTACAGTGCCCGTGAAGTAGTATTTAGCCATGGGAGAGATCGCTATGTTAGGCATTTCTAAAAGCCATAGGTGTGTTGTGAGATCGGCACCGAGAGAAAATTTGGGAGTGAGGGAGCGTTCGATCCCAAGGTCAATTCCAAAAAGAAGGTGCTGAGGTGCGGTACTTACAAGGACTAGAGGTCCCTCGCCTTTTGTGCCACTTTTTTCTTGTGCAAGGCTGGGAGCGATAGCGGCCAAAAGGGCGGCTCCGCAAAGGATTGCGTGGTAGAGCCAATGGTGTTTTTTCTTCATCATTGTTTTGATAGTTAGTGTGTTGTTAGTTTTATTTTATTGTAGAGTCGAGACTAAATAAGGGCGTAGTAAAGCAACCACCCTGCACCTCCTGCAAGTAAGATGAGGAGGATCGGGTGTACCCATCGCCTGAGTGCGGCTACAAAGGTAATAGCAAAAAGCAAAAGACTACGCAAATCGGGGAAATTGTCTCGCACTACAATCGCCTCTCCATTCCCATGGTTTATCCATTGCCAAACGCCCTCTGCGTGAATAGAGAGTAGCAGAGCTGCTGAGGCAATAAGCCCAACGGAGGCAGGGCGGATACCTACAAAAGCGGCTTCTACCCATCGGTTTTGTCGGAAGCGTGAGAAGGCGATGGAGATGAGCATCACCAAAATAAAGGAGGGGAGTGAGACGGCCAAGGTGGCCACAATAGCCCCGAGGATAGAGCCCGTAGCTGTGTAGCCAATATAGGTGGCACTATTGATGCCGATGGGGCCCGGTGTGACTTGGCTCAACGCCACTATATCCGTGAATTGTTGCTCCGTGATCCAGCCATGCTTTACTACCACTTCGTCTTGTACAAGAGAGAGCATGGCGTAGCCCCCTCCGAAGCCGAAGAGTCCAATTTTGGTATAAGTCCAAAAGAGCTGTAAGTAGAGAAATAGGGTAGTCATACTCTTTTGCTAGGCTCAACCTCACTTCTGTTGCTTTAGTTTGCGCTTGATCCCCTCTCGATAAAGTATCCCCAACCCTCCCGAAAGTAGGATAATTAAGATAGGAGAAACTCCAAAAAACCAAACCAAGAGAGCCGTAAGAATAGGCACGATAAGCCACCAATTGGATAGGCGCATGGTACGCCATGTGGTATAAACCGGTACGGCAATAAGGGCGACAACCGCAGGACGAATCCCTTGCATTACAGCTGCAACGTGGGGATTGCTCTTAGCACTCTCGAAGGTAAAAGCAAGTAGTAGGATAATCACAAAAGAGGGGAGAATAGTCCCGAGAGCAGCAATGGTGCCACCCCGCTTCCCCGCAAGGCGATAGCCCACAAAGATGGACATATTGACTGCAAATACCCCGGGGAGCGATTGGGCAACGGCAAATAGGTCGATGAACTCTTCGTGAGAGAGCCATTTGTGCCGCTCCACTACATCCCTCTCTATGAGGGGTAACATGGCATACCCTCCCCCAAAGGTGAAGCTACCTATACGCAAAAAGGTAGTGAAGAGGGAGAGGAGAAGAGAACACATAGGGGGCGAGGCTAGAAGCGTCCTCGCGCACTCCGCTTGCTGCTGCTCGTTGCCTTAGCCGGTTTTGCTGCTTTGGCAGCCTTTGGAGCCTTGGGTGCTTTCTCCTTGCTTTTTTGGCGGCGAGCTCGTGCCGTATTGTCTTGTACTGTAGTGGTTTGAGCGTTGTCTTTCCCCTCTGTTGTTACCTCTTCGGGAGCATCAGTTTGGGGCGTTTGCATCCAAAGACTTACTTCAAAACTTTTTAGTTCTTGTTCAATGCGTTGCTGCTCGCTGCGGAGAGAGTCCGGCGTGGGGCAGTATTGAGCGAGAGCCTTACCAAGCCTGTTTTGTGTCTTGTAGATACCTCCGTTGTATAGCCTCATGCGGAAGTAATTGTCGAGTGTAGAGGTGGTGGCATTATTGATGTCGCTTAGCATTACGGGTTGCATGGCCAGGTAGGGGCGAATGCTTTCGTAGGTAACCCAAAAGAGGGGATACTTGAGCGGCTCTTCGGCGTCACCTGTATCGTGCATTACAGGGCAGAGGGCAATTACTTTGGTATCGATGGTGCTTCGGATGGGATCGAAGTAATATTCTTCTTTCAAGAAGTAGCTTTTTACAAGTTCAGAGGGTATATCGGCTTCGGCTACCACGTAGCGCGCATTCCCTTCTCGGCTGGCATCTTCTTCGAATAGGATACCAAAGCGATCTAGAAAGTCGGAGAAGTTGAGTTTGTGTTTAGCATCAAAGGCTTCGTATCCGTCCGTATAATCGAAAACTTCGATAGCTCCTTTGTTGACCAATCTAAAGAGCGTAGAGAAGAGGTTCTGCTCAGTCTCGGTAGGGCGAGGAGGGTAGTAGAGAGCGGCGTTCTCGGCACTATCGAGGTTGACTTCCCGGTAGATAACCCGCTTCCAAGGGGCGTTGCTGCTATTCTTCTCTAGCCGCTGGTTTAGTTCAGAGGCACGTGCACTCAGGCCATCTTGCTGAGCCTCTTGTTTCTCTTGTTGGGAGCGACGAGAAGTGGTGCTTTTGCGCACAGGGGCGGCTTGTATGGAGTCGTTTTGAGCCCAACTATAGGTGAGGCTCAAAGAGAGGGCTAATAGAGCTGCGGAGAGGTGGCAGGCTATATGATTATAGAACTTCATGCTTATCTACTTAACTATTACTTCAATGGGCGGGATTTTGCGCTCTACACCGTCGGGGCCACGGGCTATTACTTCGCTGATGTAGAAGCGTTTGCCACGGGAGAGGGAGCGTATGCGAGAGAGTTGTCGCTCGGAGAATCGATCCCCTTGCCCCACCTCGGGCATGGCATTTCCCATCTGGTCGAAGAAGGTGAGCTGGAAGCGAACTACCGAGTAGGATACCTCCAGTATGTCGTCGTCAATGGCAGCTTTGATTCCTCCGGCTGCTAGGAGATCGCGTTTGGCGAGGCTCCCTCCACGGAAGCGTTTGGGTGCTCCGTTGGCATCCTTATACTCAATGTAGGGGAGAGGATCGGGTAGAGAACGAACTCTCAATCGCTGTTCGGCTACTTTCTTTACACTACCATCCATCCCTCGTGCTGATACACTTATGACGGCTTCTGTGCCTACTTTGGCAGGGCGAGCTACCCACTGATTCCCTCGTTTGGTGAGACTTCCATTGCTCATCGTTGCCGATATCGCTTCGCCGGCAACACCGGGAACAGCTATGTTGATGGGGTTGTCTATCCCTGCGTATAGTACGTTCATCAAGGTAGGAGCAATGGAGGCCATGGGAGCTGTGACCGTGTATTCGGAGTTAAACTCATGCTTCTCGAGCGTGCCATCTCCGCGTCGCATTTCGATGAATCCCTTGATGGGGAAAGTGCCCGAAGTGCCGGTTGGTACACTATATACCCCACGGCTTGATGCGGGGAGTTCCTTACCATTGACCACGATACGGGGCTGCTGGGTAGAGTCTACACTGCTCAGTACGATTTGGGCGCGGTAGGTTCCCCCACTCATTACGATCTGACTTTCCGGCACTACTTGTGCCTCTATTTTATTGACACGGAAGTCACCAATATCAATGCTTCGGATAAGTTCGCTCAAAACTTCGCCCTCCACGTTGCGTAGATCCGTCTGAATTTGTGTGAGAAGAGTCACTGCAGCAATGGTAGGCATCCCCTCAAAAAGAGAATTTTCCCAGGGCTGAATCCCTTTCGGAGACGTGGAAAGGATATTTTCCATAGCGCGACGCTTACCGCTGTCGAGCATCATATCTCCAGCCATTTTGCGGAAGTGCTCAATACGAGAGCGTAGCTGTGCTCCCTTAGGGTCTAGCGGATTGAGCATAATGGCTGCGGAGGCATTCATATCATCCTTGCGGTCGATATTATTTACATCTCCATCCTTTCCGTCCGTTTTTACAACGATAAGTTGTTTGAGTTCGTCTATAAATTGGTAGAGCGAGTCGGCTGCACTTTGTATCTGTTTGCCCCGAGCAAAAGCCGTGGCTGCCTTATCCGGATTGTGGTTGTAGGCCAGCTGTAGCTCCATACCGGTGCGATCGTTTCGCTCGGTAGTGGTAGCAAGCATCTGGGCGAGACCCTCTCCCACTTTGTCAAAGCCTGCCAGTACATCCGAAGACACATTGAGGGCTACCATGGCAATGAAGACGAGATACATTAGATTGATCATCTTCTGCCGGTTGCGATTGCCCGAAGATCCTCCCGAAGCCATATTGAACTAAGGATTTATTGTTGGGTTTGACGGTGGTTGGGATACTGCTCTTCTCGTGAGGGCGGATAGGCATCATACGATGGAGTATAGCCCTGACGATAGGGGTCCGGATAGGCATTGCGAGACATCATGGAGCCTCCCATATTGATGGTCATAGCATCCAACAAGCGTGCATATATGCGGTTTAAGTCTTGCAATTGGCGAGCCATGTGGGCATTCTCCATACGGAAAGCGTTACTGTCTCCGAGGCTCCCCTCATACATCTCGCGCATGCGATCAAGACCGGCATTGATCCCTTCGATGGCTGCAATTTGCTGATTTACATCACGCAACTGCGCCTCGTAGGCGGCGTTGAGCCCTGTGATGTTCTTACCGAGGGCCGCTATCTGTTCGTTGTACTGTGCCGTATGTTCGTTGAGCGTCTGTAGGTTGATGCTCTGCCACTGCTGGGTCATTCCGCTGGTTACTTCCCCGAGTCGGGAGAGTTGGTCAATAGCTCCGCTTAGTCTCTGTATGCTGCCACGAAGGTGATCAAGCTCCTCTTGGGAGAGTACTCCGGCGAGTGAAACCTCGGGGGCTGCGGCTCCGAGGTGTGAAGGAGAGGAGGGCTCGAAGCTCTCTGCGCGCTGCCGTGCTGCTTCTGCTCTCTGGGAGAGATAGTCGCGCTGCTGCTCCATCTCTTGTGGGCTTCTTCCCTCTAGGCCTGCATTGAGTTCGGGGAATACTTGCTCCCATTTGTAGGTTTCTTCGGGTTGCTCAAAGCCTGAGATGAAGAATACGAGGAACTCTGTCATCATCCCAACAAAGAGCATTTGATCCCCAAAAGACCAGTGCAAGAGCTTAAAAAGAGCCCCTACAATTACTACGGCTGCCCCCCAACTATAGGCTACGTTGAGGATCTTTTTCCCACGGCGGCTCGCCAAGAAAAGACTGAGTTTGCCGACTTTTTTATCTGTTTTCATAGGTCTCTTTGAGTGTTATTTCTTCTTGCTTCTTTTTTGAGGAGTAAAGCTGATGGCTCTGCGCACACAGCGGAATCCGATGTATGAGCGAGCTTTGCCTTGTGATTCGTAGCTGCGGGTGGCGGATTGTATAAAGCGTACGACATCTTTCCACGAACCCCCACGCACCACTTTGCGGCGGAGTATCTCGGGGTCACGTAGGTCGGCATGATAGTCCAGCTCCGGGTTTATGTCGTCTACATCTTTGTAGCTAGAGGCTGAGTAGGCGGACTCGGTCCACTCGGCAACATTGCCTGCCATGTCGTACAATCCGAAGTCGTTGGGCGAGAACGATCCCACCTGACTTGTGATAAGGTGCCCGTCTGCGGTGTAATCGCCTTCCCCGGGTTTGAAGTTGCCTAGGTAGCAACCCTTGTCGCTTTGTAGGTCTTGAGCGCTCCATGGGTAGCGTCGGTTGCTATCGCCCACTCGTGCGGCGTACTCCCATTCAGCCTCGGTGGGCAGACGGAAATCTTCGAGGATCATCCCTTCGGGGATGTTGAGCCCTTGACGGAAAGAGGCTGAGCGCCAAGCGCAGAAGGCTTGAGCTTGCTCCCAAGACACCCCTACGACGGGATAATTATCGTAGCCCGGGTGATTGAAATAGAGGTGTGCATACTCGGCATTGGTCGAGTTGGGGAAGTCTCGTACCCAGCAGGCCTCGTCCGGGTAAATGGGCACTATATACGTATTAAGGAAGTCGTATTCGCTAGCAAGTCGGCGCGTAATGGTCTGGCGCATAACGCGGCCGTTATCGTCAATGTAGGCGGTGTCTTTGGCAATGGTAGGTAGCTGTAGAGCCTCGATCTCCGCAGGGGTGATGGAGGGATTGCGCAAGGCGAGCATCTGTGTACGATACAGGGCTGCGGCGTGATAGTCGTAGCGTTCGTAGCGATAGACCATTTGAGAAGGATCCAACCCCCGTTCGTGGGTTACGGGATTGGTGTAATAAACACTATTGATGGCGTTGAGTTCTTCCTCTGTAGCACGCTTTTGATTGGGGATGGGGCGAGACCAATCGAGGTGCGGCTCAATGGGATTGTCGTACTTATCGGTAGTGATTTTGTAGTCGGGGTTCCCTCCATAGGCAGGATCGGCTAGGCGTTCTCTTATGATAGAGTCCCGTACAAAATAGACAAACTGACGGTACTGCGCATTGGTAATTTCTGTCCTATCCATCCAAAAGGCATCTACCGATATTGCCTTGGATTCTGCGGGGAAGCCCCAAAGGCTATCCGCCTGAGTATGCCCAAGCACAATCGAACCGCGAGGGATAAGTACCATGCCATAGGGCGATGGCTCTTGCCACGAAGCAAGTGAAGCTCCTACCAATTCGCCACCTGATGTTGAGCGAGGGCGCGAGGCACAAGCTGCGAGGAGCACCAGAGTTACCAAACCACCAAAAGCCGGTGCAAGGAGGTGATATCTTTTTGTCATCTGCTATTCTTCTTATTCGCATTCTGTCTCAGCCCTTTTGGTGCGGGTAGCCTCCTTTGAAGGGAGAGACGTCCTGCTAGCTTAACGCACAAAGTGTATGCTTTAGTATAGACTTTCTAATTTTCTGCCTACGCAATGCCGTAACCAAGGGCGCGGAATAGTTGCTTTTCTTCCGGAAGAACGCCCAGCAACTGATAGGCAGGAGCCTCACGGGGATAGTTGTAATGCACCCTGAGGAATTCGAATTGGTCGGGAGTTTGGCGTAGAGCCTGCTCTATTTGAGAGAGAGCTTTCATGGTATGTGCAAGCACCCACTCCGCGCGCAATGAGCCTATCAAGCTGAGGTCTATTGTGGCATTTTCAGGCGAGGGGAGGGTTATTTGGTCAAAGGGAATGAGAGAGGGATTGAGCCCGAAATGCTCCAGCATAGTCTCTACAGCCATGCGCGTGCCTCGGGCTTTGCCATCGGCAGAAAAACCTGCGATATGAGGGGTCGCACGCTCTGCTCGCGCCAAAACATCGAGTCGGATATTGGGCTCTCCCTCCCAGCAATCGAGATAAAACCCCTCTATCCTCTCGGAGTTTAGGGCTTGGAGGAGAGCATCGCTATCGGCAATGGCTCCTCGGGCTGCATTCAATATAAGAGGCTTTTTGCGGCACTGGCGGAGGAACTCCTCTCCCAAAAGATGATAGGTGGGATGCTTTCCCTCTTTGGTGAGTGGGGAGTGAAAGGTTATGATGGTAGCTTCGTGGGCTGCTTCTTCTAATGTAGAGAAGCCTTGCCCTCCCTCTTGTTCTGCCCTAGGAGGATCTACTAGAAGTGTTTTGATGCCTAGTGCCTCAGCCATTTGTTGTACATTGCTTCCCACATGACCTACCCCTATAATAGCGAGGGTTTCTTGCGCTAGAGGTCTTTTGAGGTGTAGGGCGCGCTCGGCAAGTACCCCCATTACCCAGTGAGCTACGGATCGGGCATTGCACCCAGGGGAGTTGCGCCACAGGATACCATGGGAGGAGCAGTAATCTCTATCAATATGGTCAAATCCGGCGGTGGCGGTCGCTATGGAGCGAACCATAGTGCCCTCAAGGAGATTTTGGTTGCAATGCGTGACACTGCGGACAAGAAGCCCCTCGGCTTTTTCTTCGATAAGTCGCTCGCGGGTGATCTCTTGGGTCGGAAGGTAGGTAACGTCGGCCACGGCATCGAGTAATCCTGCGAGGTAGGGGAGGGATTGGTCGGCTACAAGACGAGGGCGATAATCTGAGGGCATGAGGTAATTATAGTTTGTTTTTTATGCCCTCAAAGGTACAAATTCTCTCCCCGTTGCTCTCCCTCTTTTCCCTTCTAGGCTAATTGCGAAAATTTTCTTGCCCTGAAACAAAAGAAAAACCAGCTGGAAATGCATCCACTTTCTGCCCTAGAAATATTTCTTTTTAGGGCAGGAACGAGAAAAGTTTTAGGCATGGATTTTTTGTGCCATGCTGACGCCCCTTGTCCCGGATAAAGAAAAAAGAGTCTCCTACCCGCGAGTAGAAGACTCTGTCTTTTATGCTATGATTTTATATAAGTGTCTATCAACGAATGATACCCTTACCTATGGCTCCATTGCACTCTACAATGAAAACTCCTTGTAGGTTTTCTACGCCATCAAAGAGAATGGAGTTGCTGTTGGTAAGTCCGGAGAGAATGAGATGCCCATTTTCATCGAAAATGTTGACCCTCTTCTGGTAGCCTTGAGGGAGGTTATTTACTTCAATGCCATTCCCCTTAACGCTAATGTTTAGTACTCCCTTAGGTTGCTTTTCTATCGTTTTTAATCCGGTGTCAATTCCGGTATAGTCATAGAAATCCCCATAGACATTGCGTGCTACTACTTCCCACTTCTTTTTCAAGGCTACTACTACAGTCTTATCGGAAACTTTATTTTGATCTTCGGGAGTCTTTTCTAAGAACACACCCCATACACCAATGTCCTCCGTGTCGAGTAGGTCGGAGAGGTTATTTGCGATCTCCTTAGTTGCATCAAATCCTAGTTTATTGCCTGCAATGATAAGGATTCTCAGCTTAGAATTTTTAGAGATGTCGAGAGCCGTAAAAGATTGGCAATCCTCAATTGAGAGTTGGTTGAGCAGCGGGTTGTTGGAGAGATCCAGGCTCTTGAGTGCACTCTTAGAGGCTGTCAGTGTCTCAAGCGCAAGCGATTTCGAAAGATCTATTTCTGCGATTTTCGTACTATCGATGCTTAGGCTTATGAGATCGGGACACTTGGTAACGTCTAGGGTGGTCATCTCCTTGTTACCAGCCACAGAGAGCGATAGTAGTTCGGGCATCTCCTCCGTACGGATTGTTTTAATGGAGTTGTCTGAGATGTCGAGAACCTGAATTTTGTCGGTTTTCCCAAGTTTGAGATTCTTTACCTTGCTGTTCTTTATGGCGATATTTTCCAAGAGATCGGTATGGGATAGATCAAGATCCGAGAGGTTGCAATCCCAAGCCTCGAAGACCACTAGCTCTTTGTTGGCCGCTAGATCCACACTTTTGATAAGGGGATTGCCCGAGATGTTGATGCGGTTGAGGTGAGGGTTTTTACTGAAGTCAACGGATTGGATTTTAGGATTTTCGTCAATGTAGATTGTCTCTAGCCGTGGAAGCCCCGATAGATCTACACTTGTCAATTCGTTAGAGGATAGGTATAGCTGCTTGAGCGTGGCGGGGAGCTTGCTGAAATCAAGAGACTGCATCTCGCAACTCATAAAGCTGACATTCTCTAGCGCTTTATTGGCGGAGAGATCCAACCCTTGGGGGAATTCGTTGAGCATAAGAGAGAGTTGCTTGATGCATTCGTTCTCTGCAAACTCTAGGTTTTTGACCCGCTCCATAGGTGCTACAAACCCTTGGCAGGTGCCGTAGATCTTAACAACGTTTCCCTTGATAGGTATTTTTCCCTCACTATCTACCTCGTTGGCAGGCTTCTTGCCGTAACCCGCGTCAATCAGGAGGCTCTTGAAATCTTCTTCAGATCCCGAAAGTGAGAAAGCAATAGACCCCTCATAATTGTCCGCATCTATAGTGGTCATGGTAATGAGAGGCGTCTGAGCATTCATATAGGCAACACCCATAAATAATAGCAGTAGGGTGTAGACGGGAAGGAGAAAATGTCGTTTCATATTCGATCTTTCAATTTAGTTGTGCTTTTAGTTGTTTTGCCTTTACGAAGATAATCAATGATTTTGATTTGCCACCTTGGTTTCAATGTTTTCTTACCGTACTTGTGTTTTTCCTTAGATAAAAGACAGAGGCGATGAAAGAAATCGTTTGTCTTCCTTTTATTGGATTGTGGATTTTCCCTCATTCCATCGTCGAAAAGCCCCTCTTGCTCTATTCAGTCCCTTTTGTCCTATTTGCATTATATCAGAAACTATTTGTATCTTTACTCCTAGAGAGGTGGGGCTCACGAAAGAGTTGGTGGCCTCAACCTTCGGTTTGTTAGCACAAAGTGTAAGTATCACCTTATTAATTGGAGAATTGAAGTTATGAAGAGTGAAGTAAAGTTTGGATTAGGTATTGCTATTGGTGTAGCCTTGGGTGCTGCAATAGCTTATTTCTCTGACAAAGAAAAGCGCAATAGCTTTGTCGATGATGTAATGACAACAGCAGACAAGGCTCGTGATAGTGTGGTAGAAGGGTATTACGAAGCAAAGGCAAAGTATAACCAGTACCGCAATAAACTGAAAAAAGAGATCCAAGAAGTAGAAGAGAATATCGACCTCTCTGCCGGAGATCTTGACTAATATAGAGCTGTAGCCGGAGCACTCCCCTCTTAGGCATCTAGGTCTTGGGGGAAGTGCTTCTTATAGCTTAGCAGGGTTACTCGGGGTGCATTTTTGAGAATCATTTTTGAAGGATGTAGCCTCGTGTGTGCTGTGTCTTTCTTTCCTTCTCTTGGAGGAGACGGAGCGTCTCAAAGGGAAGGAACGGAGGAGGTATGAATGGCTTCTGCTTAATTTGATTGATGGAATCGACTTTTAGTTTACGCTCATTTGTTCGCCACTTGATGGTGTACGCAATGGCTCTCTTGCGGAAGTCCGTATTGGATAGTGCCGAGGGGGCTTCGCTGCTCGTTGCCAAGTTGGTGGCTCTACTTATTATATTGCTTATAGTACCTGTCTGTATGGTACTTGTAGCGTTCCTTATTGCCTATCTGATAAGCGACCTACTTGGGGGCAATATTACTCTGGGAGTACTACTCACCCTATTGCTATTAATTGGTATAATTATAGTGGTAAAGGTGTGGTATAAGCCTCTTACTCGTCCTATACGAGACCGAGTAAAAGCTCTTTTTATTGATGCAGCAAATCATTGTAAGTCCTCCAATTTTGAAGATGAGTTGGGGAAAGATTGGGATGAATTAGATCCCTTAGAAGATTCTTTTGATGGCGATGAAGAAGCGTAGTGTAGACGAAGAACTCAAGATGCTACAAGCTGAGGCGGCGCGCGACCTCTCCGTCTCTCGCGCTCGCGTGCAGAGTGAGTGGCGTTGGATCAGCAGCCCGGAAGGAAAAGATGCCGTTTGGGAGAGTGTCCGTCGTGATGTGCTACCCCAAGGCTCGTTGGCTCAGTGGATTTTTAGGGTATTCTCCAAAGATAGAGGAACATCTAGTAAGAATACAACGGCTCGTACTCTAAGCGCAGTGGATCTTTTCTCTGGTAGCCTTCTCGGAAAGATGTTGCCTGCTTCGTGGATGAGGTACGCTCCCCTTGCAGTGGAGTTATTCGACCTTGTTCGCCCCATGCTCGTGACTACGGCTCTCGCTCTAGGGCGCAGTGTGTTGAGAAAAAGCTTCTCTCGGTTGAATCCCTTCCGAAGAAAAAAGAAATCCAAATAGCTTTTTCCCTTTTTATTTTATAAGTAAAAAACCCCCATCAAACTAGCTTGACGGGGGTTATTTGTATCCGTGGTAACGTGGGTACTTATGTCAATCTCAACTCCCTATTGAGGGGTGCACAAGGGGTTATTGTTGTCTCTCTTGTTGCTGAGATAGGTACTTCTCGAGTAGTTCGTCTGCAAGATTTACGGAGTCGTTGCAGGGGATGTGTAGCTCAGCCTTTAGGGAGTGGCATTGGGTGGCTCCGAGGCGTGATCTAAACTCTTCGAGTAGAGCTTTAGCTTCGGGGGAGTCCGCTCCGAGTATTTGTGTGGCACTATAGAGAGCACCGCATAGCCCTCCTTCGGCTTTTCCACCGCCCTTTGAGCGGAGAGTTGCCTCTATATCGTCGTCTGTTGCCCGGGTGATTCCTTGATAGGCTTTAGCAATGGTTTGGGCGCAATTCCAGTTATTGGGCTTGGCATGGAAAAAGTCCAAAGCAGATTTGTTCTCTTCGTTTTTCTTCATTTCCTTTAGGTTCATTTGGTTGATCGTTTTCTCTAAACAAAGATAACGAATAAGTTCGATTATTGGCCTGATTTATCCAGAAATCGTTGGGAGCTTCCCTATCATGAATAATGATTTTGTAGTTGTAGTAACTTTCGTCTGTATTCATGATATTACGCATCGTGATGATCGATTGTACCACTAGTAGAGTAATGATCACCCAGCGATCGTACTGGTTCCCTTTTTCGTAGAGGTTGGATATGAGTATCGGAAGGAAGAAAAAGGGAAAGTACATAAAGCGATCGGCAACCTGGAAAAACACAAAGGTATTTGTGATTATAGTAGCGAAGAAAAAGGTATTGATGTAGGGGAGAAGATTGCGATCTCGATCGAGTAAATCTTTTTGTCTCCACAGGAAATAAAAGGCTATCAGTGTATTGAAGTAGTACATGATGCCCGACCCCAGTCCCTCTTGTGTGTCGTACATTTGCTCAATGTACATGGTATCGAATGGCAAATAGGGGATGGAGAATTGCAGTATAGCTTTGGTAATGATAGGTAGCAGGGTGAGTGAGAGTGCAAATAGAATGCCCATAAATACCCTATTGAAGCGGACAAAGAATAGAGGCACCAGCACGAACATTATTATGGCAGAGGAGTGGGTGAGGTAGGCGAGCAGCAGTACGATGAGCGTCTCTAGGTAGCGTCTATCTCTAAAAAGCGGGATTGAGAAGAGGCAGATAGCCTGAGCCATACATTGGCGTACGGTATTGAAGGATTCGAAATAGAGCTTCCAAACCAGTATAAATGTAAGTGCAGCTATGGCAAAGCGATAGCTCTGTTTTTTGTATCCCCAGAGAGTTAGGGGGATGAATAGTGCTGCCACGCCCAGGGTCCATACTGAGAAGTCGAGATGCAAGAAGCGAAGAACCTCGTTGTAAGTCTTCCAAATTCTGGACATATGCTGGGAGTGAGAGGAAAAAACATTCTCAAAAGCATCTTTGTAGATGGGGTAGTCTCTTCCTACCTCAAAGCGCAACCCTAGGAAAAGGATGAGCAGTACCCCTAGGGCAACTATGGGTATTTGCGAGGCATATTTGTCCCTATCGATCGTCCAAATCAAGAAGAATGCGAGCAGGAAGAATAGGGCAAAGAATAGAGCGGAATAGGGCGGCATAGCCTAGGATTATGAGTTTGATTCGGCAAGGAGAGATTGGTAGATCAGATGGTACTCTTCACTCATGCGTGGGGCAGAGTAGTAACGAATAAATCGTTGCAGGTCACTCTCGGTGTACTGCATTTTTGCGGCGTAGGCGATACTTTGGGCGCACCGCTCAATGCTGTTAGGGGGGAAGAGTGTTTTTTCGAGGGCTGGGAAAGTGCGAGCAAACTCACGAAAAGAGGCAATATCCGAGAGAGCCATCGGGCATTGAGCCAGTGCGGCTTCTACCACGGTAAGCCCGAATCCCTCAGATTGAGAGGCCGACACGTAAACGGTTGCAGCCTGCATATAGGGGACAACGTCCGGCACATTACCCCAAAAGATAGCGTTAATACCGAGCGATTGTGCCAGCGTTTGGTAGTCTTTTTGCTCCTCCCCCTCTCCCAAAAATAGGACAGAGGCTTTTTGCCAGTACTCTTCTTTTGAGGCAAGTTGGGCTAGTGCACGTAGTAGTAGCCCGTGGTTTTTGAGAGGAGATTGCAGCCCAATGGCGAGGATTAAAGGGGCTTCCGGGTCTACCGGTAGAGCCAATTCTTTGCGAAGGGATGCCTTGTCTTCGCACTTTGCTAGCTCTCTGCCCTCTAGGTCAATGCCGTTGGCTATGCTTGTTGCCAGCCTCGGGAGAGAAAGATTTTCGTTGTAATAATCGGTAGTAGCGTTGGAGATGCCTATAAGATGATCGAAGTGAACGAGGGCGCGCTTTAGCCTCCACCACATATAACCTCCGACTAGAGCGCCCTTATTAGAGGAGAAGTCTTCTTGGGCACGATTGTGTAGGGTACTTAGCTTGATGAACCTCTCGGGAAGCCGTGCTACCACTAAATCGGGGTGGTAAGTATGGCTGTGAACCAAACGAATTTGCTCTTTGTCGAGGAGATTTTGTAGCTCCTTTGCCACTCGGCAGGTACCCAATTCGAGACGCCAAAGACTCGCATGGAGGGAGACAACTTTGCACCCCCACGATACAAATTTTTGGCGCAATTCATCCCCCTTTTTTGTAGGGGATTGGAGTTCGACTATGAGGGGACGGTATACGTCTCTAGGCAGGTAATGCACTAGAGCTGCCACCACTTTGAGAGGTCCTTTGTCTACAATAGAGCTAACGACAATGGCTAGAGGTGTAGGCATATTCTACTATCGGATAACTTTTTTCACTCCTTCGCGCACCTTTAGTAATAACCATCCTAGGTATCCCCAGGGACTGGTGCTTTGGAGTTTGTAGATACATTTATTTAGAGTACTCTGCGGAAGGCTAGAGAGGAGGCGGTCATACTCAGGGTGGATGCTACGTACTATGGGGTAGTCACGCACCTGTATTCGGTTGAATAGCATCATCTTAATATTGATGTAGGCTCTACCTATATAGGGGGCAAAATCCTCCTCCTTTTGCTCTACCAGTAGGTAGTGGGATAGATATTCGAGTACAGCCTCCAAATCCCTCTTTTGCTTCATGTTTATTTTGTGTGTGAGCGAACTTGAGTTCTGCTGTACGTAATGCACAGTGGGAGTATGTAGGTAACCTATCTTATCTACATGGTAGAGAAAGGGGATAAGGGCACGATAATCTTCGAGAAGTGCCAACCCTTCTACAAAACCTCCATTCCACTCTTCCCATTCCTTGCGGCGGATGAGTTTATTCCAAAGGAAGGCGGGTTGTCTCCCCGATAGTATCGCTTGTATGTATTCTCGCCCGGTCTTTATTTCCAAAACTGATTGATGTATTTTTTGTTTGGGGTAGTCTACAACGTAATCACTAATTACTATGGGGCTATCCGTTTGTAGGGCGGTGGCGACCCAATGGCTTACTACTGAGTCGTTATCCCAATAGTCATCACTATCAAGAAAAAGCAGGTATTCTCCTGTTGCTAGACCGAGAGCAGTGGCTCGTGTTGCAGCGATGCCTCTATTCTGCTCGTGGTGTGCGATCTGTATTTTATGTCGTTGAGGGTTCTCATGTGTAATAACCTCTTCTGCTAGGGCGATGCTGCGATCGGTAGAGCAGTCATTGACCAAAATAACCTCCATATTGGGGTAGTCCTGCCGGAGAACTGAGCGGAGACACTTTTCTATAAACGCCTCTACGTTGTAGACGGGGATGAGTACGGATACCGAGGGGGTCATGTGTGTTTGCGACGTATTTTAGAGATGAGCATAGAGAACCCTTGCCTAAAGTCGGGATGTAAAAGATAGAGCAGGATGCTGGAGGTAAGGGCAAATAGACAAGTGCCCGAGAGTGCCGTCTTGAGCCATCCGAGCCAAGAGGGGGTGGATGCAAAGGAGGTGAGACTTGGCAAGAAATAGGAGAGAGCCCACCCTGCGCCCACTACGAGAAGAAGCTCTGCTCCCTGGCGTAGGTGATACCCCCAGACTGATTTTTTGAAGGCTCGGGAGTAGAGGAAGTAGGGTTTCCAGCCGTAAATTACGACAATAAGGCTTATGTTGATGCCGAGTAGAATACCTGTAATCCCCCACATGGAGCCGAGGAGGATGGATAGCCCAAGATTGAGAATGGCTTCGATCATAGGGGCGTAAATATCCTGATACATGCCATAGGCGTAGATGAATTGATCGGGAAGACGAGAGAGTTGCAGCAGCATATAAAGCACAAAGAGAAGCAAATCAATCTGCTGAAAGCTGCGCCCCCCTCCAATCCATAGCTCCATGAATCCTTCAGAATACCACAGCATCCCCCCTGCAATTACGAGTGCCATCCAAAGACGGAGGGCATAAAGTTTGCGGAAAACGACCTCTACGCGATTGTTGTCGCCCTCTGTGATAAGGTTCCCAACACTGGCCGTAAGTCCATTGAATATAGCGTAGATTACCCCGCTAATACCCGCGTAGATAACGAGATAGTTCTGATAAATCGTAACGACGGCAAGCCCTTGGGCACTCGCAAATACGGCAAATATTACGATAGGGGTACTCTGCTGCAGTACAAAGGTGGCTATTTTGTGATAGAAAAGTTGCTTCGTACGGCGTATGATTTCGGGGTAATTACGCCGAACACGATTCCCCTGTTTGGCGTTCGCCTTGAGCCATGGGTAATCCTTATGGATGAGCCATTCAATAAAAAGAGCCCCCACTACACCAAATAGGAACTCGATGCCGAGCCACCATATATAGGGCGCTGGGAGGTAGAGAATCGCCAAGATTTGCAATACCTGTTTGAGTACTCTGGGCAGCTGTATGGCAAGCGTCATCTTATACTCCTGCTGGTCACTAGAGAAAATGATTTGCCGGAAATTGAAAAGATATCCCCACAGCGCATTGAAAAGCAGGACTACATACGTGGCATAGGCATACCAAAGAGGGATGCCTTTATCCTCAAAAATAAGGGGGAAGAAGAGGAGTAAGATGCCCGATGCAACGAGTACAATGCGAGCGACCCAGCGGTAAAACCATGCTTGTATGGATATAATCTCGCTGACTTGTTGCCGGTCGTTTTGAGCCAGGGGCTGGTAGAGAGCAAAGGCTATCGCCGAAGATAATCCCAGTTCTGCGATATTGAGGAAGCCTAAGATGCTCACCAAGGTAGAGTTTAACCCGAGAAGTTCATCCCCCAGTACCTGAATAAAATAGCGACGAAAGAAGAAGGCGGCAATAAGCCCAACCATGTAAAACAAAGTGGCATAGCGGGCATTGCGCAGACTATTGGAGGCTCTATCGGTGGCAGACACGAGGTGATCGAAGATTCCTTTCTAGCTTAAACGTACCGCAAAGATACTCTATTGTGCGGTGTTAGCAAGGAAAGTGCGGTATTCGCTCTCGGTGAGCACAATGCATTTTTCTATTGTAAAGCTTATGAGTAATTCGATGATTACCAATTACGAATCCGTCGAAAGCCAATTACCAATCTAACAGAAGTGTATTAAGAATCTCGCAAAAGTGTATTAAGAATTAGACGAAAGCTCATTACGAATCCGCCGATTAGTAATGAGTAACTTGATAATTGCTCACTACCAATCTAGCGAAAGCTCATAAGCTTTCGCTCTAAAGAAAAATGATTTTGGGGTAGAATATCCCTTGTTTTCTCCCTAACTTCTCTCCATGTTTAGCCCTCAGGAGAGAAGCCCCGACCTCATGCCTCACTAGCATGATACCTCCCCCTTTGACTCAATATGGTAAATATAGGGGGAGCATACCTGCGGTTTCGGATGTTTTTTGAGGTTACATGTCGGGAATTTTTCTAGGGATCGCAAGCTTGGGATTCTTACGGAATGTCCAAGAAATTAGAAGCCAAGGGCGTAAACTTGCACTCTCGTAGAATGTCTGTTGGTGGCTGGTATAAGAGCCCTGCTTTATGTTGGTTATGTCACTTTTCGTACCCCAAAAGTAGGGAAGTCCGAGGGATAGATAGAGCCGATTGGTCGCCTGCCAAGCAATTTGTATATGGGCTTCTAGCGGATTTTTATAGATGGTTTGGCTGATGGCTGTGTAGTTGCGATTGCGCCATGATAGAGAAGAATAGATGAAGAAGTCGCCAAAATCCCAACGAAAATACCCTTTTACTCCAAACGAACCTTTGGGAGATTGTCCATTAAAGACCTCTGATGTGTAGTAGGTTGTAGCGGAAATTTGGAAGTTTTCACCCGAGTAGTTAGCTCCTATTCCTCCTTCTGTACTTGTATAGGTGCCGTTGTTGCGATACGATTTTATTTGATATTGTCCTTCTTGGCGTACATAGGGCTCTATCATTTTGTTATAGCGATTGTGATCGCCAAAGAGCCAAATACGAAAATCCTCAAAAGTGCAATCATATCCTAAATTGAACTGATGAATTTGCATCGGTACAAGGAACGGGTTCCCCTCCTCCTTAAACCAGGGATTGGTCGATAGATTAAAGGAGATAAGATTGCGGCTTTGGGGAAGGACGTTGGTGAGGTAGTAGCTCCCTCGTAGTGATTGATGGTGTGGTAACTTAAGGGTTAGACTTGCAGCAGCACGTGGTCTCCAATAGGAGTGATTCTTATCAGCTGCCTTCACAGCTAAGCCTTGTAGCCCGAGAGAGGCCATGTAGTATAATTTCCCCCACTGATTGCTATAGGTTGCGTGAGTGTAGTTGCTCCAAAGCCCTACGTGGGCTGTTAGAGATGGGGATATGCCTTGGTTTGTTACCTTGTCTTGGGTGTACTCTAAGTTATTCCCAATAGCCAAGGAGCCAAACGATTGCTCTCCCGATTCGTAGTCGATAGAGAGAGCATACTGATTGCGCAGCGTTGCAAGGTCTACAAGGTAGGAGGATTGGTCTTTGTCGTAGCTCTCTTGATAGTTTTGATATTGGTCATAGAATCCATAGTTGTAATTGAAAAATGTGGAGAGTGTACTCTGGTTCTGAAATGTATGCTCGTGGAAAAGAGAAGCTAGCATTCCCCCATCCAATACACTATTGTTGTCTGTAGTTTTGAGAGAAGATGCTTTCCCCAATGTTGTATATGTGCCCTCTTGCTTCCCCTCTGTGCGCTTTCTTGATGTTTTAGCCTTGATGAGTGCTGAGAAATAATCAGAAGGAGAGGGGACCCATTTGAGCAATAAATGCCCATCTATTCCCCTTGATTTTGCACTTGAGAAGCCCGATAGGCTTTTCTCTTCTTGCCCCATCTGCTCTTTACTTACGTAGCGAATACGATCGTTGGTAAGGTAGTCTACAAAAGCCCCTCCTGCTACAGCAAAGGTCTTCTTTCCAAGTTCAAAGTTGGCTCCTGCGAAGCCCTCTCTAGGAGGAATGTCGTGCCTTGTGCGGAGATCTACATACGAGTAAAAAGGAATATCCTTGCGGAGACGAATGTTTACAATTTTGGTAACACCCATCTGTAGGTAACGAGCACTTACCACTTCGGAGACCTCTACGGATTCGATATTCTCGGGATGTATCGGTTGTATCCCAGAGTTTACAAGATGACCGTCTACCAATATCAGAGGGGACTCGCCGGTGCGCATCTTGACACTCTGAGAGCTGATGTCAACTTGTAGTAAGGGTATTTCTGAGAGAGCTCTAAAGGGATCTCCCGATGCTTTTGCCTTTTTCGATAGTTTGAATATCTCTCCTGTGGCAGTTACTTTGGGACTTACTTTCCCCGTAACTACCACCTCTCCCAATGCTACCGCAGGTTTGTCCAAAAAGATGTTGAGGGTGCTGTCTGTAGAGAAGAACCGCTCCACTTCGAATGTTTCGTAGCTAGAGCTTGCTAGTTGAACGCTATAAAGTCCGGCTTTGGGGAGTATGAGGTCGGTCGTTTGTGCCTTGATTATCGAAAAGTGTACCACAGAATCGCCTTCTTGTACAAGTAACTCGCCGCTCTCTAGTGGGTGATGATCCCAGGTTTTTATGTCAAGATGCAATTTGATTTGCCCGAAAAGAGCAGAGCTCCCGAACAGAGAAAGGAGAGTTAGGAGAATGATTCGCTTAAAATTCTCTGCAGTTGTCATAGGTCGAATATAATTAGAGGGTATGTCCTAATTCGGTTTGTTTGCTTTGTAGATGAGGATGATCCCCTTTATGGTGAGGAGGATTGGCACGAGGACTGTCACTAAAAGGAACCAGATTGGTATCCTCTCCATCGAAAATAGAGAAAACCCAATAATCAATAAGAAGAGGAGTAAAATGAATATCCTTAGCTCGTTGAGAAGGCGGAAGGTTGCTCGGAGGACAAGCTCGCGATTCTCTTCTCGAATCTCGAATGGGTAATTGTAAAATCGAGGATTTATTTTACCCACAAAGTAGAGTATAAGCTGGAGTGAGACGAGAATACCATAAAGCTCCCACAGAAATGCTTTGGAAGAGAGGGCGTCCACTTTCCCATTCAAGCCGTAGTGGCTGGGCACCTCCGAGGGGATAGAAGGATAGTACCAGCCGAGGGCAACGGCAGCTAAAAGGAGGATTACTAGGATGGAGGAATCGGTTTTATTCCAAGCTCTCATGCCAAAATAACGTTCTATTCAGTTTGCTGATTTTGCAGTCCTTCTGCTCATCTCTTAACTGAGTTGCAGCGCAAATATACTATAAATATCAAAAACATTTAGGGTGGCTTAAAAAAAGAAAGTCGCAGCAAGCGAGGGATGCTTACTTCGACTTTTCGTGTGTGAGATGCCGAGAGCGGACTTACTTCTCTTCTTTACAGCAAATCTATCGGAGTGTAATCTTATAGACCTTCTGCTGAGTTTGTATGATTAGTAAATCTTGAGAATATTCTCTGAGTGAGAGCGACTCTCCTATGTGTAGATATTGCTTGAGGATAAGTTTCCCTTCTATATCATAGATGCTTACAAGCTGATCTTTTGAGGAGATGAGATGTCCATCAGAAAATATAACATCCTCTTTAGAGTCTCTATTGGTTATCAGGGATATTTCTTTTTCCTTGAGAGTTACATTGGTGTCACTAGAGAATTCTGAGAATATTACATCCTTTCCAATAATTCGGAAGGCTCTAACATGATAGAAGTAGGTGTGGTTCTTCTCGTTAATTAGGCCCTGTATGGGATATGTTGTCTGTTTGTTTTTGATGTTTATGCGGTTGTTGATAAAGGATACGGAGTCATTGTCCTCTAATGCCACACTTACTTTTAAGGCATCTAAGAGGAAGGGCTCTCCCGACCATGACAAGAAGCTAAGATGCAAATCCGCTTTGTCGGAATAATTAAAAGTGACTTCTCTTTCTAAGAATCCTGTTTCATCGAAGTGAATAGGAGCCAGCTCTTCGGGTCTTTTCCCGTTCACTTGAATTGCTAGATCGGTTCCTTTCTCTGCCCAAACCGTGAGGTTTGCTTTTACCTTTCGGCTATTCCCCCTAGGTTGTAGTATAATATTGGGGGTAGTAATAGCTGCAGAAAATCCTTTTGTCCCCATCATTCCATCTGCCATGATGAGGCTTGCACCCATCCAGCCCGGGTATTGGGTGTATTCGTCGAGATATGAATTCTCCTGTTTGCCGGCTTTTGCCTTTTCGGGATTTGTCTCTCCCACCTTTACTTTGTCGAACTTCTCGTCGTAAATCACATACTCAGTAGCTTCTGTCGCTTTTATGAGATTGTAGTTCTCGAGTACGTACCCTTGTGCCTTAGGAGAGGCTCCCCATTGAGCTGTAAATCGATCTGTATCTATATCTGTTGCCTCTAGAGAAGCAGGGGCTATTAAGCCGTACACAAAAACTTCTTCGGAGGGGAGTGAAATTTCTTGCTCTTTTTTCGATTTGACAGAGAAGAAGTAATCTGTCTCGGGATCAAGCCCTTCGACCTCTATTTGAGTACTATTTTTTACTTCTCTGTCTTGATAATTTTTGGCATATTGATGGTCTGGCTCATAGTAAACTTTGAGGTCGTCAAAGTACATTTCCCCCTCGCCTTTGTAGGAGATTCGTATAGCAGTAGCATTGAAATTGAGGTGTTTGGTTAAGTCTACAAACTTAAACTCGGGCATCCCCTTACTGTCAATTTCGACTACTTCCATCCATTCCGTACCCAGGTATTGCTCTACTATAATACTTCCTTTGAGACTGTTACTAGGAGATTTTGCCCAAAAGCTAGCATGTACTAGAGGCTTATTTGAGGCTTTTAGTTCGAGCCAATCTCCATTTATAAAGTGTAATGCCTGATTGCCCGACTTCGAGTTTTCGGAGCCTATATAAACGGGATGCTCACTAGATAGAGAAGCAGAAAACCTGCCAAAATCGTTAGAAACGGGTTTGTTGTCACTATCTAAATTCAGATGGTCAAAATACTCTGCAATGGAGTCTTTTTCTTGGTATTCTGCCTTCGAATATACGCTTACAAGGTAGGTGTCTATCCCTTCTAAGGGAAGCCACTTGGCTGTAAATCCATTAGCCTTTAGACCTTCATACCCATCCACTTTGGGGTAGGGGATGAGCGCTTTTTGCCTCGAGATCTCAATATCATCGATAAAAAACTTGATCTCTTCCGTTGTCGAGAATTGAACAATGGCTTGTTGCGATTTGTCGTTGGCCTCAATATTGAGGGTGGTGGTATAGGTCTTCCATTCGTCTGATAACTCAAAATTGTTCCCCCCGAGGGTCTCAGAGCGAAATGCTACATTGACATAGATATGTGCCGAGGTGTCGTATTTCTTTTGGCTTCTGGCACGGAATTTTATTGTGATCTTGCCGCTATAATCTCCTAGTGGAGTATTGAGATAGCCGTCTTCAATGTCCCATTCTGAGGTGTAGTTGGAGACAAAACAGCAACCTCCGGCTTGATGAATTGCCGCTCCTGTCCATCCCTCTTTTTGCATTAGCTCTGCCGGGATGTAGGTTGTATACTCATCTGCAACATCTTTTGGGGAAGGATTTTCGATAGAGCCTTCTGTGAATTTGGCAAAGTCTTCGCTTACAATTACATTTTGGGCATTAGCCTTCAGGGAAGTAATAAGCACTAATACTCCCAAAAAGATGGGCAAAAATAATTTCTTCATAACACTATTTATAAAAGGACATTTGCGTAGTACTGCATCGAAATCCTCGCAGTGGATTTTGTCAATACAGCTTGTTTACGCCTTCAAAGATAGTAAAAATAGGATTAGTTATTCCACCTGTTGAGAAAATTGCAGTATTGCTGCATGCGAAATACATGAAGGATCGAATCCACCCCTTCGGTAATCGTGAAGTGAGGACTGCGTGGAACGAGAATGAAAACTGTTGCTGGATTCATTTTAAGAGAAAATAAAAATCGCAGCAAGCGAGGGGGGCTTACTGCGATTTGTTGTGTGTGAGATGCCAAGAGGATTTACTTCACCTCCTCAAGGTAAATTCCTTTATTCTTTTGTCTTTTAAGTGTGATACGACAGATGGGGCTTAGGGTATAAAAGAGCCAGCAGGCTTATTTCCCTTTCAGTTTTCTCCAGTCTTCTAATGTGAGTTTCGTGAAATGTTCTGTGCGAAATTCATTCAATAATGGAACAGCTTTGTCGTGCTCTGTGTGGCTGTAAGTAAATCCGCATTTCTCTTGTACACGCCTTGATTTTTCATTTCCGTCAAAATAACCACACCAAACGGCAGTCTGCTTTAGATCATCAAAAGCATATCGAAGTAGCTCATTTACAGCTTCGGGTATCAAACCCTGTCCCCAAAATGGCTCTCCGATCCAGAAGCCTATTTCGCACTCGGTATCTGCTATATTTGCAGAGTGAATTTCACTTCTTGAGGTCATTATTCCAATACTGCCGACCGCCTCGCCCGTTTCTTTTAATACAACGGCATAGCTTTCGGGAGCCGAGAGTATCGACTTTATTACCTCAAGGCTATCCTCAACACTTGGGTGTGGAGGCCAGCCTGCTATGGGGCCGATATTCGGATTCTGGGCATACTTATAGAGAGCTTCGGCATCGCTTTCTTGCCATGGTCTTAAAATCAGACGCTCTGTTTGTAACTCCATACCTTATTCATATTAAACTTCAACTTACAGAAAATCGCAGCAAGCGAGGGGGCTTACTGCGATTTGTCGTGTGTGAGATGCTAAGAGCGAAATTACTTCACTTCTTCAAAGTCGGCATCGGTCACATCTTGAGCGTTGCTGCCATTGTCTTGCGAGGGGTTGCCTCCGTCGGCACCGGCTTGTGGTCCTTCGGAGTTACCGCCGGTTGCACGGTACATTTCTTCGCTCGCTGCATGGAATGCTGTGTTGAGGGCTTCCATAGCCTTGTCGATAGCAGGGAGATCTTCGGCCTTGTGTGCCTTTTTGAGGTCTTCGAGGGCGGCTTCGATCGGAGCTTTCTTGTCGGCAGGGAGTTTATCTCCTAGCTCTTTTAGTTGCTTCTCGGTCGTGAAGATCATCGTATCGGCTTGATTTATCTTTTCGATACGCTCCTTATTCTGGCGGTCGGCATCGGCATTGGCCTGAGCATCTGCCTTCATGCGGTTGATTTCTTCTTCGCTAAGACCGCTAGAGGCTTCGATACGAATCTTCTGTTCCTTGCCCGTAGCCTTGTCTACTGCTGATACGTTGAGGATACCATTTGCGTCGATGTCGAAGGTAACTTCGATCTGAGGTACCCCACGAGGAGCAGGCGTAATGCCATCGAGATTGAAGCGACCAATGCTCTTGTTGTCCTTAGCCATGGAGCGTTCGCCCTGCAATACGTGGATCTCTACAGAGGGCTGATTGTCTGCGGCTGTGGAGAAAATTTGGCTCTTGCGAGTTGGAATGGTTGTATTGGCTTCGATAAGATGTGTCATTACACCGCCTAGGGTTTCGAGACCCAAAGAGAGGGGAGTAACGTCGAGGAGCAATACATCCTTTACTTCTCCGGTGAGCACACCACCTTGGATGGCAGCACCTACGGCTACTACTTCGTCCGGATTCACTCCCTTAGAAGGAGCCTTACCGAAGATCTTCTGTACCTTTTCTTGGATAGCCGGGATACGAGTAGAACCTCCTACAAGGATTACTTCGTCAATCTGCGAGGGGCTGAGGTTGGCATCTTTGAGCGCCTGCAAGCAGGGAGCTTCACATGCTTGGATCAGCTTGTCGCTGAGCTGCTCGAACTTAGCACGAGAGAGGGTACGAACAAGGTGCTTGGGGATACCATTTACGGGCATTATGTAGGGAAGGTTGATGTCCGTAGAGGTGCTTGACGAAAGTTCTATCTTGGCTTTTTCGGCGGCTTCTTTGAGGCGTTGGAGAGCCATAGGGTCTTGACGCAGGTCGATACCTTCGTCGGCCTTAAACTCTTCTGCGAGCCAGTCGATGATAACGTGGTCGAAGTCGTCTCCACCAAGGTGTGTATCCCCATTGGTAGACTTCACTTCAAATACACCGTCTCCTAGTTCGAGGATAGAAATATCGAACGTACCCCCACCCAAGTCGAAGACGGCAATCTTCATATCCTTGTTGGCTTTGTCAAGCCCGTAAGCAAGCGATGCTGCTGTAGGTTCGTTTACGATACGACGTACTTTGAGCCCGGCAATTTCCCCGGCTTCTTTGGTCGCTTGGCGTTGCGCATCGTTGAAGTAGGCAGGTACGGTGATCACCGCTTCGGTCACTTCTTGCCCGAGATAGTCCTCAGCTGTCTTCTTCATCTTCTGCAAGATCATAGCCGAGATTTCTTGAGGCGTATAGAGGCGGCCGTCGATGTCTACACGAGGCGTATTGTTGTCTCCCTTCACAACCTTGAAGGGGACGCGGTCAATTTCTTTTTGGGCTTGCTCAAAAGTCTCGCCCATAAAGCGCTTGATCGAATAGATTGTTTTGGTAGGGTTGGTGATAGCTTGACGCTTGGCAGGATCGCCCACTTTGCGCTCTCCACCATCTACAAAAGCAACGATAGAGGGAGTGGTGCGCTTGCCTTCGCTGTTGGCAATAACGACGGGTTCGTTCCCTTCGAGTACAGAGACGCACGAATTAGTGGTCCCAAGGTCAATTCCGATAATCTTAGACATAGTATATATCCTTTTCTTTTGTTTTCTCTTTCTTTGGTCGGCTCTCACATTGTGTGAAAGCGCACACCCCCATTCATACAACTACCGTGCCACTCCTTTTTTGCTCCCCTCTATTTCGGTTTATTTTTGGCCTGTTGCGTGTTTAGTTTGCCCTAAGATGGGACAAAATGTCTTCTGATTAGGAAAAGAGGACGGGCGAGTGCTGCTATGCCATCTCGCTATTGGATTTCTGCCCCTCGGGTGAGAGATCGAAATTTCCCTGCCCAAAACGGAAAAGTTTTTAGGGTAGAATATTTTTATTTTTCAGCCTATTATGGGGAGCATTTCTGGGTGATTTCGGAAAATTTTTCACCCGGAGCATCTGTCGAATTCTATCCTGTTTCTTTTTTTTCTTAGCTTTGTAGGAGTAAGTCGATCTCGTTCGTAGAGAATTTTTTGGAGAGCGACATTGTCGGACATCTACCGGGGAGCTCCACCCCAAAAAAGATATGGAGCAACGGAATATTCACATAAAAACGGAAGAAAATGAGACGACATTTACTCATTATTTTCTCGCTATTGTTTGCTTTTTCTTGGCAAGCCTCGGCGCAGAAAGAAGAACTCAAGTTTAATGTAAAAGGAGGCTCTACCCAACTAAAGATGCTCTATCGTCTAGCGAACGTGGGTGATAAAGCAGAGGTTACTCTAGGTAATGGGCAGACTCTAACGCTAGAGCAAAAGAAAGAGGGAAAAGAGCTAGAGACTTGTGTGCTAGAGCTCACTCCTAAGGCAGAAGACTACGATCTGACCATAGAAGCCGACAAACTTGTGACCCTACGCATTGCTGCGAGTAAATGTGTGAATGGGGTAAAGAGTTTACAATCGAAGTCGCTCGTTCGCCTAAATCTGGACGAAACTAAACTAACAGAAACTCCCGAATTGGACTTCTCCAACTGCCCCAATATCAAGGAAATTACCCTCGGAGGTGCCGATGTTACGGACGTGGTTCTTCCCGACAATCCCAAACTAAAAACCTTTATTGCCAGCCCGGCTCTTTTCTCCCAAAAGGCGATAAAGACGCTGGATTTGAGTAAGTGTAGTCAGTTAGAAACCCTCGGATTGCAGGGCGTGGCTGTGCGTACTATCGATGTGCGTGCATGCCGAGAAACCCTCAAGCAACTGACCATTAGAGGCGTAAGCAATAAGGAATATCCCACAGTGCTTCTCGGGGGAAAAGATCTCAAAAAACTCACCTTGGTCAATATATCCCAATGCGCCATAGGGATGGACGACTTGCCCGATCTGAACGAAATGCAGCTCGATAACTTCAAGATCGGAAAGATGTATTGGCACTATGTAAAGGCGGAGCGCGTAAATGCTCTTACGGTAGACTTCAAAAATCTCAAATTCCAAAAAGGGATTTCAGAGACGCCCATAGAAACCAAATTTACATGGTTCCAAAAAGTAGATGGCGCTTGGGTCAAAGCCCCTCTAGACAATACCAAGGTAACGGAGAAGGATGGCCTCTTTACGTTCGACCCCTCTATCCTTGATGCAAGTGGTAAGGCCACGGTGCGTTGTAAGGTGGAGAATGCGGGCTATCCCGGTCTTGCCAATAATACCAATACAGGGCTTCTCTCCTATAATATTACGCTCACAGATCCTAGTCTTCTGCTAGAGCTCACGGTTACTAAGGAGTCTATCGGTAAGGATGAGGATGATGAGGATCTCACCGATTTCGACATGACGATGCAGATAGGCGGGGCGCCCAATACCAATATCCAGATCGACTGGGGCGATGGCGAGCGCAAAGATTATACCATTACCTCCTCTGAGGCTCAGCAGGTAAGTGCTACGGTAGATTTGGGTAGCGTGGTACGTATCTATGGAGATGTTACCCTCTTAGATGCTTCTCAAACCCACCTCGTGGGGATCAAACTGCAGTCTAATGCTGCCAAACTCAAAAAGCTACGTCTTGCCCAAAATAAGATTGAATCTATCAATCTAAAGAGGGCTCCCAATCTCGAGGAGTTGAGCGTGACGGACAATAAACTTACATCGCTGGACCTTGCGTTTACACCCGCGCTCTCGGAGTTGTATTGTGGTTATAACACGATTTCCTCGTTAGACCTTGATAAGGTGCCCTTACTCTCCGTTCTCAATATCAATAACAATGGGTTCACTTCTCTAGATACAAAGGTGTTGCCACAACTAGAGATCCTCGTGGCTAGCGACAATACTCTTTCCTCTCTCGACCTAAGCGCCAACAAAAAGCTCCGCTCGATTGACCTGATGAACAATAAACTCACCGAGCTAAAACTTGGGACGAAGGAGCTGCAGCGAGTGCTACTCAACAACAATCTCCTTGCCTCAATTGCTTTTGAGGGTAGCGAGGCTCCCAAGTTGTATGCCCTAGATCTAGGTAAGAATCAACTCGATGCTTGTACGATCAACGACTATCTGATGCTGCTCCCCGAGGCTCTAACAGCAGAAAATGCCGGCCCCAATAATGTTGTAAAGTTGGCAGGTAATCCCGGTTCTACTACGTACGATAAGGCTCTTCTCCCTGTGGCAAAAGGGGATGGAGGTCTCACCTGGAAGTCGGATGTAGAGGGCGATGGCACCGGCTGCGCTACCGCCAAAGTATTCGACCTCTCCAATAGAGAGAATGGGTCTGCCAAGCTCTTCGTCTCGGGTAGTGAAGTGGCATTTGAGACCCCTATTGCCAAGAATAGCCCTCTAGTGGCTGTGCTTACTCCCAAGCAAGGATACAAGGTGGCGAATCTCCGTTTTAATGGAAAGGAAGAGAGTGCAAGTAGCAGCAATGCGAATGAGTTCTCCCTCAAACTTGAGCATAATAGTCGCCTCTTCTATACGTTTGCAGAGGATACGGCTCTCGACGATGTTTTCGCGAGCCCCATCTCCGTGGCTCGTGTAGCAGAGGGGTATCAATTGGGCAATCTCCCCACGGGTGCTACCTACTCGCTCTACTCGGTAGAGGGCGCTTTGTTGGCACAGGGCACTATTGCCCATGGTACGCTCACGCTCTCCCTTGAGCGAGGCAACTACCTTCTCTCCATCAATGGATCTACGCTAAAGCTCGCCTTCTAAATCGGCAATGTGTTTCCATAAATAGGGCTGTATTGGGTTATACAGTCCACGCTATCCACCTCACTTCTCCCCGAGGAGTGGGGTGGTTTTATTTGAGTAAATAGGGGGCGATCTCCCCTATAATCTATACCTTTGCAGAGGTACGATAGCAACAGCAATATAAGTAACTAAATAGAGAGCATTTATGTCCCCCATTGTATCCCCTTCGCTACTGAGTGCAGACTTCTTGCACCTTGAGGAATCCGTGAAGATGATTAACCAAAGTAATGCCGATTGGCTGCATATAGACGTGATGGATGGGGTCTTTGTTCCTAATCTTTCGTTTGGTTTCCCTATCCTTGAAGCTATTAGTCCGATATGTCGGAAGCCGCTGGATGTCCACCTTATGATTGTGGATCCTTTGAAATTCATTGAGCCGCTTGCCAAAGTGGGGACGCATATCATGAACATTCACTACGAGGTGAGTCCGCATCTCCATCGTTCCCTCACGGCCATTCGTGCCGCCGGGATGAAGTCGGGGGTCACCCTCAATCCCCATACTCCCGTGGAGGTACTAGAGGATGTGCTTGAGGAGTGCGACCTAGTACTCCTTATGAGTGTCAATCCCGGTTTTGGAGGGCAAAAATTCATCCATCGCACGTTGGAGAAGACACGCCGCCTACGTCGCATGATCGACGAGAGGGGCCTCGAGACCATCCTTGAGGTGGATGGGGGAGTGAACGCTACCACGGCACCGCTCCTTGTGGAGGCAGGGGCTGATGCACTCGTTGCCGGGAGTTATGTTTTCGGTCATGCCCATCCCTTCGAAGCTATAGATGGACTAAAAGCCCTATGCCGCTGAGGGACGAAATCCCCCAATGGATTATTTTTAGGCGACATCCTGCCCTATTGCAAGCGGTTTTCCTTGTGATAGGGCTTTTGTGTGGCTATCGTTATCCCACGTTTTATTCCCCTGGTTTCATTCTCTTAGGGGCTGTCTCGCTTTTTCTTCTGACCTATCTTTCCGCTCTCGCCTTTCGGAGGATTACCCCGCTACTAAGGCATATTGCGCTGGGTAGCACTACATTCGCTCTTGGCTTTATCCTTGCGCAAGTCGATTATAATCGCTTGGATGGAGCCCCTACGCCTAGGGAAAATGTGTGTGCTATTGCCCACGGAAGCCCCCGACGAACCGATCGAGGCTACTGGCGTGTAGAGGTCTCTCCTCTCCATGAGGGGGCGGAGAGGAATCTGCTCGTCTACCTCCCTCCCACAGAGGTTACACCTATTATCTCTTACGGGGATACCCTCTATCTCTATCCTACCGAGGGGCGCATTTTGTCGTTTACTCCCCTCGGTGCCATCGAAAACCCATCGTACCAACACTATCTTATAGCGCGTGGCGCCTCTGCGGCTCTCTATCCTCGTAGCTATCAAGTGGTGCCACGCTCTCGGTGTACCGGCCTAAGAGAGTGGGCAGAAGACCTACGTATAACCCTTGTGCGAACCTTTGAGCAGCTCCATCTCTCGCCCGAGGAGGCGGATTTGATACGCACTATTAGCCTGGGGATGCGAGATGGGTCGAGTGGGGTAGATGCCTCTTTTCGTCATGCAGGAGCTGCGCATTTGCTTTCGGTAAGTGGCTTCCATTTGGTGGTGGTCTTAGGGTTGTTTGCTTTCCTTATCCCGTCCACTCGCCATCGGAGGGGGCGAATTGCTCGTGGGCTCTTCCTCATTGTGATGGCATGGCTTTTTGCTTTTCTTACGGGACTCTCAGCCCCCACGGTGCGAGCAGCCACTATGTACACGCTCTATAGTGTGGGCGTTTTGCTTCTCCTCCCTCAAAACAAACTCAATACATTAGCCCTTAGTGCCATCGTTTTATTGCTCTATCATCCGGGGTATATTTTTGATATTGGCTTTCAGCTAAGTTACGCAGCACTCCTCTCTATCCTACTCTATGAGCCTTTCTTTGCGCTCTATGCTCAGCGTCTTTCACATCCTCTGGTACGCTATATCTACCTTTCGTTGTCGGTTTGCCTTTCGGCACAGATACTCACACTCCCCCTTGTCCTTTATCATTTTGGTAGCTCCTCTACACTTTTCCTTTGGAGCAATCTCCCTCTCATGTTGCTGGCTACCTTGCTTATCCCGTTGGC
>ERZ773051.411-NODE-411-length-31430-cov-8.039203_pt1 | contig 31430 bp, 19 predicted proteins | sample MGYA00580631_ERZ773051 | MGnify/ENA primary metagenome ERZ773051 (study PRJEB29015, sample SAMEA2738137) | human oral metagenome | biome: human oral; feature: human-associated habitat; material: saliva | place: China | collected 2204 ... | reverse complement strand
TGGTTTATAAACCCACTTTTAATTCCCCTTCACCTAATCCCTCATTTCATCATCACCCAACATTCATCACCCATTACCCAACCCCTCATTTCATCATCACCCAACATTTAACACCCATCACCCAACCCCTATGTCCCAACCCAACCTCGAACTAATGAACTTTGTGGAGCGACAGATTCTCCCACGCTATAATGACTTTGGAAAGAGCCATGGACTCGGACACGTGCAGCGTGTCATTAAGAGTTCGCTTGCTTTGGCAGCCGTAACGGGTGCCGATGTGAATATGGTATATGTCATTGCTGCCTATCACGACCTTGGTATGGCTGGCCCACGAGCCATTCATCATATCACCAGTGGTAAGATTCTCATTGCCGATGCACGACTCCGAAAATGGTTTTCAGCCGAGCAGTTGAAGATTATGAAGGAGGCTGTCGAAGACCATCGGGCAAGTAGTTCACGTGTACCACGCAGCATCTATGGTAAGATTGTTGCTGAGGCTGACCGTGACCTTGAGCCAGAAGTTGTCTTCTCACGTGCCATTCTCTATGGTATTGAGAACTATCCAGAGAAGAATGATGAACAGATGTGGCAGCGTTTCCGCGACCACATGAAAGAGAAGTATGGTCGTTCTGGCTATCTGAAACTATGGATTCCAGGCTCCCCGAACGCAAAGAATCTTGAAACAATCCGTAAGACGATTGACAGTGAGGCGGAGTTGCGAAAGGTGTTTGACCGCATCTATCAGCAGATACGTGAACAAGACGAAAAGAACTAACAAAATACAACTGAAATGACGAAAGAAGAATTGATGCGGAGAGTTATCGAACTCTCTGCCGACAGTGTACGTAATGGCGGTGGTCCATTTGGTGCTGTCATTGCTCGTAACGGCGAAATTATTGCCGAAGGAAGCAATGGTGTGACCATTTACAACGACCCAACAGCCCATGCAGAAGTCTCTACAATCCGCAAAGCGTGTCAGAAATTGAATACCTTTGACCTCAGTGGTTGCGAAATCTATACCTCTTGCGAACCTTGTCCGATGTGCTTTGGCGCTATCTATTGGGCACACCTCGATAAGATCTACTATGCCAACGACCGCAAAGATGCTGCCGACATTGGTTTTGATGACGATTTCATCTATCAGGAGATAGCCGTACAACCGCAATATCGCAAGAAGCCTTCAGAAATCCTTTTGCGCAATGAAGCGTTAGAAGTCTTTAAGCAATGGACAGCAAAGACGGATAAAACAGAATATTGATATCCTCTAACGATAAGTCAATGTAAGCACGCTGCTGTTTACATTGACTCTTTTGTTTATAAGATTCTTACTACGAACAAAGTTTTTGATCATGAAAAAAGGAGTATTGAAAACGAGGAATAAAACACTTTTAATCACAGTATTCCTCTCAACGTTGATGATAGAATTCATCTTAGTATTCCTACATGGCTGTTCTGATGGCGAAGGTCTTGCTTTCGACATAGATAAACAAGCCTTCGTTGTGAAGCAAGGTTGTGTCTGCGGTGGTAGCTTATACATTAGCGGTGAAGATGCATCAGATGAGTTCTCTGTCATTTATAATAAGAATGTACACGCCTTTTGGTATGATAGTTACAATCCATCTGTCCTTGAAATCAACAACCTTCCCACTTGTTGTAATGTCGTTTCACATGGCGACACCTTATCTCTTCGTCGCCTCCCCTTACGACCAAACACCTCCTATGCCGTTTACCGCATGTCAGGTTGCCGCAGAACTTGTCCCCTTACTATCAAGACCGACAAGCAGGGTAGGGTAGTCAGTGCAGGAAGAGGGCTACAATAAAATAATATTGATCGTTCAATAACTCCCACAAACCCCTGCCATTCGTATCTTATAATATCTGATTAAGCCTTGTCCTTACTCTTTTCTATTGATGTGTTGATGCTCCGCACATGTGGTGCGGATGCTTCGCACGTGTCGTGTTGATACTTAGCACCAATGGTGCGGAGTACTTAATCCCTTGCAATATATTCTCCGTCTGAAAACAACTTATGCCTAATATAATGCCATAAAAACACTACAACATTTGTAAGATATAATGAAGTGCAGGGCTTGAAATGCTTAATAATTGTTAAGCATACCCCTTTTATTTGATGTAATTATATATCTTTACAACCCTAAACAATTACTAACCCCGCTGCAAGCAAGAATAAACCTAAACGCACAACAAGTAAAGGAATAGTTTGAACGTTGTTGCAGTCGACTAAACAGAAGCAGGGTTACGCCTGAAAAGGCATACTACTATGTGTGTGACATGGCGCAGAGATGGCGATATGAACGCACATAATGGCGAATAGCCAACCTAAAATGAAGCTATAGATAACTGAAAACAATTTACCTAAATTTATACAAATGAACATTTATCTACATCGAACTATGAAAGCGATGGGCAGGCTTTTGCTCATCATGCTGTTGCTTGTCCCACTGTGTGTGGATGCGCAAACGTTAACAACAATCACAGGTTCTGTAAAAGACAGCCAAGGTGAACCGCTCGTCGGGGCAACTGTTATGCAGAAAGGAACGTCAAACGGAACGATTACCGACCTCGACGGACAGTTCTCTATACAGGTGCCAGCTGGCGTTACGCTGGTTTTCCGTTACGTAGGTTTTGACGAGTCAGAGTTGAAGGCAGCTGCTAATATGGCTGTAACACTGAAAAGTAATGTCAAAGCCATTGACGAAGTGGTCGTTGTTGGTTACGGATTACAAAAGAAAGCCAACCTCACTGGCTCCGTTTCTCAAGTGAAGATGAGCGACGTCTTGGGTGATAGACCAGTCGTAAACGCTGCTGCAGCACTGCAAGGAGCTATGCCGGGACTTACCATTGGTGGTGGTTCTGGACCCGGTTATTCTAAGTCGTTGAACGTACGTGGTACGCTTTCCATCAACGGTGGTGGTCCGTTAGTCTTGATAGACAACGTAGAAGGCGACTTGAGTACGCTCAATCCAGAAGACATAGAGAGTGTAACGGTATTGAAAGATGCTGCCAGTTCGGCTATCTATGGTGCGCGTGCAGCAGGCGGTGTGATATTGGTAACACTGAAACATCCGAAGAATGACGCTCGTTTCACAGCCAACTACAACTTTAGTTTAGGCTGGGAGCAGTCGCTCAACCATTTGGAGCAGGCTTCTTTGATGCAGTATTTGGATGCTTATCTTGAGGCAGGTTACTCTAATTCTTATTGGGCTGGTAATGGTGATGTAAGCAAGTGGCGCGACTATTTGCAGAAGTATCAGACTGATCCTTCATCTGTTGCAACTGTAGGTGATGGTATCTTCAAGGATACTGATGGCCGTGTTTACTGGTTGTCAGAGAAGAATTTGGCTAAGAACATCCTTACAACAGGTTCAATTACCAACCATAATCTGACCATCTCTGGCGGAACTGACAAGATTCGCTACCGTGTTTCAGGAAGTTTGAGCCGTGAGAATGGACCATTGGTTACGGATAAAGATATGTTTAGACGTAAGACAATCAGCGGCTTTGTCTCAGCTGATTTGCAGAAATGGTTTACGCAAGAGGCAACCCTTACCTATACTAATTCAGTGCGACAGTCGCCTGAGAACGTTGGTAACATGAGTGGTTTCTATTCAACTCGTTTGATTAACTATTACCCAGAAGGACTCATTCCTGGTGATATCCTTGGTATTTCAGATGATTTACCATCGCAGACACCTCTGAATATGTTGACCAATGCACCTTCTGCTTTTAGTGAGCAGTCTGTGCCACGCATCTCTTTGCGCTCTATCTTCAAGCTGTTGCCGGGTTGGACCGTTACTGGTGAGTACACCTATAACCGCACTGATGAGCACTATCAGTTCTATTCTAACAGATTTAGATTTGCCGATGTGCAGTTGGCTGCTAAGTATTCAACTGAGAAAGGGCAGGACTTCTATCGCATGTATGACGCCACAACAAAGTATAATGCGTTGAATATCTTTACGAATTACGACCACAGTTGGGGTGCACATTCATTCAAGGCAATGGCTGGTTTCAACCAAGAAAAGTCGTTCTATCGCTACTTCTATGGTAATGTACTTGCTCAGGCAGTTCCTACCGTACCATCATTTGCAGGCGGAACAGGTGAGAAGACCATTGATGATAAGTACTCTGAGTATTCTATTCGTAGTGGTTTTGCACGTCTGAACTATTCTTTCATGGACCGCTATTTACTTGAGTTAAACGGTCGTTATGATGGTTCTTCTAAGTTCCCTAAGAGCCATCGCTTTGGCTTCTTCCCATCAGTGAGTGTGGGATGGCGTTTAGGTCAGGAGTCGTTTATGAACTGGTCACGTAGCTGGTTGGATGACTTTAAGGTGCGTGCATCCTATGGTTCGGTTGGTAATCAACGTATCAGTCCTTATCAGTTCTCACCAGTAATGAGTCTACATAGCAATGGTACTTACATCTTGGATGCTGAAGGAAAGACCACTTACATCACTTCTCCGGGCTTGGTAAGCCGCAACTTCACTTGGGAGAAGGTTACTACGCTTAATATTGGCTTCGATCTCTATGCCTTTAAGAATCGCCTTACCGCTACATTCGACTGGTTCGACCGTCGTACAACAGGTATGTTGGCAGCTGGTATAGAGATTCCTAAGGTTGTAGGAACAGCCGCTCCGCTGCAGAACGTGGCTGACATGAAGAACAGAGGATGGGAACTTAACGTTACATGGCGTGATAAGATTGGTGACTTCGGCTATCATGTAGGCTTTAACATCTATGATAGTCAGGCAGAAATCACTAAGTTTAATAACGAGTCTCGCCTGCTTTCAGACTATTATGTAGGAAGAAAAATCGGTGAGATATGGGGTTATGAGACGGATGGATACTACACCATCAACGACTTCAATGCAGATGATGCAAAGCATAAGACTTGGACATTGAAAGAAGGTGTAGTAAAAATCAATGGTTATAATCCACAACCAGGTGACGTGAAGTTCAAAGACTTGCGTCCTGATGGTGTAATCAATGCAGGCGATAATACCGTAGATAACCCTGGTGACCGTAAGGTAATTGGTAATGATGCAGCACGTTATCAGTTCGGTATTAGCCTCGGTGCTTCTTATAAGGGATGGAGCTTAGAAGTTCTTTTGCAAGGTGTTGGCAAGCGAGACTACTGGCTTGGCGGTCCAGCAATGTTCCCATTCGGTGGCGCAGGAGCAGGCGATGCAGTGTTCCAAGCACTCTATGCGAACCAAACCGACTATTGGAGAGCTAAGAGTTACGACCCATCAAGCAGCGATTATATGGTTCCTGTAAATCCAGATAGTAAGCTGTTCCGTATTTATGATCAAGGTAATAACGTGGGTTCTAACACTCGTGTAAGCGACAAGTATCTGCAGAATGCAGCCTATATGCGTATAAAGAATATCACACTTGCCTATACGTTGCCTAAAGAATGGGTAAGAAGAGCTTTCATACAAGATGCTAAGTTCTATCTAAGTGTTGAGAATCTCGCTACATTCAGCAGTCTGCCAAAGGGCTATGACCCAGAAGGTACGGCACCATCATCAACTGCTAACGCCTTGAGCAACGGCATTTCATGGGGCTATCCATATTACCGCACTATCTCTTTAGGTGCAAGTATCACATTCTAATCATAATAAGTACTTATGAAAAAGATATTAACAGCCATCTGTGTTGCAGCAACAACGCTAACGGCATGCAATGATAATTTTCTTGAGAAATACCCTTTGACCGACCTCACTGAGGAGAATGCGTTTAAGGAATACGATAACTTCAAGGCGTTTATGAACCCTTGTTACGAGATGTTCACGAACACTACGATTCATACCAGTATCAACAATAGCTATATGAATGCGCAATTCTATGGCGATTGGTATGGCGGATTGGTGACTCATCGTGATAATGCTCGCAACCCATACGCCTATCAAACCATTACGGCAACAGCCGATGGAGGAGGATGGGACTTCTCTTATATCCGTCGAGTGAACATTATGTTGAGTCATCTTAATGATGGTGCGCTGACAGAGGCACAGGCTGCTCATTGGCGTTCGGTGGCTTATTTCTTCTCGGCTTACTGGTATATGGAACTCATCGACCGCTTTGGTGATGTGCCTTGGGTGAACAAAGTGCTTGACGAGAGTTCGCCAGAAAGCTACGGACCACGTACCCCACGTGCTGAAGTGGCAGATAGTATCGTGGCAAGATTAGAGTATGCTGCGGCAAACATCGGCAACTTTAACGATGGCGATAACACGGTGAATGCAAATGTTGTTAAGGCAGCTTTGTCTCGTTTCTTGCTCCGCGAAGGTACATGGGCAAAGTATCATGGACTCAACGAGCCTTATGAAACCTATCTACGGAAGTGTCTAACGGTTTCGCAGGAACTGATGGATGCTTATCCAACCCTCTATAAGGGCGAGGACAAGCAAAACCAACCTGCTACTGGATATGGTGAGATGTGGACCACAGAGAGCCTAAAGGGTAAGCCGGGAGTTATCTTCTATAAGGAGTTTGTTAACAATGTCTTGATGAATCGTTATAACGACTTTGAACACATTGCTGCCAACTCTGCCGATGTACCTCAGTACACGGTGGATATGTTCTTGATGAAGAATGGTTTGCCTATTGGCAATACAGCGTCAGGCTATCAAGGTGGCAAGGGCAAGGATATGTGGGGTACTTTCGCTGATCGTGACCCTCGTCTTTACCAGAATATCCAACCTCCTTACGTTGTTGCTCCTCATAAAGGGGCGGTTGATAACGTAAACACCTTTAAGAGTTGGAAGTTCCTAAAGGCTGGAGATAACAACCAAGGTCATGTCGTTACAGCTGATGAGGCTGCCAAGTATCGTTACTACATCGACTATATGGGTGCTAACGAGAAGTGCTTGCGTGGTGGTTCTTATGGCGGTGAGGGTATGAAGAGATGTCCCGGACAGAACTGGGGTGCTGCGCTTACACCAGTGAGCCCTAACCTCACGACCGACTCTCGTGTGCCATATATGCGTTGTCGTACGGGTTACTACTTCTGGAAGAACTATGATATGTGGGAGTTCTCAACCGGTTCATCGGCTTTCTGTACAGCTGATAAACCAATCTTTAAGATTGAAGAAGTGTTGTTGAACTATGCTGAGGCTGCATGGGAATTGCAGCAGTTCGACCAAGCTGTGGCAGATAAGACTATCAACAAGCTGCGCGATCGTGCGGGTGTTGCACACATGACAGTGGCTGATATCAACGACAGTTTCGACCCTAATCGTGACAAGGGTAATGCTCCTTGGTGGACAGGTAAGGGCGGAAAGTTTGGTAACTACAATGTAAATCCAGTGCTGTGGGAGATTCGCCGTGAGCGTCAGATTGAGTTGTTCGGTGAGGGCTTTGCCTTCTATGACATCCGTCGTTGGGCAAAGGCTGCCTATTATGTCAACCGTCAGCCTTGTGGTTTGTGGACTACTGCCAGCGATAATATCTATGCACCAAAGGCTAATGCCTACTCAGGTCAGTTTGTAGACTACGAGGAAATCATGAGAAGTGGTAGGGCTTCTGCTGAGAACAACAGTGCTGGAAGTGGCTGGATCTATACTTACGAGAGTCCACTTGCACATGGTGGATGGTTAGATACTTACTACTTAAGCATGGTTCCTACCAGTCAGCGTGCGCTCAACAAGCAGCTAACGCAAAACCCTGGTTACAAAGAACTCTTCGGTTTGAGTGACTAATCCGCTCATACCTCCTCATATTAAACAGTCCCACACTAACTTTTCCACTCTCATTTTTTGAACGAGTAAAAGACTATGAGGTGATGGGAAGCCGAGGAGTGATACGAAAAGAGGGATGCACAAGTTGATGTGTATCCCTCTTTAATCTCTTCTGTTTTGTAAATAAACTTCAAAGGCTGAAGATCAAAAGACGCTCTTTTGGCTTTCAATTAACGCCCAATTGGCTTCTAAAAGATGCCCTTTTGCAATGCAACTAACGCCCTTTTGAAGTCTTACTAAGCACCTTTTAAAATGCTGTTTTGCAACTCCTTGATAGCAAACGACTTACAAAGGCGATTTTAGCGCTTGTTTTTTACCCTTTTTAAGCGTAAATATATAGAAGCAATGTAAAGAAAATTCAAACCTTCCGCAGCGTAATAAAACATCGTTATTAGCTGTAGAAAGTAGAATTCTTAGTCTTTGTTAGTGCTAAAAGAACGCACTATACATTTCTATAAGGGTTGAGAGCTGTTGTGACTTTGCATCAATAAGTTCCATTTTACAGTCTAACTGTCCGCGTTCACTATCTATCACCTCTAAATAAGTAGCTCTGTTATTGAGGTATAGTTTTTGAGCAGCAGAAACGGCTCTTACCAAAGCATCGTTCTGTTTCTGCTTAAATTGTTGGAGCAACTTAATGTTAGAAATCTTAGATTGCAGCGTACTTGTTTCTATAAAAGCAGTAAGCAATGTTTTGTCGTAATTATAAAGAGCCTCTATCTGCAACGCATCAGCCTGAGCGAAGTTGGCTTGAATAGCCTTCTTATTGATGAGAGGAGCGGTAAGTCCACCTAAGGCATTAAACGCCAAAGACTCTGGTAGTTTGAATAAGTACTTAGGGTTAAAAGCATTTAATCCAATAGCCGCAGAGATATTAAACGAGGGGAGAAACTCTTTACGTGCAGTCTCCACATCCCATTTCGCAGCCTTTAGCTGGTGCTCAGCTTGAATAACATCAGGACGTTGTAATAGGAGTTGAGTAGATAAGGAATGTGCAGTTGTAGGCATTGGCAGCTGTAAGAAGTCAACCTTTGTGCGTTGTATGGTCTGAGGAAATCTACCTAACAGAAGGTTTAGATTATTCTCCGTCTCAACGATAGACTGACGTAGAAGGTACTCATCAGCCTGTGCTTTAGCCAATTCAGCATCGAACTTCTCAACAGCTAACTGTGTATCAGCATCAGCTTCTTTCTGAATACGAGCGATTCTCACTGCATCCTTCTGTAGCGAGATGTATTGTTGCATAACCGATAACTTGTAATCAAGAGCCAACAACAGATAATAGTTCTCTGCTACATCTGCCACTAACTGACTTTTGATAGCACGTTGTCCAGCTTCAGAAGCCAAATATCGCTCTACAGCAGCCTTTTTACCACTATTTAATTTGTTCCATAAATCTATGGTCCAGTCTACTTGTAGTGATGGAGAGAGGTCTGGAATAACGGTTGGAATCTTATGCCCAGGAGTCATCTCCGTACCAACATTACCAGCTCCCTCAGCTGTGTAGCGGCCAACTTTAGAAACTCCCGCACCAATATTTGCTGTAACAGAAGGTAGGAGAGCAGCTTGTTTAGCATTAATTGCACTTCTTGCTATCGCCAGTTCCTGCAATGTAATCTTAAGATCTTGATTATTTTGTAAGGCAGTTTCAATCAGTGTCTGAAGCATTGGGTCTTGGAAGAACTCTCGCCATGCAGGAGATATAGTTACGCTACTATCCTTGGATAAGGCTGGTAAAGAGTCCTTAAGCGTATCTTTGGGCATTGTAGCCTGCGGTGTTTTGCAGGCAACGATGCTCATAAGGATTACAAGAATAGTAATGACATGATATAGTTTACTCTTTGTCGTCATGAGTACTTTCTTTTAATTGTTTGTTCTTATAACGTTTATCTTTCTCTTCACTCAGTGGCTTCTCCTTCTGATAATGTACCAATTTGTCAGTCATTCCAGCAAAGATATAGTAAAGGCCAGGGATGAGTAACAAGCCGCCTAAGGTACCAATGACCATTCCTCCGACAGCAGCAGTACCAATGGTACGGTTACCAATGGCACCAGCACCAGAGGCAAATACCAATGGAATCAAACCTGCTATAAAGGCAATACTCGTCATAAGGATAGGGCGGAAGCGTGCAATAGCGGCAGAGATGGCTGCTTGAGAAATCCGTTCGCCCGCATTCTTACGCTGAACGGCATACTCAACCATCAGTACGGCATTCTTTCCTAACAGACCGATGAGCATCACTAAGGCTATCTGCGCATAGATGTTGTTCTCTAATCCACAAGCTTTTAAGAAGAGGAACGCTCCAAATATACCCACTGGTAGGAATATAATCACAGGTAATGGCAGTAGGAAATTCTCATATTGTGCTGCCAAAATAAGGTAGACAAATACGAGACAAACCACGAAGATGACGATAGCCGTATTACCTTGTTCTGCTTCGTCTTTAGAGATACCAGCCCAGTCATAGTCATATCCTTTAGGAAGAGAGCGCTGTGCTACCTCTTGAATAGCCTGCAATGCCTGTCCACTTGAGTATCCAGGTGCTTGTGCTCCTGTCACTTCTGAGGAGTTGTAAAGGTTATGACGAGTAATCTCACTCATACCATAAGTCTTTGAAAGCGACATAAAGTCGGAATATGGAACCATCTGTCCATCTTCATTTTTACTATAAAGACTTAATAGATGATTAGGGAAATCACGATACTGTGGAGCAGCTTGTACAATTACTTTATAAGGTTTTCCGAACAGAATAAATCCTGTTTGGTAATCCGAACCTACTAAGATTGACAAGTTGTTCAGTGCCTTTCCAGGCTTAACTCCCTTTTGTAAAGCTTTCTCGTCATCAACATGAAGCATGTACTGAGGGAAGCTCGCAGAGTAGAAAGTGAACGCGTTACCAATCTCAGGGCGCTTGTTTAGATCTTTAACGAACGCCTTGCTCACCCGCTCCATCTCATGATAATCGTTTTTACCAGTCTTATCTAAGAGACGTAGTTCGAATCCACTGGCAGCTCCATAGCCTGGAATTGATGGCGGTTCAAAGAAGTCTATGTTTGCTTGTGTGATATTCTCACATTTCTGTTCCAAGTCACTAATAATCTCCTTTGCGGTACGTTTGCGATGTTTCCAGTCTTTGAGGTTAATCAAACAACTACCAGAATTGGCACTTGTTCCCTCAGAAAGAATCTCAAAACCAGCTAAAGAAGACACGCTTTCGACGTCCTCTTCTTTCTCTGCTATCTTAAGAAGCTGTTGCGCAACAGCGTTAGTTCGTTCGATAGTAGCCCCTGGAGGAGTCTCTATTACGGCATAAATCATACCCTGATCTTCTTGTGGAATGAAGCCCGAAGGGAGTCCCATATTGATCCAATATGCTAATCCACAGAACACCAATATCAATATTATTGTTAAAGACTTCTTCTTTACTGTATGTTGTATGAGGCGTTCGTACTTACGGCTACCACTATCGAATTTAGCATTAAAGCGTTGCAGGACGCGTCCAATAAACCCTAATTTAACATGGTTCTCCTGCTCCTTTGTCAAGATAAGGGCACACAATGCAGGGGTCAAAGTTAGGGCTACAAAGCCAGAGAAGAGGATACTTGACGCCATTGTGATTGAGAACTGACGATAGAACATACCCTCTGGACCACCCATAAAGGCTACAGGAATGAATACAGAAGCCATAACTAAAGAGATTGCAATAATCGCTCCACTGATCTCTTTCATGGCTTTTTCCGTAGCTTCAACAGGTGAAAGTTTGTTGCGAGAGATCTCAACATTCACCGCTTCAATCACCACAATAGCATCATCCACCACAATACCAATAGCCATGACTAAGGCAAAGAGGGATATCATATTGAGCGTTATGTTGAACAACATCATTGCAATAAAGCTGCCCAAAAGTGATATTGGTACAGCCATAATCGGTATGATAGAGGCACGCCAATCCCCTAAGAAGATGAACACAACTATTGCTACTAAGATAAAAGCCTCAAACAAGGTGTGTATTACTTTCTCAATACTTGCATCTAAGAAGCGGCTAACGTCATAGCTAATCTCATAGTGCATCCCCTTAGGCATATCTTTTTGCAGACGAGCCATAGCGTCCTTCACCTTGGTGATAACGTTACGAGCATTACTACCATAAGCTTGTTTCAAGGTTACAGCAGCTGAAGGACGTCCATTGAAGGTTGAGTAGATATCGTATACCTCGCTACCTAAGTGTACATCAGCAATGTCTTTCAAGCGTACGATATTACCATCTTTATTGCTCTTGATGATGATATTCTTATATTCATCCTCTGTTGTGTAACGTCCTGGATACTTTAAGACATACTCTTTGACCTGTGGACGTTGTCCTCCACTCTCTCCCAACTTTCCCGGAGAGACCTCTATATTCTGATCTTCAAGTGCATCACTGACGTCATCTGTTGATAATCCGTAGGCTATCATCTTGTCTGGATGGAGCCATACACGCATTGCATAATTACGTGTACCAAGGATATCAAGGTCGCCAACACCATCGACACGCAACAACTCTGGTGATATGTTGATGTCGAAATAGTTGTAGAGGAAGCCCTGATCAACCTTTGGGTCATCACTGTAAAGATTGATATACATAAGTATGTTTGGCTCTTCACGTGATATCTTTACACCCTCTCGAATAACCTCCGCAGGCAACTTATTGGTAGCCGATGACACACGGTTCTGAACATTTACAGCATCAACATTTGGATCGGTTCCCAACTTGAAGACGACATTTAGCTCGGCTTCACCATCGTTTCCCACATTACTTTCGATATATTTCATGCCAGGAATACCATTCAAAGCCTGCTCCAAAGGGATGATAACTGATTTTACCAACAACTCATTATTTGCTCCTGGATAGTTAGCAATCACGTTTACCTTAGGAGGAGAGATGGATGGGAACTGCGTTATAGGTAGATTTGAAAGCGACAGAATTCCAATAAAGGCTATGACCAATGACACTACAATAGAGAGCACTGGCCTACGAATAAAGATCTTAAACATACCTAATTAGCGTTTAACTTATCCAACTTCATTGATGCTTGTGGAGAAACCATAGACACACGTACCTTGTCTCCATCATTTACTTTCTGTATACCGTCAAGAAGATAACGGTCAGTAGGCTGTAACCCTGAGGAAACAACGTATGCTCCTGTAAACTCAGCATCAATCTTGATAGCACGTTGGCGGGCAATATTGTTCTTGTCTACCACAAATACATACTTCTTATCCTGAAGTTCATAGACAGCTTCTTGTGGTATCAATATTGCATTTTTCTTTTGTATAAAGAGTTTTATCGTACCCGTCTGACCATTGCGTAAAAGATTGTTGGCATTGCTAAAGACGGCACGAACAGCAATCGTACCTGTTGAACTATCAAACTGTCCACCAATATCTAATATCTTTCCGCTTGCAGGAAAGACATCGCCATTCGCCAAAACAAGCTGTAGTGGAGTTTGTGAAAAGCGTTCTGGATGGAGGCGGAAATCTAAATAATCTGTTTCTGAAATATTGAAATAGGCAAACACCTTGCTATTATCTGATAAGCTGGTAAGTAAATCACTCGGCTCTACCAGACTTCCTGCTTTATTAGGAATACGCCCTAAGATGCCTGAGAAAGGCGCACGGATAAGAGACAGACGCTTATGTAATACAGCCAACTGATAGTCGGCTTCTGCTCCTTTCAACTTAGCCGTAGCCATGCGTTTCGCATTATTTGAGAGCACTTTGTTATCCGTTAGCGTTGTTACATTCTGCAAGTCGATACTTGCCTGCTCTGCAGCTGCCTTCGCTTTGGCAATCTCTTCGTTAGCACCAACAATCGCAATGCGGAATAGAGGTTGACCAGCTTTCACAAACTGACCTTCACTAACATACACATCTTGCAAAATACCGGTTTGCTGAGAGTGAACTTCAATGTTACGTTGTGAGGCAATGTTTGCCACATAAGACTGTGGTAGGGAGATGCTTTCTACCAGTGGTGTCGTTGCAGTGTAAACTGGTTTTACTTGTGTTTCTTTCTTTGAATGACACGCACATAGAAGAAACATGATTGCAAGACAAGACAAATGAATTAAATTCTTCATAAATTGGTCTTTTTGTTTTCGTAAAAACAAGTGAAAAGTTAACGCGTTAATCCAACGCATCTTGACTACTCGTTGTAGCCATATCTACTCATTCTGTTTTCTCTTTCCTATCCTATAATAATAGAAAACAGAGCTGTCGTTACATCTTTATGGAAACTTATTAAGAAAAGTGTTTCCTAAAATACCCTTCAGAATCATTGCTTTGCGATATAGAAATGTATCCTTTACGTTACCTATTGGTTGTGCTCGCAAAGGTACGTCGTTTTTGTGTAGTATGCAAGTAATTCTGTGGTTAATTTTCTGCAAGTACTGAATAGTTTTCTCTGAAGTTATTTTTTTTATAGAATATGTGTTCAACTCAATTCCCTTATGAGGCTATCACGTGTAGTTGGCTTGTTTACTTCTTTCTCATTCTATTTGGATTAACCTGTTTTTAGAGTCGTATAGTAGGTCTAACAAATAGCAAGTCACAACGAAAAAATGGAATGAATAAGAGGTAAAAAATAATTACATAAATTAGAGCGTTTGACCTAAAAGGATGGCGAAAAATAGGAATAAAAAGCGAGTTTGTAATCGACAGAGTATCAGTAGGTTATAAAAGTGGTTTTCAAAAGGTGCTTAATTGGACTTCAAAAGGGCGTTAGTAAGGGTCTTAAAGGGCACCTTTAGCAAGCTAAAAGGGCGTCTTTACGAAGCCAAAAGAGCATGTGTTGGTTTTGAAGTGTGTGAAAATAGTTTACAGAATGGGGCTGATGAAGGGCGGTTTTCTCGTTTTTAATGGGATTGTATGAGTTCCTCATCACTCTTGTTTTCTTGTTGTCACCTTGTTTGGGCTTGAAATTTGGTATTGTTATTGCGCTTTTATTGTAACGACAAGTAAGTCTGTTCGAAACTAAAATAAATCTGTTTATGCACTAATAGACGATAGTGTATAAACGGAAGAACCTTTGATTTTCTTTGGAACATCTTTTTTCTTCTCTCTTTTTTAGGTATATTTGCACTGAAATTAAATCATAATGGCAATGGAAATGATGTCGGCGGTGCGTCCGTTAGAAACTTTTGTGCCACCTCGTGCTGCTGGTCAGCGTGATGTCTTATCGTTGGCGCTTCCGCCAATGCCGCTGTTGCGCGTGGCTTTTGTGGGTGTAGGAGCGCGTGGACGAATGGCAGTGACACGCTGGTGTCATATTCCTAAGGTTGAGATAGCTGCTGTTTGCGATGTGTCAAAGGAAGTGGCAGAGGAGGTCGCACGGCACGTTGAGCAGTTGGGTAAGCCTCGTCCAAAGGTTTATTGGGGTGAGACGGCTTACAAAGAATTATGCCAACAGCAGGGAGTTAACCTTGTGTATGTTTGTACGGATTGGATGTCACATGTGCCAATCGCTATTCATGCGATGGAGCAGGGTAGGAGCGTGGCAGTAGAAGTACCTGCAGCCCTCACCTTAAAAGATATTTGGACGTTGATAGACACCGCTGAACAGACCCGACAGCACTGTATGATGCTTGAGAATGCAGTCTACGACCGATTCGAAATGGCGGTGTGTCAGATGGTACATGAAGGCTTGCTTGGCGAACTTGTACACGTGGAAGGCGGTTATGCTCATCCTATTGGCGACCGTTGGACACCTTGGCGTATGGAATATAGCCGTCTGAATGCTGGCGATGTCTACCCAACACACAGCATCGGACCCGTCTGTCGATTGCTTGATATTCATCGTACTGACCGTATGCACTACCTCACAGCCATGCAAACCAATGCTTTTCTGGGTACAGAGATGTATCAAGCGGTAATGGGAAAGGCGTGTGATAGCTTTGCTAATGGCGACCAGACCTCAACGATGATACGTACCGTAAAAGGGAAGACGATGCTTATTCAACACAATGTTATGACGCCACGCCCATATAGTCGTATGTTTCAAGCGGTCGGAACAGCGGGTTATGCAGCTAAATATCCTGTCCCAGAGGTGCAGTTAAGCCCAGAGATGGCAGCCAAAGTGGGTATTGAAATGGAGGATGATAAGCTACCTTTGAACGCTTCTCAGATAGAGACGCTACTCAATCATTATGCGCCTTCTTTCCCTTCAGAGACAATTGCCTTAGCCAAAGAGCTCGACGCACGTGGCGGAATGTCTTATTTTATGGACTTACGGCTTGCTCAATGCCTACAACAAGGTTTGCCTTTAGATATGGATGTGTATGATTTAGCGGAGTGGTGTTGCGTTGCCGAGCTATCCAAACGCTCTATTGAACAAGGTTCAATGCCAGTGATGATTCCCGACTTCGTAAATCGTAGGTCTTCAGTTGATACGGAAAGTATTTAGTGGCAATGGCTATTCTCGTCGGGTAGAATGGTAAATGTGCATTCCTCTCTTGGTGTTGAGGCTTCATACTTACCATTCTACCTTTATTGTTTAGCCTTATCAATAATCAAATCTCATACCTATAAGTTTGGAATATTTGCAAGAGTAGATTTCTTCTCACTATTTATAGGTATTTATATGCATATTTTAAATATAAGTATCTCTAAATACTTGATATTACGTTTTTTTTGTCTATCTTTGTCCTCGGTAATTAGTAATGCTCAATCAGTATAACAATTAACAAGCATATTAATTAATTCGTTTCACATAATAACAAATAAACAGTCATGAAAAAAGCATGGAGAGGATTTACTGGAACCAAGTGGCTTGATGAAGTCAATATGCGTCAGTTTATCCAAGATAATTATGATAGTTATGATGGTGATGCTTCCTTCCTTGAGAAGCCAACAGAAGCAACAGACAAACTTTGGGGTATGCTCAAAGAACTACAGAAGCAGGAGCGTGCTAAGGGTGGTGTCTTAGATATGGAGACCGAGGTGGTGTCCAGTATGACTGCATATGGTCCTGGCTATATCGGTGAAGGAACAAAGGAACTGGAGAAGGTTGTTGGTCTGCAGACAGACAAGCCTTTGAAGCGTGCCTTTATGCCTTATGGTGGTATCAAGATGGCTGAGCAGGCATGTACAACCTATGGTTATGAGCCATCAGAGAAACTTCATGAGATTTTCACGAAGTATTGTAAGACACACAACGAGGGTGTCTTCGATGCTTATACAGACGAGATGAAACTCGTTAGACACAACCATATCCTCACAGGTCTTCCTGATACCTATGGTCGTGGTCGTATCGTGGGTGACTATCGTCGTGTTGCACTCTATGGTGTAGACTTCCTTATCAACGAAAAAGCAAAGGATCTCCGCAACTGTGGTGACGGTACTATGACCGAAGAGGTTATCCGTTTGCGTGAGGAAATCTCTATGCAGATTAAGGCTTTGAAGGAGATGAAGGAGATGGCAGCTATCTATGGCTATGATATCTCTGAACCAGCAAACAACGCACGTGAGGCTGTACAGTGGCTTTACTTTGGTTATTTGTCAGCCATTAAGACACAGAACGGTGCTGCGATGTCAGTTGGTCGTATCTCAACTTTCCTCGATATCTACATTCAGCGTGACTTCAAGGAAGGCACACTTACGGAGGCTGAGGCGCAGGAACTCATCGACCACTTGGTAATGAAGTTCCGTATGGTTAAGTTTGCACGTATCCCTTCATACAACCAGCTCTTCTCTGGTGACCCTGTTTGGGCTACCCTCGAAGTTGCGGGATTGGGTATGGATGGCCGTTCAATGGTAACTAAGACTGACTTCCGTTTCCTCCATACACTTGAGAACATGGGTCCTTCACCAGAACCTAACCTCACTGTGCTCTATAGCTCACGTCTTCCAAAGCACTTCAAGGACTATGCTGCGAAGATTTCTATCTCTACAAGCTCTATTCAGTATGAGAATGATGACGTGATGCGACCAATCTGGGGCGATGACTATTCAATCTGCTGCTGCGTATCTGCAACACAGACGGGTAAGGAGATGCAGTTCTTTGGTGCACGTGCAAACCTCGCTAAATGTCTTACCTACGCAATCAGCGGTGGTGTTGACAGCAAGACACGTGAGCAGTGTGGACCTGCTTATCGTCCAATAGAGGGTGATGTCGTAACATATGATGAGTTTATGCCTCGCTTCATGGATATGATGGAGTGGTTGGCTGGTGTCTATGTAAACACATTGAACCTCATCCATTACATGCACGATAAGTACTTCTATGAGGCTGCAGAGCTTGCACTCATTGACACTGACGTACGTCGTACTTTCGCAACGGGTATCGCTGGCTTCAGCCATGTGGTTGACTCTATCTCTGCTATCAAGTATGCAAAGGTTAATATCATACGTGATGAGACTGGGTTCCCTATCGAGTTCAAGACTGAGGGCGACTTCCCACGTTATGGTAACGACGATGATCGTGCTGATGACATCGCTGTATGGTTGTTGAAGACCTTTATGAATATGATTCGCAAGCACCATACTTATCGCAATTCAGAGCCTACAACAAGTATTCTTACCATCACTTCAAACGTTGTATATGGTAAGTTTACAGGTAATATGCCTGATGGTCGTCCTGCTGGTGCACCGCTTGCTCCTGGTGCAAACCCATCTTACGGAGCAGAGCAGAATGGTTTGTTGGCATCGTTGAACTCAACAGCTAAGCTTCCATACGAGTATGCGCTTGATGGTATCTCTAATACACAGACAATTAGCCCAGATGCTCTTGGTCACAATGATGAGGAGCGTATCAGTACACTCGTGGGTGTAATGGATGGTTACTTCGACCGTGGTGCACACCACTTGAATGTGAATGTCTTTGGTGTAGATAAACTGATTGACTGTATGGAACATCCAGAGAAGGAAGAGTATGCAAACTTCACAATCCGTGTGAGCGGTTACGCTGTGAAGTTCATCGACCTTACACGCGAACAGCAGATGGATGTTATTGCACGTCGCGCGCATGGTTCAATGTAAAGTGAATAATCAACATAACAATTTATCGGATTCGCCGACTTCCGAAATGATGCTACGGGTACACTCTGTAGAGTCGTTCGGGTCGGTTGATGGACCTGGTATTCGTTTCGTTATCTTCCTTAAGGGTTGTGCTATGCGATGCCAGTACTGTCATAATCCAGACACATGGGACAGGGCGGGGGGTAACCTCCGCTCTGTTGATGATGTCTTGTCTCAAGCCCAACGTTATCGGAGTTATTGGGGAACGAAAGGTGGTATCACCGTGAGTGGTGGTGAAGCTCTGTTGCAGATACAACCTCTTACGGAACTGTTCCGTAAAGCTAAGGCTTTAGGAATCAATACCTGCCTTGATACTTCAGCCCAACCTTTCAATCGGGAGTCGAGTAGCTTCTCTGCTTTTGAGGAGTTGATGAAATATACCGATTTAGTATTGTTGGACATAAAGCATATTGATAGCGATGCCCATAAGCAATTGACTGGTTGGAAAAACGAGAATATCCTCGACTGTGCTCGCTATCTCTCTGACATCGGGAAACCTGTATGGATAAGACATGTCTTGATTCCTGGTATTAATGATGATGATGAATCTCTCTATAAACTTCGTGCTTTCATAGATACTTTAAGCAATGTTGAGCGAGTGGAGATTCTGCCTTATCATTCGTTAGGTGTCTATAAATGGGAGCAGTTAGGTATTCCTTACGCACTCAAAGATGTAGAATCGCCTACGGAGGAAAGTGTTCTTCATGCGCGAAAGATATTAACAGAGGGGAGATAATAGGGACTGTTATAAAGTCTTTTAGAACCGTTCGATGTAAATATTTTTCCTCTATTGCTTTTTAATTAAGGCTTAATTGCATTCGAATTAAGCCTTAATTAGCTTCTAATAGGTGCCCTTTTGAGGTCTTACTAACGCCCTTTTGGAGTCCAATTAAGCACCTTTTAAAACGCACTTTTGTAACTGATTGGTTTCGTGGAGGTTACAAACTTGATTCATATATCTGTTTTTTAGCTTTGTTCCGAGGTTCCTGTTTGAAATTATGTAATAATTTTTCAGAGTCTGAATAATTAGTTTTAACGTTATGAGAATCATTATGTTCGGGGTAAGGATAAGGAAGGTGAGCAAGATAATCTTGCTATGAGTTTGTAGAATGATAGAGGTTAATTATATAAGCAAGATGCTAACTCGCATGAAGAATGTTATGTGTTAAAGGCTTTTTAACCTTATTTTTTACGTAATAAATTACGACAATAGAAATCTTAAAGGCTATTATGGGAAAGGGGTTGATACGCATTATCCGTATAATAATAATCTTAATTTCGTGGTTATGTACATCCGAAAAATCAACAATAAAGGTTAATAGTGTTTTTAAATAATAAAAAATATTTCCCCGAAAATTTGGTTGTTTAAAAAAAAACGTGTATCTTTGCATCAAGTTTTTTTAGTGGTTAATTTAGTTTTAGTATTTAAACCTTGGGTGATGTGAATCAGTCAAGGTCTTTTTTTTGTATATACTGGAAGTCTTATACAAAGATTCCTGTATAGGTAAGATTAACTCATAACAGATAATTCACAGTTTCAACTAATCATTTTTATATTAATTATGTACGATATGAAATATGTTAATGACCGCATACGCAGACAAGATCGTCTGATGGATGAGGAAAGAGCGATAGAACTTCTGCGAGATGGAGAATACGGAGTTTTGAGTATGGTCTCAGAAGATATGGGATATGGTATTCCTGTAAACTTTGTTTGGGACGGCAAGAATAGTATCTATATCCATTGTGCACCTGAAGGACGTAAGTTGGTGGCTATTGAGCAGAATCCTAAAGTTTCGCTCTGTGTCATTGGTAAAGTAAACTTGTTGCCACGCAATTTCACCACTGAGTACGAGAGTGCTATCTTCTTTGGTGAGGCGCATATTCATCTTTCTGAGGAGGAGAAGATGCATGCACTGCATCTATTGATAGATAAGTTATCACCTGACTTCAAAGAGCTTGGCGACAAATACGCTCACATGAGTTTTCATCGCGTTGAAATTATCCGTGTTGATTTCTCTGAATTCAGTGGTAAACGAAAGAAGGTACATTCATCAGGTACGCCAACTGGAGATTAAAGGAATACTCGTAGAGTGATATTCACCACACATTAAATGTTTCACATAGCAAAGGTCGGCATCTCTCAGGACCTAAGTATTAGTTTTTAGCGAATGGATATAGCTATCATTGGCGGAGGAGCAGCAGGGTTCATGGCTGCTATCGTGGCTTGCAGGACAAACCCTGCAAGTAAGGTGACAATCTTTGAACGTGCACAGAAGGTGTTGGCTAAGGTTGAAATAACCGGAGGTGGACGTTGTAATGTTACAAATAGCTTTGCAGCCATTACGGACATGAAGCAGGCTTACCCACGTGGGCATAAACTCATGAAACGGTTAATGAAGACGTTTAGCCATGAAGATACTTATAGATGGTTTGAGCAACATGGTGTGCCATTGGTAACGCAAGAAGATGAATGTGTATTCCCAAAGGCGCAAGATTCTCATGCTATTATTAATTGTTTAGTGCGTCAGGCTAATGAATTGGGGGTTACTATATGTTGTCGACATCGTTTGGTGAACATCCATAGGATGGAAGATGGAAGATTAAAACTGGAGTTTGAGAATGGTTCACATCGTGTGTTTCATCGTACTATTATAACAACTGGAGGCTCACCCAATGGACGTGGATTACAATACCTTGCCCAACTTGGACATGATATAGAGCCTCCTGTACCTTCACTTTTCACCTTTAATATAAAAGATCGTGCTTTTTGCGACCTTATGGGAACGGTTGTTGAACCTGTTGTGACGGCTATTCCCGGAACAAAACTGCGTGCGAAGGGTCCATTGTTGGTAACACATTGGGGTGTAAGTGGTCCTGCTGTCTTGAAACTTTCTTCATATGCGGCTCGTTTGCTTGCTGAAAATGATTATAAAGCACCGCTTGCCATCAGCTGGACTGGCGAACTAACACGGCAAGAAGTGGAGGAGAATCTTCTGAAGTTGCAAACTGCTAACCCACGTAAGCAGGTTGCTACCTTACATCCATTTGGTCTGCCGAGTCGTCTGTGGCTCTATATACTAAGTAAACTTGACATAGATGCTTTGAAACCGTGGGCTGAGATTGGACGTAAAACACTAAACAGAATGATTGAAACATTGGTAAACGATCAATACACCATTGCTGGTAAAGGTGCCTTTCGTGAAGAGTTTGTGACGTGTGGTGGTGTGAGTCTTAGCTCTGTTAACTCTAAAACACTTGAAAGTAAGGTTTGTCCAAATCTTTTCTTTGCGGGTGAGGTGTTAGATATTGATGCTATTACTGGTGGTTTTAATCTTCAAGCAGCATGGACAACAGGTGTTGTGGCTGGGCAATGTGCTGCAGGTAGTTAGCATCTTGCCACTTCGCTTTTAGTTAAAAAGTGTTTTAATTTCAAATTCCTTCCCCATACATTTTGTAGTTTCAAAAAATATCTATACCTTTGCACTCGCTTTCAACAAGGAAGCAGGTTGACTACAAAGTAACCTTCTGGAGAGATGGTAGAGTGGTCGATTACAACGGTCTTGAAAACCGTCGTACCGAGAGGTACCGGGGGTTCGAATCCCTCTCTCTCCGCAAACAAGGGTGCAAATCAACGAGTTACGTGATTTGCACCCTTTATTACACCCGAAAATTTATTATTCAAATAAGCGAGCCCAATTAAGGATTCCCATATCTAACTGTTGGGGGATAAAGGATCGCTATCATTTCATTAGCAATATTATGATCAACAATTCTCATGATATTGCTTGCTTCTGAAATAAAGCTGAGGAAATTAATATTTCCATACCATACAATGGATTTGTCAATGATTGCACACAGCAAAGTCTGCTCATTATTACAGACAACATCTATTCCCATATTTGCCAAATCAGTTTCGTTATAACCATTCTCTTTGATACGAACAGAAATTTCTATACCTTTGTGCAGAAGGCTGTTAAGCATTTCTATGATAAGAGGTTTGTATTTATATCTTATTCTTGGAACGGCCATCACCACAGAATGCTTTGCTGCAATCAAATCTTTTTGAAATACTCGTTCATAATTATCACGAGTGTATATCAGGTTTGATGATGCGCCCTCTTGCAGACTATAATTATCTTGCTTACCATAGCCTGCTGCCATATAGCCCTTCAACCTTTTTCGATACATTGAATCGCAAAGGGGAATACGGATATCAACGTAATCATAAATCTGCACCTCGTTCTTTCCCTTATACTCTCGGTGTAACCTACCTGAGTATTGTTCTATATTTCCTTTCCAAGATATTGGCATAGTCAGAAAAAGCGTGTCCAGCCGTGGATAGTCGAATCCTTCACCGATATACTTTCCTGTCGCCACAATTATTAAAGTTTCGGACTGGATAACAGATTGTAGTTTTTGTAAGGCAAAACGTTTTTCTTTAGTAGAATCGGCACCAATAAGTTGGATTATATTATCTGCAAAAGGTAAGAGCATTTGAGCCAATACTTTCACATGAGCCGTGCGAGTTGTCAAAACAAGAGGAGTACGCCCATGTTGGATAGCTGTTTTTATATCTTCTATGATAAGCTCATTTCTTGCTTTGTCATTAAACAGAGACTCGGTTATTTGAGTATAATTTGTTGTTCTATCGGCGATGCTACAATATGTAGTAAATCTTGGTATCAAGGTTCTTTTGAATGTTTGTTTAGCTATTTGGTCTTTAGATGAAGAAGAAAATCTTATCTGCCCACACTGCATGAAAATAATTGGCTGATGTCCATCTTTTCGGATAGGAGTTGCCGTTAGTCCATAAATGTAAGTAGCATTCACTTGACGCAATACTTGCTCAAAACTAACCGAGGAAACATGATGACATTCGTCTACAATTACCATTCCATAATCCTTGACAAATACTTTGGCGTTACCCGCATTCAGGCAGGACTGTATCAATGCAATATCTACTATTCCATGCAATGTGTTCCTTCCCGAGTATAAACATCCAATAACTGAATCTTTCCTTTTTCGTCCTCGCTTACCGACTGGTTCTTCTATAACATTTCGGATTTCGAGAAATTCCCCCAACCGCTCTTTCCACTGCTCTAATAAGGCTTTGTTATGTACCAGAATTAAAGTATTGACTCTTCTGTTTGCTATCATAGCAATTGCAAATACAGTTTTTCCAAATGCCGTAGTTGCAGATAATGTTCCAATATTATATCTTAACATCGCTTCCATTGCGCTTTGTTGCTCTTCTCGGAGTTCACCTTTGAACAATACATCAATACTCTGCCCATGATTTGTTTGGTCAGAAATGGTTATCTGCACACCACGTTGTATCAATAGATTGGATATGGCATCTTCGCATCCACGAGGCAAGGCAATGTATTCGTCATACAATTCCGAGCAAGAAATAATTCGTGGAATATTATAGGTAGATAGGCGCATACCTTGTTTCTCATAAAATTCAGGATTGCGAAAAGCAGCCATGCGTTTGAATAGATTTACGCATTTAGCAGAAAGCCCAGTCAAAGGAATGTACAGCATATTTGCCCGTGTAAGAGTAATTTTCTTGGGAAAATCATCAGATGCTACATCTTCTATGTTTGGAGTCTCCCAAGGTTTAGAGTCGCTGGTCTTAGAAAGTTCGCCTAAAGACGGAACAATATGTTGTCGCAGTAGCAAATCAACTTCTGCTTCAGAAATTCTCTTTATATTCGACAAGACATTCCATTGGTCTGTATACGCTTTGAAATTTTCATCAACAAATAAGCTCTTCTCTTTACGCCGAGTCATTCCTTGTAATGGTAAAGCAACCAAATTTCCCAATCCACCCTCAGGAAGTGTGTCTTGATTTGGAAAGAATCGGTCATACGACTTAAATGATAAATGTATATCCTTGCTCATCGCCTTAGTTAGTACGGCATTCCCAAGTTTCCTCGCTTTAGATGCAAGTAAAGGCTCTTTAAAGAATATCCATACATGAGCACCATTGCCTGAACGCGAACGCTCAATGTAGCAGGGAACATTCCAATCCTTGCAAATCTTTACGAAAGCAAGTACATCATCCTTGTAACCATGTTCACAACTCTTATCGTCAAAGTCTGTGCATAGAAATACACAGGTGTTGTCTTTGCGTATAGGGTATAATCCTATGACATCACGTCCCCATTCGTCTTTTCCTGCAAGATGATTAAATAGATAGTCGTAAGAAAGCGGAGCATATTGCCTATTGGGACAATCTGCACATTTATACTCCCGCTTATCGCAAATATCCTTCTTCCATTCATTTTCGCATACAGGTTGATAGCCCGATTTTTGGGTAGTACGGCTATACCATCGCTTGGCAAAGACATCATTTCGCCCTTGAAACAACTCTTGGAATATAGCAACCTTCTCTTGCAAACTTAACTTGCGATCAGAGGTGGGTGCATGTTTAGCCTCCAAAGTCTCACTTTCTTCAGGATTATTCTTGCATTTATATTCTATCCCATGTAGGTCAAGTATTTCTTTCAGCCTCGAATTTTCTTCTTCTAACTCTTTGACCCTTACTTTGAGTGCTATTAAATCCGTCATATCCATAGAGGCAATCATTCCTGATTATTCTTTGGTTGGGGGCTGCCCGCTCTTCGGCAGTCGCTTTACCATTTTGTCGAAGTCGCTTTCAAGTTGTTCCATTTCCCGCTGGCGGTATATTGCGAACTCATGCTCAGCTTTCTCAATGGCTTCTTTGTACGATACGCTCCCTTTGCCATCCAACAGTTTGCGTTGCAGAGCTATGGTTTGGTTGTCAAGGGCTGCAATCCAATCTGCCATACGCATGGGACGTTCTTCAAGGGCTTGGAACTCGGCAAAGTCTAAAAATTGCGACACAAGTAGGTTGAGCCGTTGCAGTTCTTTTTCGGTGAGGTAATTCTTAGCTATCTTTACATCATCCTTAGTAATATAGTTGCCGTTGAAATTGGTCATGCCAACGAGAGGTTTTTCACTATCCACACGGTCGTAGATAATTTCTGCAGCCGTGTGTTCGTGTACGGCATAGTGGAGTTTATTCTGCACAGTAGCGAAGAATGTGCGGGTGAGGTCAGTGCGCGGGTCATAATCCACAGACGTGGCGTAGATGTCTGTTACCTGCTGATAAAAGTTGCGCTCTGATGCCCGAATGTCTCGAATGCGTTGTAGCAATTCACGAAAATAGCGGTTGCCTCCTTATTTCAGCCGATCATCATCCATCGCAAATCCCTTCTGTATATATTCATGCAGTCGCTCGGTAACCCAACGGCGAAAGCGTGTTGCTACTTGCGATTGCACTCGATAGCCCAGCGCAATAATCATATCAAGATTGTAGTGGTCGATATTGCGCTGGACATTGCGATTGCCTTCCTGTCGAACTAACAAGTATTTCTTGTGAGTCGCCTCGTCTGCCAATTCTTTGTCGGCATAGACATTCTTGATATGTAGGGCGATATTCTGTTGTGTTGTATCATAAATCTCTGCCAATTGCCCTTGCGTGAGCCATACATCTTCGTCAGCAAAGCGCACATTAACCTTTATCAAGCCATTGTCGTCTTGGTAAATGATGAGATTGTTGTTATTCTTCATCATATTGCAACCTTCCTTTAAGCTTCTGGTATGGCTTCATATATAGATTCTATAACTTTACAGAGTTTGTTGTATGTCTTACATTTTGTGTAATGAGTCAAGTTTTCAAATTGAATACATTTTTCCCCTTCGTCTATATAACTTGTACTGTCAAATATTTCATACAACTCCTTTGCATACTTCTTTGTTTTACACTCTATTTGAATCTTTAGCTCATGATTTAAATCAAAGCATATCCACAATGTGCAATTAGCTCTGTCCTGTTTTATCCAGATATAGTTTCCAAAGCAATCTTTGTATTTGTCATACATTGCCTTCTGCTCCTCATCCCAGAATTCAAAGCCATAACTCTCGCAAAGGTCATTTGCCATCTTTGCTCTTTCTGTATCAAGAGCGATTTTGGCATACCATTTTCTTGGAATGGCAAACATAATATGCCCCTCAAACCAATATACCCGGAAACATCCATTTCGTTCACGTTCTACTTTGGAGATCCAATCATACATTTTAATGTCTTTCCGCAAACGTTTTGTTGCAGTTTCAAAAGCAAGGATACCATTTGTATCTGCATCCTCCCATGCTTGAGGTTCCTTGGCATCATCAATATAATGCTGAAGGTTCGCTTTTACGTCTAATATAGAATTATTGTTTGCAATGTGTGTAAACATAGCTCTAACTTTTTCATCAGATGCAAGAATATTCTTTAAGAATTTGTTATTTTCCGCTCTTTCCGTTACATATAATTGATTAACTTCATTCCATGTATTAAATTGGCTTACTATTGCTCGAATAAGGATATGTTTGTCTCTATATTCTTTTGTGATTCCTTTCTCATCAAACATACTCTTCACAAATTTTGCATTATGTGCATAATCTTGTTTAGACATAGCAGGATCATAGAAGAATGTTACCATTCCCTTAAAGAAAGGGTGTTTTTCAACATCTTTCCATATATCTTCCCAAAGTGGATCTTCCGAAATACGTTTTGCTTTTTCAACCTCTTCTAATAAAGCGCGATTTTCTTTTTCTGTAGAATTTTCTATCCCCCATTGGCTTAATGCTTTGTAGAAGGATTTTTCAGTTCCCATTTTTGTTGCTACAAAGTGAATGACCATAGAGAGTTTACGAATCAAGGATGAAACGGGGGTTAGACCATCAATGTTTGTATTTTCAATTACATTCCATACAACTCTCATCCAACATTCAAATGTAGATATGTCAAAACTATCCATTGCTTCTATATATTCAATCACAGCCGATAAAGCAATGAGTTTTATATGACTTATCTTGGATGATGTATTGCAATAGAAGTCGTCGCCTGCCAATTCATTATTTTTATCCCATATAGGAAGCATATTTTTATAGATTATTCTTTCGTTAGAATACAACACATCCAGCACTTTGTCTAAGGTTTCAACATATTCAGGGTGTTCATTTAATAATGTTTCAAATGGTTTGAACCCCCAATACTCATTGCCGCCTATTTGTTCTTCTGCATTAGTGTAGAGAATCCTAATGGTTTTATCGGTTCGCATATCCCTGTCGCTAACATCATTCTTGCTTGCAATAATATATTTACAAGCGAAGAACCGTGAGAAAAAGCTCATGTAGGCATTATCAAAATCTTCCGCACCATTCTTCCAGAATATGTCAACCCACTTCGCATCTAATTTGACAGAAAAGTTGAAGTGGAACGATACTTCATCAGCAGTACCATCTTTGTATAGTGGCATCATTTCTTGAAAATGACCATATTCTTTTTGTGAGATGAAATTTGTCAAATCGGCTTTAAAGTTTTCAAACGGACTTAGCTGCAAACCTCTTGCATTCATTTTTATGTATAATTCCTCAGATAGGTTGAATACCCCGAGTGACTTCACGTAGAATTGGAGCTTCTGAAGTTTTGCGAAAAGACTTCTTTGTTTCTGCTGTGTATATCTATCATGTATAGCATTAAGCATCGTAAGCATTGCACTGATTGTACTATCACGATCAAATGATTTGAAATACCATTTAGAATTACGAATAACCTCTTTGGGAGTCTTATTTCCTAATTCTACCTTGTATGATGATAATTCTTGACAGAAGACTGTAGATGTTGTTCTTGTTTCATAAAGGAATTTTGAAAGACAATCCCTGATAAATTTACTTTCAGGCTGGTTAATATCTAATTCTGCATTTGTAATATACCAATATAATAAGAAAAGTGTGGTCAGTCTTTGTTGACCATCCAACAGTTCCATTCTATATTCATTATTATTTGGTTTTATAATGCCATATATAAAATTAAGGTCGAAAATGTCATCATTGCCACTGGTGAGGTTTTCAAAGATTTCATCAAGAAACATATTTCTGATGTATGTACATACTCCGTCAGTACGTCCTTGTGCGTATGGTCGTTGAATCTGAGGTATTACAATACTTGAAACTTTAACCTGATTATCTTTGTCAAAGTCAACTTCCCTTGTGAAAAGATCTGTAAATGAAAATCTATAGTCCATGCCTTTATTGATTGTATTCAGGTAAATATTCGTTTAACATACATATAATGTATTTATGATACGACTCCATATCTTCCTTTGCCCAAATGGACCGATTTGTACCTTTGTCATCGTAAAATTTTGAGAAAATATATTGAGTGGCAGCGGGGATAAATACTCCTTGCTTTATTCTATCAATAATGATACGGCGTTTTGTGCAGAACAAACTATTACCATACGAGCGGTTTGTTTCTGCATCCAATAGTGTCAGGTTTCCGATACTGTTCTTGATTTCTTCATCCATCTCTGTTTCACCAGCATTTTTCTTAAGAAGATCAATGACTGTATCATATTCTTTATTTTCCAGTTTTTGGTCAATCTCTTGTTGTTCTTGTACAGATAAAAAGTCTTTTCTATCACTCCTTGCGGTTTCTATCCATTCCCTTTTGAGTTCATCTTTCTTTAGAGCATTAGTGTGGAATGAATCTATGTGTTCAATGTCCCAATCTTGTGCGTTGAGTACATCAAACGGGAATTTATATATATCTGATTCTGATTTAAGTTTCGAGTTTTGAACATTTAAGAGATGTATATTCAATGTCAAAAGAATGCGATAAATGTTTTCTCTGTCTTTATATGATGTAACGATTTTGCCTTCTTCGTCTCTTTTTATACTTCTTAAATAGAACTTGATTCGGTCTTTGAGATAATCGATAAAATCCTCTTGGGTTGCATTTTCAGGCATATGATCATAATAAAAAATGAGTCTTGTTATATCTTCACCACATTGACTTAATAGCCCAATATAATTGTAAGTAGCAGGAGTGTAAAACCAATCGTCAAGTGTCCTAAATAATGTCATTACTTCTTTCCATGCCTCTGCTACAGCAATTTGCAATTCTTCACCTTGCTTACCTTCAAACATATCACAGTAATATCTGAAAATCACACTCTTTCTTGTATCAAGGATATCATTATCGGCTTCTTTCAAAATATCAGAAAAACGTTCTTCTTCAGAGTCTTTTATCTTGTGAATTTTGTATATCAGTGAGAAAAGTAAGTCAATGCGGTTTGGCATATCTGTTCCTTTCTTCTGGAGAAAATACCAAAAATTATTTGCATGAAGAGTATTTTCAATAAATTCCCATTCTATGGCAAGGGTAGATTGCCTAATGTATTTGGAACTTTGTTCAAAATTTCTATTAAGCAAGAAAAGTCCTTTAATCAATTCTGCATCAGTTAATCTAATTTTGCCTGTATTGATTTTTTGAAACTCCTTTATGCTACTTTGTGATTTGTTTTCAGACAATTCATACCACAAAACCTGGACAGAACCACTCTTTGTATCTCTCATACCATTGAGTAATGTAAAGAATGAACTTCTGACTGTTTCCAAACTACCACCAAGTTTATATCGCTGATTTATCTCTTTGCCTTCATTCTTGATCCAGCTATCAATGAGTTTGAATGCTGATGCCATATGATAAAAGTCGATGTTGCTTTTAAAATCATCTCCACCTTTTACTATGTCAAGATTCAAACTTTCCAAGAAAGTTGCAGAGTCTTCACGTGTCGCATAGAAAATATGATATAGTTCTTTACCATCTTCCTCTTCTTTCAGAGTTTCTGCATTCCATCCCTTTTTGGCAATAAGATACTTATAAAGTAGAAATATGGTAGTGAGTCTTTGCTGTCCATCAATGATTTCCCATACGCCTTTTTCTAATAAATTTTTGTCGTAAACACTTTTGAAGAGTTCTTTCAATTTCTTTTCTTCTGTTATAGGACATGCAATAATTGGTTGTAGACAATAAAAATCTTCATCACTTTTACTATCATTAGCAAAGCAGAGCAAATCTCTGAGTAAATCCCCGACTTGTTTTTCTGTCCATCTATAACCTCTTTGATAGGCAGGAATATAAAAGTATCTACCGTCAAGGATTTCGCCAATAGCATATTGTTTGATATTATTTCCCATATAGTCGTTTTATTCTACTAATTCTTTCGATGAAACATTGAGCAAGTCCGCCACTTTGAAGATGGTAGCAAGATTAGGCTGCTTGCGGTTACAAACGTAGGCGTTGGTGATGCTAAAACTCATGCCCAGTTCTTTGGCAAGCCACGTTTGGGTAATGCCTCGCTTCTTCAAATGCTCCTTAATCAGGTTGCGGTGCTCTTTCTTTTGTCCCATCGGATGATTATTTATCTTGATATTGATTACAAAGTTATGAACTTATAATGAATAAAACAAAGAAAAATGGCACTTTCATGCTACTGAAAATAGTTTTTCCTGTGAGAGGAAGTCCTAAGGAATCTCTTAAACAATCAATGATGATTGAGAAACAATGTGTATGTGCCCGCAATAGCCTACTTTTAGCATGTATATTGAGCATTTTTGATAGTCGCTGATATCCTTGTATTTCCTTATACTTCCCGCTATATCCCTGCCTCTTGGTAGAGTATCAAAAGCTCTCTATTTTTGCATCGTCAGACCTGACTGAATGCCCTATGCGCAAGGGCGAGTTATTCATT